>JAESGT010000010.1_pt1 | contig 96050 bp, 82 predicted proteins | sample 9266261 | NCBI WGS metagenome assembly JAESGT01 (sample SAMN15741584, study PRJNA653494) | algae metagenome | isolation source: Pelatocladus maniniholoensis HA4357-MV3 and co-occurring heterotrophs from... | place: USA: Maniniholo cave near Haena, Hawaii | collected 2009-07-28 | reverse complement strand
CATTAGAAAATGGACTTTTGTTGTTACGAAATATTATGAATCAATTTACTGGTTACGTTATGTTCGACTCTGGATAAATTTCAAACATAGTTGTTTTTCTCTATCCAGAGTGATGAAAGAGCGCTAATAAGCCTTCGGCGTTCAGAGATTGACTATTCAGACTAAGCGTTAAAGGCAGATATGGCATCCGATCGACCATGCCAAGACTGCTGTCAAGGATTTTGTAGGGAAATCTCTGAGCGTCAGCCATTTTGTTCTTGTTGCTTTGTCGCCAGAAGATTCATTAGAACATTGGCAGCCTCAGAACAGTTGTAGGGCGACCAGACCGGATACTCTTGGTTTGCAACAAAGAAGTTTGCATCTTCTTCTTTGACCAGTTCTGTTGCGAGAAACTGCATCAGCCGAAGCTTGTCAATTTTTGGAAGCCCCTGGATTTGTAACATGAGTTCAGCCAATGGCATTTGAGAATCTCCTCGTTTGAGGTTTGGTGAAAAGGTTGAGGATGCTCGCTTGTCATACAGAGGCGCATCACTAGCCTGCACCTATTTTACCAATTGCTTGGTGGGTTGTTTCAGGAGATTCCAATCACTATATCAGTGCTTTTCTCTTAAAAGATGAAATTAGCGATTGCCGAAGCAAGTTAGGAGATTGAGCAAAAAGTGGCTGGGTTAAAGAAGGGAACCCAGCCTACAAGACCTCAAGGGGTGACAAGCACCCGAAAACCTTTATTCAACAAGGGTTTAGAGTTTTGAAGCTGCGAATATAATCAAGGTACAAATAAAAATGATAATCATTCTTTTGGGGAGGAGTAGGGCCTTTCCAATTAGGGACTTCCAAGGAATAAAATAACCAAATACAATAATGATAATCATTCTGATAGGGGGGAAGGAGAAGCAGCCGTCGGCTGCTTCTCCTTCCCCCCCTTTTGTAGTAAATTCAATTTGGAGTGTAATTTTTGGGTGTTGGGAGTGTTGATAGAATTAACTGATTCAGTCAAAAAATTGTTTAACGAAACAGCAAGCCAACTCAAAGGAGCAGCACGACGGCAGTTTCAAGCACAAGTTGTGATGGAGCTAGGTTACGGAGGACAATTACTGGCTCAAAAAGAATTGGGATGGGATAGAAATACTATTCGTAAAGGAATTCAAGAACTAACGAGTGGAATTACTTGTGTAGATAATTATTCTCAAAGAGGACGTTGGAAGGCAGAAGAACACTTCCCAAATCTTTTAGAAGATATCAAAAAATTAGTTGATGACCAAAGCCAAACTGATCCAAGTTTTAAAAGTCAAAGGCTGTATACACGCCTGACTGCAAGTCAAGTAAGAAAGCTATTAATTGAAAAGTTTGATTATAGTGATGAACAGTTGCCAACTGAAGAAATAATTCGCATCAAATTGAATTATTTAGGTTATCGACTCAAACGAGTAGCAAAAGTTTTACCTCAAAAAAAATCCCAGAAACTGACGCAATCTTTGAGCAACTAGCACTCTTTTAATCAATCAGCTTTGGATGACAAGAGCATTTTACGTCTAAGTCTTGATGCAAAAGCTCGTGTAAACATTGGCTCGTTTGACCGAGGAGGTAGAAACAGAATCCCAACCGAAACTGATGACCATGATTATAACCCAAAAACAACAGTAACTCCTTATGGTATCTTTCTCCCAGAGTTAGATGAACTATTTTTATATTTTACAGAGTCTCAGTTAACGAGTGATTTTATTGTTGATGTCTTATCAGATTTTTGGAAAAGTCAGAGTTGGCGGTTTCCAGATATAAAAACACTTATTCTTAATCAAGATAATGGTGGAGAAAATAATTCACGCCGTACCCAGTTCATGAAACGTATTGTCGAGTTTGCTCATCAACATCAACTTAATATACGTTTAGCTTATTATCCTCCATAGGGATCTCCAAATAATAAAATGCCCAGGCGAAAGCGACGGCTGGGCATTTTATTATTTGGAAAAGCCATATCATAGTAAATATAATCCCATCGAGCGAGTATGGGGTATATTAGAAAAATCTTGGAATGGCAGTATTTTAGATGAAGTTAAAACTGCTTTAAACTTTGCTGAAAATATGACATGGAAAGGTAAACATCCTGTAGTAGTTAAATTAATAACTCAAACCTATGAAACAGGAGTTAAGCTGACCAATAAGGCTATGTCTGCTGTCGAACAACAAGAACTGATACTTCTGTGTCAGATAGGTGACATAATCCTCTTGGGCGTTATCTTCTCCTGTAGTTGCCGAAATTTTAGCAATGCCTCGTAAACGCGACAGATTTCCCCGTTTCGGCTTTGGGTTGGCTTCCTGTTTCAGAGATTCTAGAAGAGCCTGTACCAACGGCGTTGCGATCGCTAATGGGCAATTGCAACGCCTGATTTTGTATTTCTTGTAATGTCATTAGTTCTTTGCCCAGCAACTCAGCGGTCGGCTCCAACGATTTGTTATGCCGCATCAACACCAAACGCTTTAAGTGCCACAATATTAAGGTAACTTAATTTCTACCCAATTCTATGCAGGTTAAGGATTTGACTATTGAAGAACTCAAACTCTTGATTCAAGAGACTGTTGCTGAAACTATCCAATCCTTGCTGATTGACCCTGATGAAGGGAAACAAGTTAAGCCAGAGGTTAAGCAGCAACTCCTTAGTTCTTTACATCGTACCCAAGCTGGAGAGCGTGGAATCTCGGCTGAGGAAGTTGCAAAGAAATTGGGCTTGAACTGGTAATGACTTACTACGTTGAATTCACGTCAGAAGCAACAGATGGTTTAGAGCAGCTTACTTCAACTATTCAACAACGCATCCTGAGTAAAATCCGTTGGCTTTCGGAGAATCTTGATAATTTGACTCCCCAAGCTCTGAGTGCTGATTTGAGTGGACTGTTTAAGCTCAGAGTTGGGGATTATCGAATTATCTACTCATTTGATAGTAGCAATCAACGCATTACAGTTCACAAAATTGGACATCGCCGAGATGTTTACACTTGATTACCCACGCTCCTACTCTATGTGAGCGAACTAAGCAACACCAACACCATATACTTTTGAGTCAGCGTAGGTAGAGATTAAAATATCAAAGCTGTTGACAGTTATATTGCTCGGAGAAACTTGCAGGCGTGTATTGATTGCCTAGTTAGCCTCCATTGAAGCGGTTATGTTCAACTATGGATAAGGTTTAATAATGTTAGGCAGCCAATATAAATTAAAAACCTCACTAATAAACCACAAACTTACGGTTATAAAAATTATTATTTTCTCAAGTTTACTGATAGCTTTACTATTTGCCTTTTTATTAGATTTAGCTTTAGGTTCAGTTGATATCCCTATCAACGAAGTAGTCAAAATTTTGCTCGGACAAGCACCAGAAAAAGCAACATGGGCTCATATTATTCTCAAGTTTCGTCTACCAAAAGCTTTAACTGCAACTCTAGCAGGTGCGGCTTTAGGTGTGAGTGGTTTGCAAATGCAAACTCTGTTTAAAAATCCCTTGGCGGGGCCTTTTGTATTAGGAATTAGTTCTGGTGCAAGTTTAGGTGTGGCTTTGGTGGTGTTAACTGCAAGTGTGACTACACCAACGCTATTAAATGATTTGGGAATTATTACGGATTTTGGGTTGGTGATAGCAGCTAGCCTTGGCGCAGCGTCGGTTTTGGGTGTGATGTTAGTGGTTTCGCGTCGAGTACAAGAGACGATGACGCTGCTAATTTTAGGTTTATTGTTTGGCTATGCTACTAGTGCAATTGTGAGTATTTTGTTGCAATTTAGTTCAAAAGAACAGATTCAAAGTTATATTATGTGGACTTTTGGAAGTTTCGCTGGGGTGACTTGGAAACAGTTAATTGTTTTAATTCCGGTGATACTTTTAAGTTTATTGGTAGCGGTGTTGCAATCAAAATCTTTGAATGCGCTGTTATTGGGTGAATCTTATGCGCGGAGTTTAGGTTTAACGGTGGAGAAAGCTAGGTTTTCTATTATTAGTAGTGCTTCTATTTTAGCGGGTGGAATTACGGCTTTTTGTGGGCCGATCGCATTTTTAGGTGTGGCTATTCCTCATTTGTGTCGCAGTCTGTTTATGACTTCTGACCATAGGATTTTAATCCCTAGTGTGATGATTATGGGGGCAATATTGGCTTTGGTGGCGGATTTATTTTCGCAATTGGCGGTGAGTCAAATGGTTTTACCTTTAAATGCTATTACGGCTTTAATCGGGACTCCTGTGGTGAGTTGGGTGATTTTAAAGCGTGGTTCTGGTAAATCTTTTTAAACGCAGAGGTACGCAAAGGTAAACGCGGAGGTACGCGGAGTTTTTTTGAGGTTTGTATGAGTGATGGGGTGTTGACGACTTACGGGTTGAGTATTGGTTATAAGTCGGGGAAGGGGGTGCGGTGTGTGGCGAGGGATATTTCTGTGTGTCTCTTAGCGGGGGAATTGGTATGTTTACTGGGGCCAAATGGTGCGGGTAAGTCTACCTTACTGCGATCGCTCGCGGGAATGCAACCACCTATAGCGGGTGAGGTGCGACTTTTGGGTGATGATATCTATAAGTTAGCACCGCAGGATTTAGCCAAGCGGTTGAGTTTGGTGCTAACGGAAAAAGTTGATGTGGGAATGTTATCAGCCTACACTTTGGTGAGTTTAGGACGATATCCTTACACTGACTGGTGGGGAAATTTGACATCTGAAGATAAGGTTATTGTACATTGGGCGATAAAATCTGTGGGCGCACTACACTTAGCACAACGCCAAGTTAGCGAACTCAGTGATGGGGAACGTCAAAAAATTATGATTGCGCGTGCTTTGGCACAGTCCCCTATGGTGATGTTGCTAGATGAACCAACGGCATTTTTAGATTTACCGCGACGGGTAGAAATTATGCAATTGTTACGTCAGTTAGCACGGGAAACCAATCAAGCAATTCTCCTTTCTACCCATGATTTAGATTTAGCTTTACGTCTGGCGGATAAAGTTTGGCTATTAGCAACTAATGGAATTTTACACGTTGGCGCACCAGAAGATTTGGTCTTGAGTGGTGCATTTGCTGATATTTTCAAAAGTGAAGGTGTAGAGTTTGATGCTACTTCTGGTGAATTTCATCTCCATACATCCCACAAAGGAGAAATTAATTTGATAGGCGGTGAGGGAATTGCCGTAGTGTGGACTATTCGCGCTTTACAAAGAGTTGGGTTTAGGGTTAAACAATGTGAAAATTTCTCTGTTATTCAAGACGTTACGCCAACGCAAATTTCAGTAGAAGTTATATCAAACTCAGAACAATTTTTATGGCGAATCACAAATAGCAAGACTGTATATACTCATCATTCCTTGTATGAACTGATTGAATTTTTGGATTGTTTATAAAAGTAATGTCTTTAATTGATTGACATTCTTTAACTGTATACTCAGGAAAAATTGCGAAATAATTCTAATATCCTAACTACTCCTCTTCGGCAGATAACCCATCAAATAACATCTCATATATCAATGGTACGCCCAACTCTAGCTCTTCTAAAAGAGTACGCTGGTTAAATACATCTTGGGGTTTGCCTTCTACCATCAGTCGCCCTTTATCCATAACAAAAACCCAATCTGCCCACCGATAGACTAAATCTAAATCATGAGTTGCCATTACTAGAGTAGTTCCGTCTTGATGAATTTTTTTCAGAGTTGCTATCAAATTACGAGTATGTTTTACATCTAAATAGGCAGTAGGTTCATCTAGCACTAACAGTTCTGGTTCTAGTACCATTACATCTGCTATGGAAACTCGCTTTTTTTGCCCTAAACTCAGATGATGCACTGGTCTTTCTGCTAAAGCAGTCAGTTCAAATTCAACTAATGCTTGCTCTACTCGCTGTTGAATTTCGGATACTGGCAAACCCAAATTACACAAACCGTAAGATATATCTTCTTCAACAGTAGAAGCTACTAATTGTTGTTCTGGATCTTGAAATACTAATCCGACCTTCTGCTTTAATTTACCAAGATAATTTCGGTTATAGTTTAACGGTTCACCACGCCACCGGACAATACCAGAATCAGGTTTATATAAACCATTAGCTAGTAAGAATAGTGTCGTTTTACCACAACCATTCTGACCAATTAACGCACACTTTTTACTTGATGGAATCTTCAATGCTAGACCATTCAAAGCTGATTGTTGTGCGCCTGAATAGGTGTAATATACCTGTTCAAATTCGAGTAAATATTCCTGCATTTCGCCAAAAGTCCAATCCTATTAATACTACACAGCCGAAAATGGCTTCGATAATATACCGTAATTGAGGACGATAGCGACTCTGATGCCAAACTCGAAATTCACTTACAAAACCCCGTGCTTCCAGTCCAAGAGAGAACTGATTATATCGTTGTAAGGTTCGCTGTAATAGTTGTCCGATGAGTATTGCTAAACTTTTCATGCTAAGAGCAAGAGTGCGGTAGCCACCACGGGAATTTTGTGCTGTCCACAATTCACTGGCTGTGTTCAGGAGAATGAAAATAAATCGATACATTAGTAATAATAAATCGGTTAACAGTACTGGAAATCGTAAGTACTGGAGAGTTCGTAATATTTCCGTGAAAGGGACAGTTAGCATCAGAAAATACAAGCAAGAAACAGAGGCTAATGCTCTGGTTAAAATTCCCAATGCTTGGATACTGCCACTATGACTGATATAAATATAGAAGTGTCCGATAGTTAGTCCATACCACGAATCTAATTTGACGTTTTGTAAATTAGTTATTGCAACTCCATTTACCATTAGGGCTGGTAAACTTGTCAAACAGAAAACTATGGTGAACATTAACAACCGAAAATAAACTCTAGCCGGAATTCTGGCATAAATCATTGTCCAAATACTCATCCAAAGCACCATTAAAATTTGCACTAAGGGATGGGTTGCAAGGGAAATAGCAAGAGTAGTAAATGCAAAAATCAGTTTATGTTCTGGTGGCAATCTTCGCAGCCGATTAGTGTAAGCCAAAGTATCTAGTTGCAGGCTCATTCTTCACGTTTTCGTTGTTGGGAACGTCCTTTATATAACCCAATTGCATAACCAACGACTCCAGCACCCAAAGCTGCTTGCGAAGCAAATAATAAGCTTTCTATTTCCCCACTAGCGGGTTCAAAAAATGATTTAAACCAGGGTTTATATTCCGGTTGAATTTCATTTATAGCCTCTTCTGCTTTGCCATCTGCACCAGCGAATTCCGCATCACGGACAAAGATTAACGGTGCAATTGCTAAAGCTAATACAGCTACCACCAATACCCAATTACTCAACCCTTTTTTAGATTGACTCATTGCCATTTCCTCGTTTGATTAATTGCAATAGTTCCAATTCTTGAGGATTATAAGATTGCAGCCAATTCCACACTAATACAGTTAGCAATCCTTCACTAATTGCTAAGGGAACTTGAGTTATGGCAAAAATTCCGGCGAACTTGGTAAATGAAGCGATAAACCCACCAACAGGTGCAGGAAAAGCTAGGGCAAGTTGGATAGAAGTGATAACGTATGTGAGTAAATCTGCGATCGCAGCTGCTAGAAATATGGCGATTTTGTCTTTACCACCCAACTTGATTGTCAAATTATATATCCAGTAAGCGGCAAATGGTCTAGCGATCGCCATCGAAAAAGCATTTGCTCCCAGTGTTGTCAAGCCGCCATGCGCTAGTAACAAAGCTTGAAACAACAACACTAAACCACCCAAAACCGACACAGTAAGCGGCCCAAACAGCACCGCACCTAACCCCGTCCCTGTTGGATGAGAACAGCTACCTGTAACCGAAGGGATTTTTAACGCTGACAGTACGAATGTGAAAGCACCAGCCAAGGCCAGTAGTAGTTTTAGCTGTGGGTTAGCTTGGGTAATGCGAGTTAGACTACGCAATCCTAATATAAAAAATGGTAATGCCACAATCCACCAAAAAATCGCCCACTGCACTGGTAAAAAACCTTCCATAATGTGCATGGCATAGGCGGGTTTGGGTAAACCAATTACTAGGTAAAAACTGATAACTCCCATCAGGGTTAGACTGACTAACGCCTGTTTTCTTTTCATAATCTGTACCTCGCAGATTTATGTCAACGAATTGGTTCCCATCGGCGGGCATCCTGACTCACCCAATTTTGGTTCACAGTTGCGGGACAGCGCCGGATTTGCACCGGACTTTCCCCCTTGCGTCTGATGGCTGCTTTTCATCAGAACCGATGGGAGTAACTATATCATTATTGCAGAATTTTGAGCCGCGATTTTTTACCAACACAGCTAGCTGCCGCAGGTTAGCTACAAGTCATCGATCAGGGAAATAAGTATGAATTAGAGCGATCGCCTGATTCATACTTCTATTCACCAACGCCCGCTTTGTTTGTTCGTATTGCATTGGCGGATCAAATTCAGGTTTAATGCCTCGGCAAAATACGGACGATCGCTTCAAACTTTTCTAAACTATCTTGATCCAGGCTATCGGCAAAGACTGCAACCACATCTGGATTACCTACTGCCAAGAATTGATGCAGCTGTTCATAAGCTTGGAGTATCTGCGCCTCTTGTTGTGATACTAGTGCTTGCCATCTGTAATTCCGACGACTCTCTTTATTGCATACAAGCCATCCTTTTTTAGTCAAACGATTGAGGACAGTTGTCACTGAAGCAGAGGTTAGCCGTCGCTTTGAATCAGCCAAAATACGTTCATGCACATCTTTGACGGTGACGCTACCTAGTTCCCAGATGATGTGCAAAATTTCTTTCTCCAAGAAACCAAGGGAGAGTTTCTGAGGACGATAGTTAGGTAAAGGAGACATTATGTTGCATTAAATTGAAGTGTAGGGAAAGGGCATCAGAATAAAAATTAACTATCTCTATCACTAATTGAGATTAAGCTCGCAAAGTACATTAACAGACTTGAAATAACACATAAATTAGAAGTTTAACAAATATTTTGGCTAAAAATACTTGCTGTTAAGTTTGAAAAATTGTCTTATTTTTATGAAATTTTTCCGGCAAAACTTTACAGATTATTTTTTGATAAAGCTAATTATTTACTTTCTGGAGTGACTGCAAATAATAGCTAGTAACTACCAGTTATTTACATTGTTCTAGGAATTACTGGTTGAAGAAAAAAAGATTCCTCTTGATAGCAACTATGACACCTGTTAAAATTAAGTTTTTATTTTCTGGAGATCCCCAAGCAATAGACCATTACTATGGGGTAGATTGCGAAGTTTGTTCACCGTCCGGCTCATTTTGGTTGATTTTTGGGGCTTTGCTATCAGCTAGTCTTATTTTTAGTGAGCGCAGAACTTTTCGGTCTACTGAGTTTCTATATGCTTATTTTTACAATGCCTAAATGGTTGTTGAAACCAAGGTCATAAATCATTAGACAAGGTAAATATTGTCAGAACTTTTTTGGGGTAATTTGGGGGTAAAGGAGTTTTGTAAAGCGTGAAAGTACTGATAAATAGAGGTTGAGAGAGGACTGAAAATCCTCGTGTCACCGGTTCAAGTCCGGTTCCTGGCATCATAAGCAAAACCCCTGGGAAGCAAGACTTCCAGGGGTTTACTGTTTCCATAAAAACCCCATTTCAGCCGTTTTTGGTGGTGTAAATGTGGTGTAATTTTATGCCACGTTGGATATTTTTGGACGGGGTTAGTTAAATTTTGGGGGTAAGTTGGGGGTAAATCAGGGCGCGCTGATTGACTTATATCTTGCACCTCTGTGGATAAACCACTAATACACGAATAGAGGGTGTAAGAAAGTGACACCAGAAGCGAAAATGAGCTTACGTAACAATTAGTAATTAATGCAACTATATTAAATGGTAAATTACGGTGAAAAATCAAGATCAGGTGATCGACCTTCTAGATTCGTGGCTAGATGACACTGAAAATGCCTCGGAACATCAGCAAGCCTGGGATTTTCTGAAAACTGCGCTTGACGAAGATCGGTTGTCCGATCGCCCCTTGTTTCCATGAGTCGTCTGATTTTGCTAGATTCTGGACCACTGGGAATGGTAACGAATCCCAAAGCTACAGGCACTCCCCTCGATTGCCAACTATGGCTAAAATCCCTATTACGGCGTGGAGAGAGAGTTGCCATTCCTGAGATTTCAGATTATGAAGTTCGTCGTGAGCTTCTTCGCGCAGGTCTATTACGAAGTTTGCACCTGGAAATAGAGATGTCAAAACCACAACTACGTATGAGAGGAAGTAGGCGCTCAATATTAAGTAACATATGAGACACAAGCATTTGAGGAAAAATAAATTCAAGGGCAGTCTGTGCAGCCTCACCCCAATCAGGAAGTGGACGATTCTGGGTTAATAAATAAGTCCAATGGGCTTTTTCTCATATTTCCTGCAACATAAGTAAATTTAATTCTCTAAAGCGATCGCATCTGTTGGGATGAAGCCAAGCGTCATCCCAAGAAATTATATTTATTGAACCTAATTCTGTAACATTACGCGCCCATTACGTCTTGTTTGCGACAATAGATACTGAATCACTTGTTTTCATCACACTGTTATCTTTTTGAACTACTTGTTTCCGTTTTACGGGTTTATTCTGTAGGTGCAAGATATGAGTCTACGTATATCTCTGGGGCGTATAGCTTCTGTTGTATTAATTGTAAATAGATGACGATTTTCTGAAAGTCTTAACCCTTCTTTTATATCGCGCATCTCCTCAGCTAGACGCAGTTGGCTGGTGTTTCTAGGATTTGCTGATAACAGCAAGATGTTTCGAGTTTGAGCCATAGCGTAATCACTGTAAAATTGGTTGATACCGATTCAAAAAAGGTTTACGACGCATTTGGAATATGAGATGCGATTTAGGATATGAGATGCGATAAATCGCGTCTCTACAAGATTGGTTTGTCGCATTTTTCAAATTGGTATTAATTATAGATATCTCATATTTTTTGGGTGATATTGCTGAAATGTTCACTGTTCCCTGTTGTAGGTACTAATCAACAACCAATACAGCCGAGCCTTCGATTTTACCACTACGCAGAGCGTCTAAAGCTTCGTTTGCTTCACTCAAATTAAATAAATTAACCTCTGTGCGAATTGGAACTTGGGGTGCTAAGGCGAGAAATTCTTCTCCGTCTTGGCGAGTTAAGTTTGCAACCGATCGCAATACTCTTTCTTCCCATAGAATTTCATAGGGGAAAGCGGGAATTTCACTCATGTGAATTCCAGCGCAAACTACGACACCACCTTTGGCGATCGCACGTAAAGCAGCAGGAACTAGTTTACCTACGGGAGCAAAAATAATTGCTGCATCTAGCGGTTCTGGGGGTAATTCATCAGATCCACCCGTCCACACAGCACCCAATTGACGAGCAAATTCTTGTCCTTGAGTATCACCAGCACGAGTAAAAGCAAAGACTTGCCGCCCATGATAACGCGCCAGTTGATTTAAAATATGGGCAGCAGAACCAAAACCGTAAAAACCGAGTTTTTCGACATGATCACCAGCCATTCTATAGGCGCGATAACCAATCAATCCACCACATAATAATGGTGCAGCTTGCAAGTCGGGATAACCTTCAGGAATAAAAAAGCAAAAGCGGTGATCGGCGACGGTATACTCAGCATAGCCGCCATCGAGATGATAACCAGTGAACTTGGCATAATCGCAAAGGTTTTCACGTCCAGAAACACAGTAGCGACAGTGACCGCAAGTATAGCCTAACCAGGGAACACCAACGCGATCGCCTGGCTGAAATTTTTCTACTTGTTCTCCTACTGCTTCTACAATACCAACAATTTGATGCCCAGGTATTAAAGGTAGTTTTGGATCTGTCAGTTCTCCATCCACAATATGCAAATCTGTACGACAGACAGCACAAGCATGAACACGAATCAGTACTTGTTCTGGGTTCGGTTTGGGTACAGGTAAGTCAACTAATTGCAGAGGTTGACGTGGCGCTTCTAACAGCATTGCACGCATAAGCATAAATTACTCATTCATTTCTTTTAATGTAGCGAGTGCTGAAGGCGACAACCGACTGAGATAACGGAAGATCCAATACTTAAATATAGTATCTAAAATCACGGGAAAGGTAGCAATAAATAAAAATATTGGATTTCTGCTAGCTGGTAATCCTAAATGTTCTGCAACTACTTCTAGAAGTACCTCCCAGCCATGAGGTGAGTGAAATCCAACGAATATATCTGTAGATAAAATAATTAAAAAAGCCTTGGCACTATCGCTAAGACCATAGATAATCTCATCTATAAATGATTTCACAATCACTATTTCTCGTTTATTTGTAGCTATGACAAAAGCAAAAGCAACAAGTGATACTAGATCAGCAAACACATTACTAATAGCATTCTGACTTTCCTGGCGAAAAGTTTCCGCAATTTCTTTGGCTTTATTTTTTAGTTTTGCTTCGACAACTTCTGGAGCAAGTGGCGGAGATTTACGCAATAAACTTTCAAACTTAAGTTCTTTCTCATAAAAATTGAGTTCCTTTAGTGCTTTTTCTTCCATCTCCTCATTGAGGAAAAGATGAGATATATTTTCACCTCGCACGCGTTCAACAATCGGACTTATCAATAATTGTTTAGATAGATATTGAGTTAACAGTGGGACAACAATCAGCATGATTAAAAATCGGATTGCTATTCTTGTCCTGTTTCGCGCAATTTGAAAATTCCTAATATACTGTTCTTCTGCATTTGGAGAAAAATCAGATTTAATTCTATTAAATGTTCTACCAAGTGAACGTGGTAAAAATCCTGTTTTTTGAGAGGCTGGTGTCACCCTCATTTCATTTATTTTAGAGGAATCTGATTTTTGAGCGTGGTCATCATTATTATTGTTCATTGTTAGGTTTAATTAAGTTTGCTAATTTACCATAATAATCTCATAATAATAGGCGAAACTATAAACTAGGATTAGCTTCTGGAAGTGTCATTCTTATAACAAAAGTCTGCTGAAGCAGACTTTTTGATTTATTGAGTCGTCTGAAGACGACTTGTGCTATTAGCTAAGGATTTAAACCCAAGCGCGAGATATTGAAAAATGAAAAAATTTGGATGCTCCCCAATCAATTGTAATGATCACGATACACTTGGGTCATCATCAACTTTAAGCTTGCGTAAAATCTCTTGAATTCGTTGTACCCTTTGTGGTCTATTTTGGGATTTAAAAACACTCAAAGCTTTTTCTAAAGATGCGATCGCTTCATCTCGTTTACCTACTTCCCAAAGTGCTTGAGCTAAATTAGTTAGTGCATCACCATAATTGGGATTAATCGCTAGTGCTTTATTATATTCTGCGATCGCATCTTCCCATTGTTCTTGATTGGCAAATACAAGCCCTATACCATTATGTGCAAGGGCGTATTTAGAATCTAAACGAATTGCTTCTTGATATTGTTTCATAGCTTCGCCATTTTTATTTTGACGAAACAGAACATTTCCTAACTGAAAATATCCAAAAGCATCTTTGGGATACTTCTTGATCAATTTCCGCAAATTCTCTTCCGCACCAGCAAAATTACCTTGGTTCAATAAACTATTTGCTATTTGAATTAGTTGCGATCGCTCTGTCTGTCCACTATCACCACCAGGAAGTTGTGCTAGTCTTTGTTCCTGTGCAGAAACAAACTGCGATGTATTTGTGACGATCAAAATACCCAGACTCAAGTAACAAGCAATTTGACCGAATCTCAGTTTTAAAGGATTTTTTGGCTTCATCACGCAGTAATTTTTGATTACTTAGAATTTGATTTTTATATCAATAAATATATTAACAATTTTCAAATACCAAAATTTCTACTTTTTTCTATCTTCTCTGTATGTGTGCGGTGCAAATGTAGACGAGAGTGTAAGGGTGTGAGGGTGTAAGGGTAAATATTTAATTGTTTTTCTCCTCTTACACCCCTAAACCCCTATTTTTTGACTACGCACCTTCGCGTAGCTTATCTAATACACTTCTATCTTCTAATGTCGAAGTATCACCTGAGACTTCTTGTCCAGCTGCTAAATTACGTAACAATCGCCGCATAATCTTACCAGAACGGGTTTTAGGTAAAGCATCAGTAAAACGAATCTCTCCAGGACGAGCGATCGCACCAATTTCACTGACAACGTGTTTTTTCAATTCTTTATTCAGTTCTTCACTGGGGTTATTACCACCCTCTAAAGTAACAAAAGCTACTATATCTTCACCTTTGAGTTCATCTGGTTTACCTACCACAGCCGCTTCAGCTACCGCCGGATGGGAAACTAAGGCTGATTCAATTTCCATTGTTCCCAAACGATGTCCTGATACATTAATTACATCATCAACTCGACCCATCACCCAGAAGTAGCCGTCTTCATCTCGTCTAGCGCCATCGCCTGCAAAATAAATATACTTCCCGTCTTTGGGGGGAATGTGTTCCCAATATGTGCGACGGAAGCGCTCTGGATCACCGTATACTGTTCGCATCATTCCCGGCCAAGGATAACGAACTGCCAAATAACCGCCTTCGTTGTCGCCAACGGAATCACCTTCCAAATCTACCACATCGGCAAGAATCCCAGGGAAAGGACGAGTTGCCGAACCTGGTTTGGTGGGAATTGCTCCTGGAAGCGGTGTGATCATAATTCCCCCAGTTTCAGTTTGCCACCATGTATCAACAATTGGACAGCGATCGCCACCAATAACTCTGTGATACCACATCCAAGCTTCTGGGTTAATTGGTTCACCAACGGTTCCCAGCAAACGCAAAGAAGATAAATTCCGAGCTTTGGGTAAATGTTCACCCATTTTGATAAAAGCACGAATCGCTGTGGGTGCGGTATAAAAAATTGTCACACCGAGTTTTTCAATAATGTCCCATGTACAACCAGGATTAGAAGCACGGGGCGCACCTTCATACATAACAGTGGTTGCGCCATTGGAAAGCGGCCCATAAACAATGTAGCTATGTCCCGTAATCCAGCCGACATCTGCTGTACACCAATACACATCGGTATCTTGTAAATCAAAAATCCATTTAGTCGTCATGTGAGCATACAAATTGTATCCACCAGTCGTATGCACAACGCCCTTTGGTTTGCCGGTACTACCAGAAGTGTAGAGAATAAACAGCATATCTTCGCTGTCCATTGGTTCTGCGGGACAATCTGCGCTCACACCCCTTTGTAAATCATGCCACCAATGGTCGCGCCCAGGTTCCATGTTAGTTTTTTGATTGGTACGCTGGACGACTAAGACGTTATGCACAGTTGAGACAGCACCATCTGCTAAAGCTTTATCTACCTGTTCCTTAAGAGGAACGATCGCATCTTTACGCCAACCACCATCAGCAGTGATTACTAATTTTGCTTGGGCGTCAATTAATCGATCTCGTAAAGCTTCTGCACTAAAACCACCAAATACAACACTGTGGGGTGCGCCAATTCTCGCACAAGCTAACATGGCGATCGCAGCTTCGGGTATCATTGGCATATAAATACCAATGCGATCGCCTTTTTGTACTCCCAATTGTTTCAGCACATTGGCAAATTGACAAACTTCTCGATGTAACTGGGCGTAGGTGAGGGTGCGTGAGTCTCCTGGTTCCCCTTCCCAAATAATCGCGGCTTTGTTTTTGCGCCAAGTCGTGAGGTGTCTGTCAAGACAATTGTAAGAAATATTAATTTTACCGTTAACAAACCATTTGGCAAATGGTGGTTGCCAATCTAACACTTGCTCCCACTTACCAAACCAGTCTAATTCTTGTTCTGCCAGTTCTGCCCAAAATTGTTCGGGATTGGCTTTGGCTTTTTCGTAAAGATGCTGATATTGTTCTAAGCTTTTGATATGGGCGTTTTGAGAAAATTCTGGAGTTGGGGAAAATAAGCGTTTTTCTTGGAGGATTGATTCTATCGTTGGTTGAGACATAATCGCTTCAATAGTGTTCTGCCAACTATTCTGTATGGAGATTTACACAAGTGTTTTAACTTTTCATTAAGATTAAAGAAAATGCACCAGCTTTTCATACAGCCAGAAAATAAATTTTAACGGAATCGCGGAAGTCCTCACCCTCAACGCTTTGTAGGGTGAGGATGGACAGCGGGCGGTGATGAGTGCATCTTTGACCATCATCAACCGTAGGTTGGTAAAAGAAAAGATGTATGAGGAGTAGCCAAATATTTTCCGGAATAAGTTTACTAGTAAGTGTAGATAGTAGTAAAATATAAAAATCAAGGAGGTGATATCGAGTGCTACACAAAGCTGTTCAAGTTCGCTTATACCCATCAAAAGAGCAAGAAACGCTATTGGCGCAGACATTTGGATGTTCCCGTTGGTGGTGGAATTATGCCTTGAATAAATCTATTGAAACCTATAAAGAAACGGGCAAAGGACTTGGACAAGTAGCACTCAATGCACTGCTGCCCAAACTCAAAAAAGAAAAAGATACGGAATGGTTGGCTGATTGTTATAGCCAAGTTTTGCAAGCTACAACACTTAATTTGACCACAGCGTATAAGAACTTTTTTGATGGTAGAGCAAGGTTTCCTAAATTCAAATCTAAGCATGGTAAACAGTCTATTCAATATCCTCAAAACGTCAAGATTGTAGATGGTAATGTAAAACTTCCCGGTAATATCGGGATAGTCAAAGCCAAAATACATAGACCTATTGAGGGAAAAATTAAAACTGTTACTATTAGCAAGACTCCATCAGGAAAGTACTTTGCATCTATTCTGACTGAAATAGAAAGTGAAAATCCATCAACAGCAGAAGGCAAGATTTACGGCGTTGATTTAGGATTGAAACACTTTGCTGTTGTCACCGATGGCGAAAAAGTGTCTAAATTTGACAACCCTAAACACATTGCCAAGCATGAAAAGAATCTCAAACGCAAGCAACAAAAATTAGCACGTAAACAAAAAGGAAGTAATTCTCGAAATAGATATAGAAAAGTTGTTGCCAAGGTGTACGAGCGAGTTACTAATTCGCGGCAGGATTTTCTGCATAAACTTAGTTATAAGTTGGTCAGCGATAGCCAAGCTGTCATAGTAGAGAACCTTCATCTTCTAGGCATGGTACGTAATCACAATTTGGCAAAAGCAATATCTGATGTTGGTTGGGGAACATTCACTAACTTTTTAGCCTATAAACTAGAACGCAAAGGTGGGAAGTTGGTGGAGATTGATAGATGGTTTCCTAGTTCCAAGCTCTGTTCTAATTGTTTTTATCAAGTCAAAGAAATGCCGTTGGATGTCCGTGAATGGATTTGTCCGCACTGCGGCATTCATCATGATCGGGATGGGAACGCAGCGATAAATATTAGAGCAGAGGGAATCAGAATGCTAAAGGCGGAAGGTTCAGCCGTCTCTGCTGTAGGAGGGGAGGTAAGACCAAAAATGGGACGAAAGTCTCATTTGCGGCACTCCCCCGTGAGTACAGAAGCCCACAGTTCAGGCGTAGCCAACTGTGGGTAGTTCACTACCTTCTGCTGAAGAACTAGCAGAACAAGAAAAATTACGCGCCCAACAAGCGGAAGAACGCTTACAACAAACAGAGCAAGAATTATCTAGATTGCGAGAGATTTTACGCGCTCAGGGAATAGATCCTGATCAGATTTAGTTTTACGGGATATGGGGTAGGTGCAAGATGTCCGTTCAGATGAAAGCGATCGCTAATGCTGAAATCCTGGTTAAGATTGAAAATCTTTGCTTTTTTAACAAAAATCATCTTAATAAAGTTATATAAAAATTAAAGTGGGAAAACTCAATCGTCAATACCGACATAGCAAACCAATTTTGGGGAGATGGCGTAAATCCTAGCAAACAGTAAAAAGTCAAAAGAGAATCCCCATAAATCCACTTAGGGACTTGTAATCATTTTTCTCTCTTTCTTTTAACTTTTAACTTTTGCCTTTTGCCTTATTCAGTCATCTGTCAAAATTAAGGAGCCAGATTATGCGGATCATGATGATTCAACCCAACTATCATTCTGGTGGTGCGGAAATTGCGGGAAATTGGCCACCCAGTTGGGTTCCTTATGTGGGTGGAGCGTTGAAAACAGCTGGCTTTACTGACATCTGTTTTGTTGATGCTATGACCGATTATATTGCCGATGATGCTTTGGCGGAGATTATTGCCAAGCATCAGCCGGATGTGGTGCTAGCAACGGCGATTACGCCGATGATTTATCAATCTCAAACAACTCTCAAGATAGTTAAACAAGTTTGTCCCCAAGCCAAAACAATTATGGGCGGGATTCACCCAACCTATATGTATAATGAAGTTCTCCACGAAGCGCCTTGGGTAGATTATATTATCCGGGGAGAAGGGGAAGAAATCACAGTAAACTTGCTCAGAGCGATCGCCAATGGCACAGATGAGAGCGATCGCCGTGATATATTAGGTATTGCTTTCCTCGAAAATGGGCAAGTCGTCGCCACACCAGCCCATCCCCCGATAGCTGATTTGGATACTCTGACTCCAGATTGGAGTTTATTAGACTGGAGTAAATATATCTATACTCCACTCAACGTCCGAGTTGCAGTTCCCAACTACGCCAGAGGATGTCCCTTCACCTGTCGTTTTTGTTCTCAGTGGAAATTCTGGCGCAAATATCGTTCTGGTACTCCCAAGAGATTTGTCGATGAGATTGAAATCTTGGTAAAAAAACACAAAGTCGGCTTTTTCATTCTCGCAGATGAAGAACCAACTATTAATAAACCAAAATTTATCGCTTTGTGTAACGAATTAATAGAACGTAACTTAGGTGTTCACTGGGGAATCAATACACGAGTGACAGATATTTTACGAGATGAGGAAGAACTACCACTTTACCGCAAAGCAGGACTAGTTCATGTTTCCTTGGGGACAGAAGCAGCAGCGCAGTTAAAATTAAATTTGTTCCGCAAAGAAACAACTATCGAACAAAACAAACGCGCCATCAAACTCTTAAATCAAAATGGTATCGTTACCGAAGCTCAATTTATCATGGGTTTAGAGAACGAAACCCCAGAAACAATTGAACAAACCTATCAAATGGCTTTGGATTGGAAAGCAGACATGGTGAACTGGAATATGTTTACTCCCTGGCCATTTTCCGAATTATTTCAAGATTTAGGCGATCGCGTCGAAGTTCGCGATTATTCCCAATATAACTTTGTCACACCAATCATGAAACCGGATGCAATGGAACGAGAAGATGTTCTCAAAGGAGTACTCCGGAACTACGCCCGTTTTTACCTCCGCAAAACTTTTGAATATTGGTTTGTCAAAGATCCATTTAAACGCAAATATCTTTTAGGTTGCTTGAAAGCATTTGTGCAAACCACCCTCAACAAGCGCTTCTATAATCTCAAACGAGTCAAGTACAAGGGACTACAAACCGAGATAGAACTAGGTTTTGATGAGTCGAAGATTCTCACTCGCGAACAAATCGCCGAGCGTAAGCAACAACATCCAGAACTGATGGCTGATGTAAATTTTACAGGTAATATTTCCGCCTGCGGCGCACCGAATGATCTAGCGGAATATGATGAGAAACAAGAGGATGTGGTGAGGAAGTAAGGGGGACTTATCAGTTATCAGTTATCAAAATTAAACTGGTCACTGTTAACTGTTAACTGATTTATGACCAATGACTATCGTACAGACGCGATGAATCGTGTCTCTGCAAATGACCTTTGCTGATTTTCTGGTTTTTTCTCCTGAGTACGATTCCACAGAATTAAACCCGCAAGTGCTACTAACACTAAAGCAATTACCCAGATCACAGGGCCATTTCCGGTTGAACGATTTTGATTTTCTGTTGGTTGATTTTTGACTGGGGATGGATTGGGAGTAGTATCGGGTGTGGGGTTGTGTCGTGTGCCTGGTGGGATAATCATGGTGATATCTTCATAATTTATCCTGCTATGGCGCATCGCTGGAAATTGTGTCTGTGGTTGAGAGGAAATTCTCGGACTTGGTGATTGAGAAAGTGCTTTAGCCAGTGCTTCTAAACCAGCCGGATGATTAAAATAGGTGAGGTGATCACAGGTTGCATTTGGTGTTAGTATCTGAGGCTGGGGTGAACGGCTGAAACTCACACATTTGATACTAGCCAAAGTCACGGCGATATCATTTGGTTGTTCAAAGAAAACTAAGTTTACTACTTGATTTACACTTTGACCAAAAAGCCTAGACATTAATCTTTGCAGAGGACTTGATTGTTTGTCTAGTTGCATTTCTGTGGCTGCGCGAACTAAGGAGCGATCGCCTGCGACAATTGTATAAGGAACACCAGGATCGGGATTTTCGGCTAGTTGTTTGAGCAAATCTGAATCTGGATGCATTTGCTCAAGGGAATGATTGTTATTTTCGAGATATTCTAATAAATCAGCTACTACTTTTGCAGGCCAAACAATTGCTGAAAGTTGATTTAACCCAAACACCAAAATTGTGAAAATGAAATCTTGTACCGCAGGCCAAGGAGAACCAGCGTTGGGCGTACCGAACATCACCAAGTGTTGTACAATTTCATTACCGCCTTCTCGTTCAATAAACCAACGAGATACCAAGCCACCCATAGAATGAGCAACAATATGTAATTGTTTACCATGATTAGCGTCTAAACCGACTGCTTGCAATTTTTGTTTTAAAAGTCGGGCATTTTCTTCAATAGTTGTATTGAGATTTTCGTAATCAAATGCCAATACTAAATCATAGTAATCTTTGATCAGACTCTGTTGTCCATCTGCGGTGACTATAACTTTTCCAATACTAGGAAGTTGAGCTTCTGTATCACCAATAATGCCATGAATATAGAGAATTATTCGCTGTGCTTGAGTAACTTTTTCTCTAATTGATTCGGTGTTTTTGTCGTAGATGACTTGCTCGTTTTCATCAACTGTTGCGGCTGTTAAAATCGGATAGGCAAATTTTCTTCCCAACTTGCGACAGATTATTTTTTGAAAAAAGATGCGGATGGAACCTTGTAAACAACGATGACTTTTGGTGGGTGTGGGTAGTCTTTCTATTGTAATTTCTGTTTTCCCATCTAGATTCTTTTTACCTGTTCCTAAAGGTAAGAAAAATTCGCCATCGTAACTTATTGGTAAAAGATATTCGTTGTCTGCAATTTCTCGATCAACTAGTAATTTTAAAGGTGCTGCTTTTGTGACGACGGTGTGATCAACTACGTTACTTAATTCCAAACCACTCAAACCAGGATCACTGGCTCGACTGGTGGTAAATTGAAAGGGTTCGGTATTCGCGAGTTCTTGCAGAAGGGGAGGTAAGGTGACATTTCCTAAGTCTCTGCTGGTTTGCGGTACGGTGGTCAGATTAACTTCTGCTTGTAAATTTGCATGAGGTAACACCTCTACTAAACCATTTTGCAATTGCATGGGGCGATCGCTCGGCAAACTTTCAGGATTTTGAGGACGAACAATAGTGACTGCGACTTCTTGGGTTAACCAATCATCGTTGTCAACTCTAGTTTGTACTCTCACAGCATTGCGATCACCGAAGGTGGCTCCTTTAGGAGCATCGCCAACTTCCTGCATTAAACTTTCTAAAAAACTCCTTCCCCCAATTGAACGTTTGGGTGAAGGTGGATTTAACCCATCTTGTTCTAATAAACTTGCATCAAATTCAGAAGTACTAACAATCAATTTCAATATATCTTTGTATTCAGTAATTCCCTGTGCTAAAAACTCATCGGGAATTACAAAACCCAAATCATCAAAACTCGCAACTGTGACGCTAGCTTCACTACCTTTTGGTGCTAAACGAACACTGCTTTTCTCTGGGAAAAACGGTACTTCGACGCTATAGTTTTCTGTAAGATTCAGGACATTACAAAAAAGAGTTTTGTCACTATTATTTGTGAGTACAATTTGAATCCTTGGCGGTATCCATTCGCCATGATTGCTAGTATACTCTAACCGCATTTCTGAATCTGAATCAGATTCTTGGCTTCCAGACAAAACGATAATTTCCATCTGGATATCATCAGAATGGATGCGACTAGTAGCGGGGGTTTGGAGTTGCAAAATATTTTGCCAACGAGCAATATGTTCTAAACGCCCAATAGCTTTGCTAGTAAAATAAGGCATGTAACCAGCCTGAGTTGATTGTTCTGGAATCGGGGCAACTACAGGAAGTTTACTAGTAGAAAGTATAATCCAATATTGATTGTCTTTTGCTAACAAGTGATAATCTGCATCTTCTGATTTCTCAACTTGTTGCACATACAAAGAACCAGTGTTCGCTAGTGCTTGACGCGCTAACTCCATACCTGCGGCTTGACCATCAAGATATACTTTCAACGGGGGTAATGGTAAGCTGGTAACTATAGCCCAATAACTGGCATTTTCAAATAAATTATTGCTTCCCTCAATAATTTCTACTTTACTCCGTTGTGGTGACACCTGCTTCACCCGCGCTTGAGCCAAAGCATTTCCTAAATCACCCCACTGTTGTTCAGCACTTCCAACTGGGAAAATTGCAACAAGAGTATCTCCACCATTGTCAACTTTCGGGATACCGTGAACAGCACCCGCATCAATTACCCAACTTTTTTCATTTTCGCTGTAAGTCAAAGTCAAGTAATGAGAACGTTCTCGAATTGCACCACCCAAAAATGGCTTTTCTAGCTCCTGTGGGTCAGTTGTGTCAATTTGTGGTGACTGTTCCTTAAGTTTGCCACTAATTAAAGCATTGAGATTTCTTGCTAAATCCCGATAAGTGATCTTACCATTCGTTCTTTCCAGGGTTTGCAGTAAAAAGTAAGAAAAAGCACCACGAGATTTCCCATCTTCAGCTTTATACTCTTTCGCCTGTTCGTATTCTCGACACGCAGACAACATGACGTGTCTACCTTTTGGTAAGACCACTCCTGTGATTTTTTTATCTAAGCTGCGATCAGCACTTAAGGATTCTGCAATATTTATCTCATCAGCAAAAATGTAGCTACTCAACGGGCGATCGCGATAATCTATAGGAGCTTGACGCACATTAACTGCGATATCTCTAGTACCCGAACCAGAGTGACAGCAGTCGAGAATCACAACAACATGAGGATTTTTTTGAGCAACTTCAGAAATCAGGTAAGCTATTTCTTTATCAGCTAAATCTCGACTATTTACTGTCCGGCTATCGTAACAAACCAAAGTTTCATCCAAACGATCTGGCTCTAAACTCCAAAATTCCTGCGGAGATTTTTGTTGTCCACCATGACCTGCATAGTAAAATAAGACAACATCTTCACTGTCAGCATTGCATAGATGTTGCCGAAAGCCATCAACAATTGCCTGACGAGTAGCATTTTGATTGATCAGTATCCAAGGTTGATTTGTTGGTTCTACCAAATTCCATTCGCGATCGCGAGCCACACGTTCCCGCAAATACATTTCTACCGCGTTGATGTCATTAACGCAACCCTGCAAAGATGGTATAGACACAACAGAAGCGGGATCATATTCATCAATACCAACTAGCAGCGCATAAATGTTTTTAGCCATAATCTCTCCATTCAGTCATCCGATTTTGGATTTTGGATTACCCTGCGGTAAATCACACAAGCGTCTATGGATTTTGGATTGATCCCACAGATAAATCCGCTTTCTCGTACCATCAAGGAATTATCGCTCAGGCTGTTTTCGATATTCTTATTTATTAATCTGGTGATTGTTAAGGCAAATTAAATTCAAAAAATTTTGTCTTAATACTTGGATAATTCAAAAAGATTTCTAGCCGTACACAAAAATGCCAAAATACACCTATTTATTATAAAAATTAACAAAAGTATTGTTTCAAGATAACAATACTAACGCCATTCATAATACAGCATTTATGGTAATTGGTAATTGGTAATGGGTAATAGACATCTCCAGAAATTAATTCTGCGTTACCCAAAATCCTTGTAGAGACGCGCCTTAGCGAAGCCATGCGCTACAGCGCTATTGGCGCGTCTCTACATTAGTTTTCACAGAGGTCTAATGGGTAATGGGTAATGTTCAATGTTCATTAGCTATTCTCCCTTGTCCCCCGTGTCCCCCTTGTCCCCCTTGTCCCCTTTCCCCAATCCCTAATCCCCAAGCAAATTCCAGAAATACCCATCTGGTGCGACAAAGGAAAAACTTGGTTCTCCAAATTCGTTTTCAGCAACAGTTGTAAATTTTTGTATGGAACTTGCTTTGATGCGATCGCAAAATTGATTGAGTTCTCGTACTCGGTAGGTATACAGACACATTCCCAAACTACCTGGTTGTGCTGCTTCATAACGAGAATCTAGATTTATGGAACCGGGAAAGCGAACAATATAAAGTCTACCGCTACGTGCTGCCATAAAGTCAGTTGTGGAAGAACGTGGATCATCAAAAGCGGTGACGAAAAACTTTTCACCTGGTTGAAGATCAAAAATTTCTCTCCCAGCTAAAGATGATTCGTAGCTAGTCTCGACATCATCACGCACCCGCAACAAACCCAAAACTTCGTCATAAAACTTCAATGTTTCCTTGCTGTCATCTTGAACTACCATCCCAATGTGGGTAAACTGACTAGTCTTGAGAAAAGAATTAATATCAATATTTCCGTAATCGGGAAGTGTATAACCAAACCTTTGAAAAAAAACTTGTCGTGTGAATGGTTGTAGAAATAGCATTTCACGCACTCCAACCATCGCGTCAATAAAAGGATGTTTTTTCTTTTCTTTGTTATAGATAACTTCCCAATGGGGACGGGTAAACCAAAGCGGCCAACCAGCTGCTTTTGCTTCTTCTACATGATTTAAGATATTGATAATATCGGCAGTTAAAGTTGTTGCCCAACGATTACCCTTCACTTTCATTGATCCCATCTTTAACCCGTTATTGATAGGATTTTGCCAAATCATCAAACGAATCAAACCATGATCTGCATTTTGGTGGTAAAGGCGAATTGAGCGTAAAGACGAGTCCACACCATACAATTGTTTCGCAACACTTGGTGATAACTCGCCCTGTTCACCAATACGATAACCGAATTGCTGCCAATACTGAATCGCCGCAATTGGTTCTGGAACGCCAATACATACTTCATAGATGCCTTCTATTACATTTTGTAGTCCCTGATGCATAGTTTTTTATACACGTGCAACAAAAAGTTAACTTGAATCAAGCTTGAGTAAAGATGCCTGGGTTTTGACAAAAGTGACGCTATTTTGAATTTTGAAGTGCCATCGTTATTTTTACTGTGATCACTCGCACCCACTAACGTAAACGTTAAATGAATATTAAATTTTTTTGGGCTAACTATTGAATTTTCACTAAAAAAAAGGTTAAAAAATTTACATGCAGATTTTTGCTTGTATAAATTTTACTCAGCTACCACACGAATTATGTTTTGACTACCAAGATTTCAACTAGTTTTTTAACTCTCGTAAAACAAAGGCGGGTGCGGTGTATCAGCAATACGGACATTACTACCTATGTCAAGCACAATTTACCTGGCTAAAAGCCATATCTGACTCTGCGATCGCCTTCGCATATTACTTACTTCCCATCATGATTGTTGATTTTGCTCGCAAACGACAAGATTTTCTTTTTAAGTGTATATACTTAGCAAATATAAACTTAATTGCCATAAATAGTACCTATATTTTTATAGAGGCTTGGATGTTTTGGCGATCAGAGTATTGGTTGCTAGGTTTACTCAAAGCGATCACGGCTTCTAGTTCAGTGTGTGTGGTGATATTACTGATGCGATCGCTTCCTCAATTTCTGACTATTCCCAACTTGACAGAACTAAAGCAAGCCAATCAGCAGCTGGAACTGGAAATCACACAACGCAAACAAGCAGAAGCAGCTTTGCAACAAGCGAATAAACAACTTTCCTCTTGGGTGCAGCAACTCGAACAACGCAACCATGAAATTGCTTTACTTAGTCAAATGAGCGATATTTTGCAAGCTTGTCTGACGGTTGAAGAAGCATATAAAGTAATTGCTCAGTTAATCCAACCTTTGTTTCTGGAAACATCAGGTGGAGTGTTTATCATTAGTTCCTCAAAACACCTAGTCGAAGCTGTGACGACTTGGGGTGACTCAACTATTGCGAGTAAAACAGTATTTTCAGCCAAGCAGTGTTGGGCTTTACGACGGGGGCGATCGCATCTTTCCACATCAGATCATCAGGGTTTACATTGTAGTCACATTGAAGAATCATTTGTAGGCGAAGCCCTTTGTGTACCAATGATGGCTCAGGGTGAAGCTTTGGGTATGCTGCATTTCCATTTCCCACAAAAAGGACAACTCACAATAGCCAAACAACAACTAGCTTCTGCGGTTGCGGAACGTATCGCCTTAGCTTTAGCCAACTTACGACTCACTGAAGCTTTGCAACAGCAGAGTATTCGTGATCCTCTCACAGGTTTATTTAATCGCCGCTACTTAGAAGAATCTCTAGAACGAGAAATCAGCCGCGCCGAACGCAGCCACAAACATGTTGGCATTATTATGATGGATGTTGATCATTTTAAAAGCTTCAACGATAAATTTGGTCACGAAGCAGGTGATGTTGTATTGCGCGAACTCGGTGGATTTTTGAAAAAACAAGTTCGCAAAGCAGATATTGCTTGTCGGTATGGGGGCGAAGAGATAATGTTAATCCTACCAGAAAGTTCTTTAGAAGTTTGTCAAGAAAGAGCCGAGCGTATTCGCCAAACAGTGAAACTTTTAAATCTCCAACATCAACGTCAGAAACTTGGTGGTATTAGTTTGTCATTAGGAGTAGCCATGTATCCAGAACATGGTTTAACAGGTACAGCAGTAATAGAAGCCGCCGATACAGCTTTATATATTGCCAAAAAAACCGGACGCGATCGCGTCGTCATGGCTCAATCTCAAGTAATTGACACTCTGCGCTCTGAAGAGACGCAGATTCTTTGGCGTTGCTGAATGCAGTATGAATCCGAATGTAGAGACGTTGCAGTGCAACGTCTCTACATGTCCAAAATTATGACGAAAAATTCTTAACCGAACCGTATTACCCCCTCTCTACAAAGATTTTGGCATTACGCAAAATCATTTTCATACATGAAATCAGCAATGTCGATTCTTTAAAAGTTGTCTAAAAAGGAACTAACTTGCTTTTTTCCTTTAAAAAAGATTTTTTAAAATAAATTTTTAACTATTTTTTATCAACTAATTAGGTAATTCATAAACTGTTCTTAACTACAAAGAATGTAGTTTTATCTCAGGTTGAAATTTCAGCATAAATTTGGTCATTCAATCTGAGGAAATATGAATTTTTCTATCAGCGCTTTTAATCGTGTAGCTACCACTTCAGTTGTAACGGCGGCTGTTGCGTTTGGGCCATTTTTTGCAGCGATCGCCCAAGCAGTAACTCTCAATGGTGCAGGCGCAACCTTTCCTGCTCCATTGTATGAGAGATATGCTCGTGAAATCAAAAAAGACATGCCAGACATGAAAATCAACTACCAAGGTATTGGTAGTGGTGGCGGTGTAAATCAAACAATTGCTGGTACTGTTGACTTTGGTGCTAGTGATGCTGCGATGACTGATGCTGAAATAGCTAAAGTCAAGCAGGGAGTAATTTTAGTACCGACCGCAGGTGGTGCAGTTTCTGTTGTTTACAATGTTCCTGGTGTAAGCGATCTAAAATTATCTCGTACTACATTACCAGGTATTTTCTCTGGTCAAATTACTAAATGGAACGACGCAAAAATTAAAGCAGATAACCCTGGTGTTAATCTCCCAAATCTGCCAATTAAAGCTGTAGTTCGTGCTGATAGTAGCGGTACAACTTTCATTTTCACCAACCATTTAAGCAATATCAGCGCTTATTTTAAAGGCAGAATTGGTACTAGTAAATCTCCAAGTTGGACTCTCTCAAACGCCCTCAAAGGTAAAGGAAACCCAGGTGTAGCAGCTTTGGTAAGCCGTACTTCTGGTTCTATTGGCTATGTAGAATATGAATACGCCAATAAAAATAAGCTCAAATCAGCACAAATACAAAACAAAAAAGGAGAATTTGTAGCTCCTTCTTTACAGTCTGCAAACTCTGCTCTTTCTTCTGTTAGCTTCCCTAGTAATTATCGTGTATTTGTTGGCGATCCTGGTCAAGGTTATCCCATCGTTGGCTTAACTTGGATTATGGTTTATAAGAGCTACAAAGATCCTGCTAAAGCCCAAGCTGTGAAAAACTTTGTTAAATGGGTTCTGACTAAAGGTCAAAAGTTCAATGATGATTTGAACTATACTTCTATTCCCTCTAACGTCGCAAATGATGTCATCAATACTGTAAATAGCAGTGTCAAATAATTGACCATTTGCTAATTTAACTAGTATTTCACCACATTAATTTTGATGGTTTGCGGGTGTTTTAGATCCCCGGCTGCTTAAAGAAGTCAGGGATCTATAACCCCTCAATATTAATTGTCATCAACAACCACCAAGCACGAAAAATCAACAATTAAATGACGACTTCATCTGGTTCAGCCTATCAAAATGACCCTAAGCAACCAAAGAAAATTGATCCTAGTATTGATATTACAATTATTGAAGGAAAAAATTACCAAATAGACCAAGGTTTCACTTGGATAGTTTATAGCTTTGCTGCCTTAACAGTACTTGTATTGTTTTGGATGAGTTGGGTTATATATGATAAAGCTCATCCAGCAATTGTAAAGTTTGGATTCGGATTTTTATGGAGTCAAAATTGGGATGTACCTAATAAACTATTTGGTGCTTTACCTTATATTTATGGAACTTTAGTTAGTAGTGCGATCGCAGTTTTATTAGCAATACCAGTCGGACTAGCAGTCTCTTTAGTCACAAGCGAAGATTTTCTCCCAGAATGGTTACGAGCAACTTTAGCTTTTGTTGTGGAATTAATTGCAGCAATTCCCAGTGTCATTATTGGATTGTGGGGTATTTTTGTTTTTATCCCCTTTATTGAACCCCTACAAAAATGGCTCGCAGCTAATTTTAATTGGATACCGCTATTTAATACTGTAGAGCCTTCTGGGTTAAATATATTAACTGCCGGAATTATTCTTGCCATCATGATTTTACCCACATTAGCAGCAATTTCTCGTGAGGTATTATTAGTAATTCCAAAAGAATTACGTAGTGCATCAATGGCTTTAGGTGGTACACGTTGGGAAACTATTTTTAGAATATTATTACCAGCAGGTTTTTCGGGAATTGTCGGTGCAACAATGTTGGCATTGGGAAGAGCTTTAGGTGAAACAATGGCTGTCACAATGGTCATAGGTAACTCTTCTGTTATTAGCGCTTCCTTGCTCGATCCCGCTTATTCAATTCCTGCGGTATTAGCCAACGAATTTGCAGAAGCAGAAACTGGATTACACGTTGGTTCTCTCACATATTTAGCTTTAATTTTATTTGCCTTAACTTTAGCCGTAAATATCGGCGCTGTCTTATTAGTACAAATAGTTGGTGACAAAAAGAAATAATTGTCATTGGTCATTGGTCATTTGTTATTCTTCCTTGTTCCCGTTCCCCGTTCTCTATATGAAAACAAATGAATCTTTCGCAACCGAATTATTAACCTCTTTACCCTTAAAGCGACTGTTGTTTAATAACGGTATGAGTGCGATCGCTTTTATTTTTACAGGTTTAGCATTACTGCCTTTATTATCAGTTTTATGGGAAATTATAGTCAGGGGTACTTCTGGACTCAAACCAGAAATGTTTGTCGCGTCAGTAATTGATAATGGATTTGCCAATGCAATTGTTGGTACTTTCATAATGGTAGTGATTGCTGCACTACTCAGTATTCCCATTGGTATTGTCACAGGTATATATTTGGCAGAATTTAGCCAGGGAACAAAAACAGCAAGTTTTGTTCGCTTTATCACCACAATTTTGACTGGCGTTCCTTCTATTGTTGTGGGCGTATTTGCCTACAGCGTGATAGTTTTATTAACAAAATCATTTAGTGCGATCGCTGGTGGTTTTGCTCTAGCAATCATCATGCTACCGATTGTTATCTTAACAACTGAGGAAGCACTAAAATTGATTCCTGTTCCTCAGCGTTTAGCATCAGCAGCTTTAGGAGGAACTCGTTTTCAAACAACTTTTCGAGTTGTAGTCTCTGCTGCTATACCTGGGATCACTACTGGTATATTATTAGCTATAGCCCGTGCCGCAGGTGAAACAGCACCCTTGCTTTTTACCGCTTTATTTAGTCTAGATTGGTCACAGGATTTATTCAGTCCCACAGCATCACTATCTGTCTTAATTTTTAACCTTTATAATGATCCATCACCAGAAAAAAACCAACTTATTTGGACTGCATGTATAGTATTGCTAAGTTTAGTGTTGTTTACTAGTATTATTTCGCGACTAGTGATTAACAAAACAAGGAAAAAATAGGGTATTTTAGATATACTTATAACCCATAAAAATAATTAATATTAGTTCCCTAGCTCAACTAGTAAGTTCATAAACTAGCACTTTCAAGGTGGACAAGAATACTCAAAAAATTTCCTAATTTTAGGCTTTTCATCTTCGTGTTTTAGTGTCTTGGTGGTGAAAAATTTAACTTTTAAACCACTAAGACACTTTAGACGCGCAAGCAGCTACTTGCAGAAGTCGCTACGCGCCTACTGTAGGTAGACATCAAGAAAAAACATTACACCTTGAAAAAGCTAGTTCACCAAACCAAATCAGATTCATATATCTAGATATAAACTAGTCAATTATGAGTAAATTAGTTCCAGCAATCACAGTCAAAAATCTTAGCTTTTACTATGGTAGTAGTAAGGCACTTGAAGGAATATCAATAAATATTTATCAAAATCAAATAACAGCTATTATTGGCCCTAGTGGTTGTGGTAAATCTACTTTTATTAAATCTTTAAATCGAATTGCAGAACTAGAAGGGGAAATTCGAGTAGAAGGAAAGCTGGAATTTTTTGGTCAAAATATTTATGACCGTCGTGTGAATATTAATCGTCTGCGTCGCCAGATTGGGATGGTATTTCAAAAACCGAATTTATTTCCCATGAGCATTTACGAAAATGTTGCTTACGGCGTAAAAATTGCTCGATGGTGTCCAAAAACAGAATTAGATGAAATAGTTGAATCAGCAATCAAATCTGCTGCTTTGTGGGATGAAGTCAAAGATAAATTACACAAATCTGCTTTAGGACTTTCGGGTGGTCAACAACAACGACTCTGTATAGCCCGTGCTTTAGCAGTTAAGCCAAAAGTTTTACTCATGGATGAACCTTGTTCAGCACTTGACCCCATCGCAACTATGAAAATAGAAGAATTAATTCATACTTTGCGTGGAGAACTAACAATTGCTATTGTTACTCATAACATGCAGCAAGCGGCTCGCGTTTCAGATTTTACAGCTTTCTTCAGCACAGATGAAAGCCGCATTGGTCAAATGATTGAATTTGGAGCAACATCACAAATTTTTACTACAGCGCTTGATGAACGCACCCGCGATTATGTATCAGGGCGTTTTGGGTAAATAAATCTGTAATCGCTTTTGCTACAAGTGCGAGCGATCGCATCGCTACAAATAATTTTATGTGATACAATTGTACTATACAAGATAAGAATTGAGTGTGTGATGGAAATCTACCATTTTCCTTAAATAAACGCACACTAAAAAATTGGTATTGCATGTTTACGGGATGAATTGATCTTATCTGTTAACAAAGAATTAACTCATTAGCTTCGTGGGCTTAATTGCTCTCTTATTTGTGCAATACCAACCCTAACATTTTATTGAAATTCATATTTAAGGAAATCAGGGTAGGTTAACTATGGCAAAAAAATCTGCCACAAATCGTGTCATGTCTTCTCAACGTCGCAAACGCATATCGGGAAAAATCAACAATAGAATTTCTCTATTGGAACTGCTTAAACTTTTAGAATCAAATCGCCATAGCATAATCATTAACCTTAAACATCTACAAGCAAATTATCAAAGAAAAGGTGTCAAAAGAGTCCAAGGTTACAAAGATGAAAATGGTAATATTATTAAGCCTTGGTTGACGACACAATATATCGACAATGGTGAGTATGTTGGTATGGGTACATTTGAGCTTAACCAAAACACAGCCAATATCAACATGCTGATTACCCGCAAAGTCAGATTGATTAAAACAGAAGCTCAAACCCCTATTAGTGAAGTTGCAGGTTTATTGATAAATGACCTAAATAGCTTTAACAATTACACCATTGTTAGTGAAGGCGCAGTCAACATCAAATCACTACAAATTAAAATTAGCAACAAAAAAACCTTTGATTTACTCAAAGCAAAAGGCGTCATAGAAAACGAAGAGTACGATTTTCGCTGTGAATATACCATCAGATTAGATAATTTACCTCTTGTACCTCCTGATAGAAATTACAGCAGTATTGAGGGTGTATTCTATCAACTTGCAGAAGCAAAAGTACTTACAAGTATCATTTCTGCGCTTTTGAAAAAAGAATCAGATATCTTTGTACCAGAACAATTAGAAGAGTTGAGAAAGCATTATCTTTCTAAACATTTAAATCTCAACTTTCCAACAACTAACGAATACATCAACATTCAACAAGCTCTAGCCAGACAGAATATCGATACACGCATTAGCTACAAAATTGATATTGGTAGTCAAGAGATTCTGAATCTTGGTAAACTACATTCTGCTAACAAGTTTCTCGATAGAATGTATGAAGTTTATCATAAACAAACAGGAGAAATTATCTCCAAGCCTAGCTTTGATCTGTTGTTTCATGAAAATATTGCTTGTAGACACAAGCAATTATCATCCCGGATAAAAGTTACGTCCGTGGATGAATTCATGAAACCAATTTTTGATGATTTTCTCGGATTAGATAACAATGGTATTATTGCTAGTATTCTGACCAAAATTGATGCTGGTAATTTGGCACAAGTTTTGCAGCAACAACGCGAGCATCAAAACGTGAACAAAAATGCTTTGATAGAAGTTCTATTTATTGCAAATGAAAAATTGGAGGAATTTATCTCAGCAATCTACCAAGAAAAAATCAGTCCTTTAGTATTGTATATCGGTTCTACTGGACTGTTACCAAAAAAAATGAAGGCAAAGGCAATTACTGCGGAAGAACTTGCTATAAAATATCCGTGTTTGCAGTTTTCCAAAGATGAGAAAGAAGGTAGATTTTTTCTAATTGGCGACAGCATTGTTAGCGTATATGCAACCAAGGAGTATTATAGTAAACAGACTGCTGTGATGGTATAAAAATAGTCATTTGGGGGAGTCTCTTAATTTTTCCAATATATTGCTAAGAATTTAAACTCTTAGCTAACAGCACAAGTCGTCTGAAGACGACTCAAATAAATTAAATAGTCTGCTTAAGCAAACTTTTGCTATGAGCCTGCGATTTGAATCGCAGGCGGCTTTTTGAACATATTATGAGGACTAAAGTCCTCACTACAAACTAAAATTAAGAATCCACATTGGCTGATTAAATACGAACCAAGCTTTCGCCTCTTTGCTGCTCAATATTAGTAATTAATTCTAAAACTTCTTGATACTTTGTAGTGTTTCTTTGTTCTAAAAATAGACTTGCTGATTTCTTAAAATCTTCTAAAGCTCCTGAAGAGTCTGCCTGATTATAGCGAGTTACACCTCGGTTGTAATAGGCAAAAGCTTCATTGGGATTAAGGCGGAGGGCTTGATTATAATCTTCTATTGCCCTTTTATGATCTCCTTGTTCATCGCGGACATTACCTCGACCAACATAGGCAAGGGTATCATTAGGATTGAGGCGAATTGCTGTGGTATAATCCTCTATTGCTCCCTTTTTGTCTCCTAATTGATTACGAGCCAAACCTCGGTTGTAGTAAGCAAGAGTATTACTATGATCAAGAGTGATCGCTGTATTGTAATCTTTGATGGCTCCTTGGCTATCTCCCAAGTCATAGCGGCTATATCCACGATTGACATAAGCAACAGCATTACTAGGGTTGAGGCGAATTGCTGCACTGAAGTCTTCTATTGCTCCTTTTTTGTCTCCTAAATCGTAGCGTGTATAGCCCCGGTTAACATAGGAGATCACATCATCAGGGTCAAGTTTAATAGCTGCGGAAAAAGCTGCGATCGCACCTTGTAAATCCCCTTGACTATACTTATTGACTCCTTGATTGTAAAAGTCATCAGCTTTTGTGGTTATGGCTTGCTCTGTCTTAAGAAGATTTGTTATCTGTGTCGCATTAGCGGGCGCTACAGATGCACTCAAAGTAAATATCGCTACACCACAAAACCCCACAACCCCTGCTAATACTTGACCTGATAATGCTAATTTCATTTTTTATAGTGATTAATTTAGTTGCTCTATATATACCTACACTGCTGGAAGTTTTGTTTACGCAATTTTTTTGTAAAACTGTGTGAAGTTAATGTGGAACATACTGAAAACCTTAAAACTATCAAAATATTAACGATATTTAGGATTGTCAAATCCAGAAGCTAACTTTTGAAAAAGCCTAGCTAGTAAGCTTTTAATCATTTGCGAAAAAAGCATTAGTCCTGGTATGGGGATCACTCCTATCTGTTGCATTAATCCTAGTGCATCACCACGGTTCGGATAAGACAAATCGATTAACATTTAAATCCTGTACCAGACGCGATATATCGCGTCTGGTACAATCCCAAAATTATGACGAAAAATCCTTAACACCAAGCGTATTGGATTATAAATCACGGCTACACAAACCAAACCCGCCTGCGCGGGTTATTGAGTCCACAAATAGTGGACTTTCGCTATGAGCCTCGGAACTTTAGTTCTGGGCGGATATCTTTTGAATGCAAGACGTTAAATTTCCCCATCTTCTGCAATCAAAAGCAAAATACCAGATAATAACAGAAAATCAACCTCCACAAAAACTCATCCATGTCCCAGGAGATTGCTGTTGAATTTCGTCATGTCACCTTTAGCCGAAACCATCGCCCACTGGTAGCAAATCTGAATTTCAGTATTCCTCAAGGAGAAGCGCTGGTATTACTTGGACGTAGTGGTAGCGGTAAAACTACGACGATGAAATTAATCAACCGCTTGTTCACACCCAGCCAAGGCGAAGTTTTATTTAACGACATTCCTACAACCCAGTGGAATGAAATTAAATTGCGGCGCAAGATTGGCTATGTAATTCAAGAAACTGGTTTATTTCCTCATTTTACAGTTGAGCGGAATGTCGGTTTGGTTCCCTCTTTAGAACGTTGGAAACCCAACCACATCAAAAGCCGTGTTTATGAACTGTTGCAGTTGGTGGGTTTAGAACCACAAAAATTTGCTCAAAGATATCCCCACGAACTTTCAGGAGGACAAAGACAACGAGTTGGTGTCGCGAGGGCGTTAGCAGCCGATCCGCCTGTATTGCTGATGGATGAACCTTTTGGCGCCCTTGATCCGATTACGCGCTTAGAATTGCAGCAAGAATTCAAACGGTTACAACAAGAGTTAGGTAAAACAGTTGTTTTTGTGACTCATGATATTCAAGAAGCCTTTGTTTTGGCATCGAGAATTGGTTTAATGTATGGGGGAGAATTGGTAGTGTTGGGAACACCAGAAGAATTTATGCGATCGCCCCACCCAGAAGCTCTTGCTTTTTTGCAATGTCTCAAACCAGCGCTTTGAAATTCAACAAGTTTTTTTAATTAAATTAGAACGCAGATTGGTATCAGAATGCGATCGCTTTTTGATAGAAGTGAATGCGAACGCAGAAACTTATTCCCAACAATGGTGGTTGATTACCTTGATAAGATGAAAAAAGTTGAGCCGTTCTCTTAGCCGTACTATTAAGGTATGACCACAATAACCCTGCAATTATCACCAGAATTAGAGCAAAAACTGCGAGAAAGTATTGCACGTCAAGATACCCAAACCATTCGACAGCTATTAGCTGATGCATTTGCACCAACGGTAGAAGTATTACTAGGACAAAAAACAGATACTAAAATTCATGATGATGAATTTGAGATACTTGCTGATCAATTAGCTGATGATTTTGCAGCTTGTGTTGGGTCAGATGCACTTCCATTATCTGATTATGCAGTGAGTCGTGAAGGTATTTACGAGGGTGCGATCGCACATCCGACACCAAAGGCGATCGCTTGTTGATGAGTTATGAATGGCGATCGTACCACTAATACCATTTCACAAAAAATATGATACGAATGTAGGTTGGGTTTCGTCCCTCAACCCAACATATCAAAGTCTTATAATTGTTGGGTTTCACTCCGTTCAACCCAACCTACGCATTTGTTTCATTTGAAGTGGGAACATTCTTGTTTTCAGTGAGAATATTCTCGTTTCAAGTGGGAATATTCTTATTTTCAGTGAGAATATTCTCGTTTCAGGTGAGAATGTTGTCGTTTCAAGTGAGAAATTTCTCGTTTCAACCTAGAAATTTCTCGTTTCAACCTGGAAATTTCTCGTTCCAACCTGGAAATTTCTCGTTTCAAGCGTGATCAATCGCACTCAAACAAATCAAACAGTCTGCTTCAGCAGAGTTTAGCTATGAGACTGCGATTTCAATCGCAGGCGGTTTTGAACATTTGCGATACTCCCTCCCAAACCAGATCCCACTATTCTAGAGAAGAACAAAAAGCGATATCTGACGATAAGCCACTGCGTGTCTACGCACCACCTTTTTCGATCCCCGATCCCCATTACCCCTTCGCCCCTAATCCCCACTCCCTTGGGGGGAGTGGGGGCCCCGAGTTCCCCAAAGGGGACCCCTACCTTCCCCAATCCCCAATCCCCTATTCCCCTTTCTCATAATCACCACCAGAACCATACTTCCAAGCATCAACCCAACGATGCCAGTAATATTTAGAAGTGTTGGGTAAATATTTCTCCCAGGGTGCAAAATTTTGACTGAGCCAAAACAACGCAGAATATGCAGCCAAATTACTATAATGTACCAGCCAATCTAACAAAGCTAATAAACCGACATGGGGAATAATTTTTACCACAATTCCAGGATGGGCGAAGTTTGTTTTTAATAAGGTTTGCGTCAGGGCTGGAAACTGCACTACATCTTGTAAAAATGGTTTTAAAACTATCTCACCTGATGTTTGCATTTGCTGAAATACTGCTGATAGTAATTCGTTAATTTGTTCCGGCGCAATTTTTTGATTGACACCCACACTCATGGCTTTTTGAAATAACCAAGTCACACTCAAACTCGGTTGATATGGTTGCAATAGTGCTAATGCATTGGCAGATAACTGATCCGTTTGCAGTGCTTCATCAATTCCGTGGGTTAATCGCTGTAAATGACGCACCATCGCCCCAAAACCACCAAAACTTAAAGGCGATTGATTTCCACTGCTGTCTCCAACTGGGAGAATGCGACTCCAGGGTGTATGTAGGGGACTTTGGCGATAGGAGGGAAAGAAACCAAATAGCGCCCTTTGCAAGGTTAACTGTGACAATTCCACATTTTGGTATTTTGGCAGCAAGCGCAGATAGTCTGCAAACAAAGCTTCTAATCCTATATGTCGTGGATCTGCATCCATATAAGTAAACATATAAGTTGTTCTACCATCTCTGGCGGGGAAAGCTTCCCAAAAATATTGGCATTGTTTTTGAATCGGTGTCAAAGATAAGATTAAATCGCCAGTGTGATTTTCGGGAAAACCTTGGGCGCAACTCCCAACCACCAAGCACACCGCATCTGGTTTTTGTCCTTGTCGCGCTTGTTGGCTAATCGGAGAAAAATGTCCCATCGCGTCAATTAACAATCTGGCTTTGTATTGATTGTTAACTATGACTCCATCTGGATGAATCACTGCTTCTTCAAAAGGCGTGTTTTCAAATAACTTTCCGCCGACAGCCAGAAATCGCTGTTTTAATGTTTCCAGTAGATACACTGGGTCTACACCAATATTTAAGACGTTTTCCACCCAAATTTCTACACCATTGTCAAACCCGACTCTGGCTGGATTGTATTCTGTGGCGATCGCTTGTTTCAATTCTGCATCTGTTAATAAAGATAATTTTAAAAAAACTGCTAATTCTTGGCGAGAGATATTCCATTCTTGATCTCTTCCCCGCAATATCCCCCGTTCGAGTAACGCCACCCGGAATCCTTGCACAGCTAAAGCACAACCAATTAAAATTCCTAAAGTGCCACCACAAATCAACACATCCCAATCAACAGCACCCAATTGTTGTTGATTTTCTTTAACTGCCGTCGGTACAGGAATTTTACCTTCTCTAATTGATGTTAAGATGCGATCGCTCCGACGCAACCCCCCCAAAACATCACCCGGTAATTGCGAAAGAATTTCCTCAGTTAAAGACATAGAACTTCATCCCAGCAAAGTTACTAATCTTGATCCTAGCGACTCCTTCCCCATTCCCCATTTTCTCATTTCCGAAATCACAGCCTTAGCATTTGTATAATCCTAATAATTGTACAGACGCGTAGACGCTCGTAAGAGTATAATCGCGTCTGGTACAACCCCAAAATTATGACAAAAAATTAACTCCCCCTTTTCAGAATAATTACTTAGTTTAGTCAAAAGCCTGTAAATAGAATATTAAGTACCAACTCAAAAAAATATTCTATTCCGTAAAGTCAACATTCGGTTTTCAAGAACGAATTTGCTAGGATTTGAAAGCATCATAGTTATATATATCCGAAGTAAAATTTAATCGGATGTATTGTATTTTTATTGTGATATTTTCTAGATTTTAATAATCACGAGTCTTATTACAAATGCTAACTTCACCAATCCAAGAAAACTTAGATTTAAACCAATCAATCAATACACCAGTTAACCATGTATTCGTCTTTTTGGAAATTTTTTCCTATGAAGGTGGAATTCAATCTTATGTCAAAGATATTTTTCAAGCCTATTTGCAATTAGCTAAACCAATACATGCAGATATATTTATATTACGTGATGCCCCTGATTGCACCAATCCTTTTACATCTGAACGCTGCCAATTTCATTATTTTAAAACTTCGTCTCCTCAACTTGGACGAGTGAAAATGGCGGTCGCATTACTCAATCATTTGATCCAACAACGACCCCAGCGTGTTTTTTGTGGTCATATCAAGCTAGCGCCTTTGGTAGGGATGTTATGCCAATTTTTGGGAATTCCTTATACTGTGATCACCTATGGTAAAGAGGTTTGGGAACCATTACCAAAGTTCATGCAATCCAGTTTGCAAAAAGCAGCGCAAGTTTGGACAATTAGCCGCTACACTCGTGAGGTTGCCTGTATAGCCAATCATCTTAATCGCGATCGCGTCAAAATTTTACCTTGTGCTGTGGATAGCGATCGCCTGACTCCTGGAGAAAAACCAGCTAATTTCATCGAACGCTATAGTTTACAAAAAGCTAAAGTATTAATGACTGTAGCCCGGTTGTGGTCTGGTGATATTTACAAAGGCGTAGATATCACAATTCAAGCCTTACCACAAATAGCTCAAGTTTTCCCAGAAGTGAAATATTTAGTGATCGGTCGTGGTGATGATCAACCTCGTCTTGCCAAGTTAGCACAAGATTTGGGAGTTAGCGATCGCGTTGTGTTTGCTGGATTTGTCCCTACAGAAGAACTAGTGGAACACTACCGCCTAGCTGATGCTTACATTATGCCTTCTCAGGAAGGGTTTGGGATTGTCTATTTAGAAGCAATGGCTTGTGGTGTACCCGTACTATCTGGTGATGCCGACGGTTCCGCCGAGCCACTACAAGATGGTAAACTTGGATGGCGAGTCCCACACCGCGATCCAAATGCTGTAGCTGCGGCTTGTATTGAAATCCTCAAAGGCGAAGATCAACGTTGTAACGGTGAGTGGTTGCGAGAAATGGCGATCGCGAATTTTGGAATTGAAGCCTTTCACAAGCGATTACAACAGGAATTATCTTAATTTATTTGTACTTCTGCTGCGTTCTCTGGGTATTTTGTACGTTAAGGGCAAAACCTCGGTTTGCAACAAATCCAGATTTTACACCCCTATCCACTAACAACTAACCCAGGGTGGTTTCATACAAGCAGAGAAAATTAAAATCTTCTTTTAAAGCCTCTCCCCTTAATAAGGGGAGAGGTTTGGAGAGGGGTAAAAATCTATGCTTCAAAACGAGAAATACAGACTTCCATATTTTTCTTTTTTCGTATGAAACCACCCTGCTATCCACTAACAACTAACCATTGCGAAAAATCTTGCCCAAATTGAGAAAGTGATAATAGTTGAATGCGTGGATCATTTTGGGCTGTAGTTTTTTCTAAAGGAGTATTGTAACCCCAGTCTGCTAGGAAGAGTTTTACATCTTTCAGGTCTGTTTGCTGGTCTACTAACTGTAATGTTTTTAATCGATCTTCCACAAACCAGACTGTTTCTTGTGGGACTTTGTGCAATTGAATTAATTCTCGTAAAATTTCATATTTGGGACGTTTCACTTCTTTACCGAAAATCTTTTCTGAACCTAAATTTACTCCTTCTTGCTGGAATAATTGCTGGACAAAACGTCCTTCTTTTGTAGAAATAATATATAATTTGCTTGTGCTGGCAATTGTCGATTGAAGTTTGTCAATTACACCTGGATAAAATTGATGCAAACTCAACCAACTTTCTAAATCATTAGCAATCCATTCATCGCGTAATTTATCTAATGTGGTACTGATTTGTTTAGCATTGAGATTGTCTTGAAGTACAATTTTCTGGTTAATATTATGCCAATTTTGGAGAATTTCTACTTCTGCAATTCCCTCTAACAAAGCTTTGACTAAAACAGGCATTTCCCAACCTGTTTCAATTACGGGTCTGAGTCGATAAAATTGAGAAGCCAAATCATCTGGTGGTGTTTCGTTAGCGGGGAACCAAACTTGGCAATAAGTACGCCATGCTACCTCAAAATATTCAATTAGTCCGTCGCAAATTACACCATCAAAGTCCAAGGCGAGAATTGAGGGAATATTTGCCATTGTTTTTTTTGATTAAAGCTGCTGTCGTCAGCTTAACGTATTCATCAAGCTGCTGAATCATGTACTCTCAAGTTTATTGTGACGGACAGTTTTTCACTGTTGAGGATTTTACTTTTTCCTTTTCCCGTAAACTGAAAATTGACAGACTACTAGCTAACCCAATTTTTGGTGATACACTAGCTTGCTCACACTTAACGTTGTGTTACCTTAGTATTACTAGTAAAATTAAACTCTTGAAAAATTGAGAGGAAATCATTATCGTAGTCCAAAAGCAACTTATTAACTCCCAAATCAAGTCACCTCAAGTCTTATTGATTGACCATGAAAATAACAATCGTGGTCTGATAGACACCCGTGAAGCTCTAGAGCTAGCCCAGAGTGTGGATCTTGACCTGGTTGTAGTCTCTCAAAGCAAAGATACTCCAGTGGCGAAGATTCTCAACTATGGTAAGCTTCAGTATCAAAAGAAAAAACGTCAGACCCAGAGTGCTAGACCCACAGTAAAGGAAGTACGATTCCGTCCAAATGTGGGTGCGGCTGATTACAATTTACGTATTAATCAAGCGGCTCAGTGGTTAAGTAAAGGCGATTCAGTAAAGTTTGCCATTCGTTTACGAGGTCGAGAACATCAATATCGTGATCAAGCTGGAAAATTACTAGACCGCATTGTCGATGATCTCACTTCAGTGGGTAAAGTTCAGTCGCTTGATAAGCGCTCACTGATTCTTCAAGTCATTCCTGGTTAAATTAATCTTTTACCAATCTCTTAGAAATATCCCTCAATAAAGAAGTTGAACTAAATGAGGGTTTAATAAACTGAACGGGCGAGAACCCATTTCACCAATCAAAAATTGTTCTGGTGGAATGGGCTTCTAAGCCGTTATCAATGCTATACTATTTAACTTACGCCAGGTCTGAATTGACTGATTTAGCAGATGCTCCCCCTACTGAGAATTAAAGTCAGATTATTTGGTGATAGCAACAATAAAGTTTTCTGCTTGCGACTTTAAGAAAGGATTCTGCTCAGGTTTGTGCTTAGGTACATGTTCAGATATATAACTAAACAAATCAAAAATCCGAACAGTTCCATCAGCCTTAGCAACTTTACCACGTATTCCTTCTAACAGGTAGTAAGTAAATAGCCCATTCCGCATTCCTGGAAGTTCCCAGGACACTTCATCTGATTTGCATGAGGCGATGATGACTCGTCCTTCTCCCTGAACGAGGTGATTATAGGTTTTTTCTGACAAACCAGCTTCTAATTGATAAAGCAAATCCTTGGGTTCACCAACCCCACCAGAGTGACAGCTATCTAGAAAAACAACTAAGCGACTAGCATGAATAGCCCGCAAAGCATTGGTGAATTCTGCATCAGAAATACATGTATCCTTGATTTTGTTTATTTCTGCTTCCACTGGACACAAATATTCGCCTGATGAAAAGCCACCAAATAAACGCGCCCCATGACCAGAGAAAAAGATGATTACGGTATCATGGGCTTTAACATGACTAGCAAGCAGTTCTAATTTCTGACTAATCGCGGCTTTTGTAGCATCTTGATCGAGCAAAATAGTGACATTTGTTTGACTATAGCCATTTTGAATCAGCGTTTCGTGCAGATCACTCGCATCATTAGTTGTTTTTGAGAGTGGACGGATGTGATGATAATTGGCAATGCCAATTACCAGAGCATAATAATTAGATTGGATTGTAGCGATCGCCTCTGGTATTTGAGATGGTTTTTGGACTGAATTTTGATGTTGCGAGGAGGTTGTTATTTGCTTTTGTAAAACTGCTTGAACTTTTGTGATAAAACTACTGTGATCAAAATCAAGCTTATCAAAAAAGCTAAAGATACCAAATTTTTCGTATAAGTTACTGACATCTTTTCTACTTAATCCTGGTGTTCCACTGACTGCAATAACTGGTATGTTTAACTCGTGAGCTAGGTCAGCTAAATGCATTCCTTTCTTGAGCATAGATACTGATGGATCTCCCAGACCAATGTCAGTAACTAGTAGATGCCAGCAATCATTTTTGATAGTGTTATAAGCTTGATCGAAAAGTTCGACAATTGTAATGGCACTCTTTGGGTCATCAATACCTCGCAAAGCAAGGCGAATCTTACGTTCAAGAAGATCCTGCCAAAATAAGTCATCCTCAACCAGAAGAATTTTGTACTCCGCCATAAACTTCTCCTTTATATTGCTTCTGGTACTTGATGCCGAATCTCAACTTAAACCTCCGGATTACATGCTGGCAATATTACAGTAAATTGTGTTCCCTCACCAACTATGCTATTTACTGTTAAATGTCCGTCTAAGCTTTCTATCTGACTTTGAGTCCACCATAATCCAAAACCCATCCTGCCACGATTACTCTTGGTTGTAAATCCTAGTTGAAAAATTTTTTCACGGTCTTCTTTACTAATGCCTAAACCAGTATCAGAAATTTGCAATTCTATCCAGAGCTTTCTTTCTCGCTCTACGCTTTTGCCACTGATGGAAAGTACACCTCCATCAGGCATAGCATCAATAGCATTTCGGATGAGATTATCAAACACACCTAGTAATTGCTGTTTACCACCAAACACTTCATGCAAATTGGATTCTAGATCAATTGTTTGGATAACTTCAGATGGGATTTGTATTTGATTTAGAACTTCGAGAATGACTTGGTAGAGATTGATAACTTGGGGACTTTCTTGCTTATAAACTTTCATCCCTCGGAGATTGTCACGAACTCGATCTACTAAAAGCCGAATCCGGTTCAATGTATCTCTTGCATCATTAATATCACCTCTATCGAGGCTATCAATAGTTTCTTGTAGGAATTCTTTAAACGCACCAACATCATTATTCATGCGATGCAGAATTTGGCTGGTTAAATCACCAACAGCAGCCATGGTTTCCATTTTGGCAAGCTTTTCTTTACTTTCCGCATTCTGAATTGCAATAACAGCAAGATCAGCTAAAACTTCTAACCTTTGTAAATCTCTTTGATCGAATGCATTAGTCTTACGACTTTCTACATTTAGTACACCAACTACACGACCATCTTGATCAAGAAGAGGTACACATAACTCTGAAAGAGTATTAACAAAATAGGCTTTATAGCGTGAGTCAGTCCGAACATCATCAACTAATGCTGGTTGGCGATGTCTTGCGACCCAACCAGCCACCCCTTCATCCATCTTTATAGATGTTAAATTTAATTCAACTGGCTCATCAGCAGGATGCCTAGTCTGTGCAACTAATTTCTGGCTGATTGGATCTAAGTGGCGAATAATTCCCAAATCTGCCCCTGTGATTTGTACTGCTCGCTGCACAATTAGCCTTAAGAGTTCTTCTTGGTCTAAAGTAGTTATAATTTCACGATCAATATCACCTAAAGTTTGCAACCATCGTTGGTTTTTGATCGCGATCGCAGCTGAAGCAGCTAAGGAATCAATAATTTGTATTTCCTCTTTAGAGAAACTGTGAGATCTGCGATAGCTAATAAACATGACCCCCACAATATCTGTGTCTACCTTCAGCAAGACACCAGCCACAGACTTGATATTTTCCCGCTTGGTAAAAGGTGAATTTTTAAAGATAGATTTTTCAAACTGTGGAGCATAGACATTCTTTCCATGCGCGATCAATAGAAATGGTACATCTTGTTGACTAATCTCTTTACTCATTTCCTGTTCTGCTCTGAGGCGTCCGGCAATACTAGGTGGTGTCAAAAATTGCTTTTCAGCCTGAATATATGCGTAGATAGTGACAACATCTGCTGCCAGCACGTTTAAAGTATTCCAAGCAATGTGCTTTAGTAAATCACTGTTTTCTGGTATCTGATTGAGGGATTGAGTAACTGAGTGGAGAGTACTTAATTGACGTGCTTTATCGCGCATCTGTTGATATATAATAGCGTGCCATATAGCATCAACAGCCCGGTTAGCAAAGAGTTCTCCCCAACGCAACTCATCATCATCTAATTGATGCTCGCGCAGGAAATGAATATAAAGGACTCCGACATAACTGGAGTCAGATTTTTTTCGACCACTATTATTTTCATGTGTGTCAGTGGAGATTTCGCGATGTATCAATCCCTGTTTGCCATCGAACAGCAATGGAAAAGCGGCATATGCTCTGGTTCCTTCACGATATGCTGTCGGATTAAAGAATTCTGGCTCGGAACTGCTAATAAATTGAGGTTGTCTGTCACGGATTGCTTGCCAGCCTAACCCTTCTTTACGAGGTGGATTGTTCTGTGTGAACAGATTATTTATACAGCCGATACAGATATCGTATACGTAGCGGTTTTGATCTCGATTCCAGAGAAAATGCAGTGTAGACCAATCAGCTCGCAAAATACGCCTAGCGTTCTCAGAAATAACTTCTAAAACATAAGGTAAACGTGCTTGACGAATATCTAGTGCTTTTTGACCAACAAGTTTAGCCAGAGTAACTGCTTGTTTATATGTAATAGGTATTTCAGAGTTTTTGTAGCCTGCTTCTATAGTACCAATAACTTTAGGTACAGCAAATCTAGGTAATTGATTCATCTGAATCGTAGTATTTTTTTCTCCTCCAATTGTTTGTCTAGGAATAAAGTTATTCTCCCAGTCATAGTGTTCAAACCAATCTTCAATTACTTTTCCAGTTTCATCTCTGATCAGGATAATAGGTGTAAAAATACGAATGAAATGCTGATGGTGAAATGTTTCGTAGAGCCAGCGATCAAATCGCTTGTCCCATCCAGATATAATTTCGGTTTGACGAGTTTGGACTACATCTGCTTGAATATCTCGTAACTCTTGATCTTCTTCTATATAATGTCTTGCTTGATTGAACCAATTGTTTTTGGGAATGCCAATTCCATGTACTGTCTCAATGGTATTGTGTGCTGGCATCACCAAGGATATGGTGGCAAAGTCGAAGCCCAGCACAGATTGAATTTCATGACAAATATTGTCAAGGATATCTTCCAGAAAAAACAGTTTTGAGGTTGCCTGTGCTATCTGATTTTCAGCTTCCAGAATTTCTTGTTCAAATACTTTTACTTCTTCTGGTTTTTCTCTATCAGCAACCATAGCATCCCTTATTTTTAACTTTGATGAATTAAGTGTCTGACTGACAATTCAACTGATTGCACAAATTAGACACCATTAACGGTGTATAGCTTGAATTTAAGATTTCTCAACCGATTAATTTCAGCAGTGGAGATTAACAAAAGCTAAAAGGTAGTAGTTCTTAACTTCACGAAGCAAACATTAGTTTCCGAAAAAAGACTTGCTCAAAAAATTTTTTCAAAACGATAGTACTTAATGAAGGCTACTATGAGGTGATATAAATAATAATAACATAAAAGCCTGCTTCAGCAGGCTTTGTGGCTATGACCCCACCCTTTTAGAGTGAGGCATGATTGTTAACGAACTTAATACGCATCCATTGGTAGACAAGAACAAACAAAATTCCTGTCCCCAAAAGCCGCATCAATACGCCCAACAGCAGGCCAGAATTTGTGTTCGCGTGTCCAAGGTGCAGGGTAAGCAGCCTGTTCACGAGAATAAGGATGATTCCATTCTCCGATAATTAAACTTTCGGCGGTGTGCGGTGCATTTTTCAGGACATTATTTTGCAAATCCGCCTTACCTGCTTCAATTTCAGCAACTTCTTGACGAATACTAATCATCGTATCGCAGAATCGATCTAACTCTTGTTTCGATTCGCTTTCGGTAGGTTCCACCATGATTGTACCTGCTACAGGCCAAGAAACAGTAGGCGCGTGGAAGCCGTAGTCCATCAAGCGTTTAGCGATATCATCAATTTCGATGTTGCTAGATTTTTTGAGCGATCGCAAATCTAAAATACACTCGTGGGCAACATACCCATTTTTGCCTTGATACAAAATAGGATAGTGTGCTTCCAAACGCTTGGCAATATAGTTGGCATTAACAATAGCCACTTTCGTAGCATCAGTCAAACCACCTGCACCCATCATCGCAATGTACATCCAAGAAATTACCAAGATGCTGGCGCTACCCCAAGGTGCAGCCGAAACCGCCCCTATCGATTTTGGATTTTGGATTACTCTACGAGAAGCCGCTATCGCGTCTATAGATTTTGGATTGTATTCTTGCATTGCAATAACAGCGTTTCCAGGCAAGAATTCTACTAAATGGATTGCTACGCCAATCGGCCCCATACCAGGGCCACCACCACCGTGGGGAATACAGAAAGTTTTGTGCAGGTTCAAGTGACAAACATCAGCCCCAATATCTCCAGGGCGACAAAGTCCCACCTGAGCATTCATATTCGCTCCATCCATGTACACTTGTCCACCGTGGGCATGAACAACAGCACAAATTTCCTGAATTGCTTCTTCAAACACGCCGTGAGTCGAAGGATAAGTCACCATCAAAGCAGCGAGTTCATGGCTGTGTTTTTCGGCTTTTGCCTTGAGATCATCCACATCAATATTACCTTGGCGATCGCAAGCCACAGCTACTACTTTCATCCCGCACATTACTGCACTTGCGGGGTTAGTTCCGTGAGCAGATGTGGGAATTAAGCAAACATTGCGGTGTGCTTCCCCACGACTTTCGTGATACTGGCGAATCACCAGCAACCCTGTGTATTCACCTTGGGAACCAGCATTTGGTTGCAGAGAAATTCCCGCAAACCCAGTAATCTCAGCTAACCATTCTTCCAACTGCTGGAAAAGAATTTGATAACCCTGAGTTTGTGATTGCGGCGCAAAGGGATGAATTTTGGCAAATTCTGCCCAACTGACTGGAATCATCTCTGATGTCGCATTTAATTTCATCGTACATGACCCCAAAGGAATCATTGATGTCGTTAACGACAAGTCCTTTGTTTCCAGCTTGTGCAGGTAACGCAACAACTCGGTTTCTGAGTGATAGGAGTTGAAAATGGGGTGAGTGAGGTAGGCGCTTTCGCGCTTAAGGGGAAGATTAGGGGTTAAGGTGAGGAGAGTAAACTCATTCCCAAAGGCGAAAATTTCTAGTAGATTGTGAACATCTTCAACTGTGGTGGTTTCGTCGAGCGAAATACCTACAGCAGTTTCATCAAAAATCCGCAGGTTAATTTTCTTAGCTTCGCAAGCAGCGAGAATTTCTTTGAAACTGCGTGTTCCTAGTTCTACGCGGATAGTATCAAAGAAACTTTCAGAACTAATTTTGTAGCCCAGGTGTTTTAATCCAGCAGCCAAGGTGACAGTCAAGGTGTGGATATTCTCGGCTATTTTTTTCAGTCCTGCGGGGCCGTGATAGACAGCATACATACTGGCCATCACCGCTAACAATACCTGTGCTGTACAAATATTACTAGTAGCTTTTTCTCTACGGATGTGTTGTTCGCGGGTTTGCAAAGTCAAACGTAATGCTGGCTTACCTTGGACGTCTTTGGAGACGCCGACAATCCGCCCTGGTACTTGCCGCTTGTACTCTTCTTTGGTAGCAAAGTATGCCGCATGGGGACCACCGTAACCCAAAGGAATACCGAAGCGCTGAGTACTACCAACTGCGATATCAGCACCAAATTCACCCGGAGGTGTCAATAGTGTAAGGCTTAACGGATCTGCTGCTACCGTTACCAATGCTCCCACAGCATGGGCTTTTTCTACAAAAGCGCGGTAGTTGTAAACAGTGCCATCGCTAGCAGGATATTGCAGAACTGCCCCAAAAATCGATTCTGAGAAATCAAAAGATTGATGATCGCCAATTATAATCTCGATTCCCAATGGTCTAGCCCGTGTTTGCAACACATCAATAGTTTGGGGATGACAATCTTGAGAGACAAAAAAGGCATTTGCTTTATTTTTGCAAATACCATAGCTCATACTCATAGCTTCGGCTGCGGCTGTTGCTTCATCTAATAGTGAAGCATTAGCAATTTCCAAACCTGTGAGATCAATAATCATGGTTTGGAAATTCAACAGCGCTTCTAATCGCCCTTGGGCAATTTCTGGCTGATAAGGAGTATAGGCAGTGTACCAACCAGGGTTTTCCAGGATATTACGCTGGATCACCGCCGGGGTGATAGTGTCGTAATATCCCATACCAATAAATGAGCGGAAAATTTGGTTTTTTAAACCAATATCTTTTAACTTTGCCAGTGCTGTATACTCACTTAGGGCTTCTGGCAAATTTAAAGCACGAGATAGCCGAATGGACTGCGGTACTGTTTTATTAATCAAGGCATCTACGGAAGACACCCCTACTAGATCCAGCATTTGCTGCATGTCATCGGCGTTAGGGCCAATATGTCTTTGCTTAAAATCACTTGATTTTTCAGTGCTTTCGCCCAGAATTGGTTGATTACCTGACTGGGGACGAGGAGCAGATACTACCACAAAGAGCTTCTCCAGACGTTACTATTTAATATTTTGCAATAAGTATATTTAAGGTGTTTGGATCTAAAGTATCAATTCACCTAAATTTCATCAAATTTCTTTGAACCGTATTGGGACAAGGAAGGGAAGGGGGACAAGAGGGACAAAGGGGACAAGGGAGACAAGGGGAACAAGGGAGAATATTTTTGATAGATTCTCTCTTGTCTTTTACTCTCCCCTGTTGTCGAGTATCAAAGACCCGTCGTCGAGTATCAAAGACCCGTCGTCGAGTATCAAAGACTCGTCGTCGAGTATCAAAGACTCGTCGTCGAGTATCAAAGACCCGTCTTCGAGTATCAAAGACTTGTCGTCGAGTATCAAAGACCCGTCTTCGAGTATCAAAGACTTGTCGTCGAGTATCAAAGACTCGTCTTCGAGTATCAAAGACTCGTCGTCGAGTATCAAAGACTCATCAGCGAAATACAAATAGTTGTTTACTGCCCAATGGCCGCGAAATCCTACTGCCGAGACAAGTGGCATGAGTTTAACGCCTCTTGGTGTTACCGCATCCCGCATCCCCGCCTCTGCAAAACTCTACCCCTCCACCTCAGCACTATATTCCTGCGCTGTGAGTGCATCATCAATTTCACCAGGGTCATTGACTCTTACTTTAATAAACCATCCCTCACCGTAGGGATCTTCTGCTATATGTTCGGGAGATTCGATCATTTCCTCGTTACGTTCTATAACAGTACCAGTTACTGGTGAGTTTAAGTCTTCAACGGCTTTTACTGATTCAATTGTACCAATTTTGTCTCCTTTGGTGACAGCATCACCAATCTCTGGTAATTCCAAAAATACAACATCACCCAGTTGATTTACAGCAAAGCTGGTGATACCAATTGTGGCGATTTCACCTTCTAAGCGTACATATTCATGAGTATCCAAGTATCTTAAATCTTGTGGATATTCCAAAGACATATCACTTCCCTTTCCACGTAAAAAAAATGAACAGGATAACAACTAATGGCTAATGGTAAAGACATTATTAGCAATTAGCAATTAAGTCAGTCGGTGAGAACAAATAGAACATGATTGAAAACCTTACCAATGACAAATGACAAATGGCTAGTTTGTAATCCGATTTGGAGAACGGTAAAAAGGTTTCTTAACCACTAGGGCTGGGTATGTTTTACCGCGAATTTCTATATCTAGCTGCTGACCAACAGTTGCTAGCTGGGTAGGAACATAAGCTAGGGCAATAGGATAAGTAAGTGTAGGTGATAGTGTACCACTTGTCACCTCTCCTATAACTATTCCTGCTGATAATACTTGGTAGCCATGACGGGCAATATTGCGTCCTTGCATTTGTAAACCTACTAATCGACGCTGTACTCCCGCAGCTTTTTGTCGTTCCAAAATCGGACGCCCGATAAAATCTCCTTTGGTATCAAGATGTACCAACCAACCTAAACCTGCTTCTAAGGGTGTGGTGGTATCATCAATGTCTTGCCCGTAAAGTGCCATTGCTGCTTCTAGTCGCAGGGTATCCCTTGCACCAAGTCCACAGGGAATGACACCAGCCTGAAGCAAACTCTGCCATAATTCTATACCCGCTTCTGGGTCGAGCATGACTTCAAATCCATCTTCTCCAGTGTAGCCTGTGCGGGCAAGGAAAGCTGGTTTACCTAGTAGTTTTGTTTCCAGATGACCGAAAGCTTTGACAGAAGTTAAGTCTGCTTGTACCAAGGGTTGAAGATATGCTACTGCTTTTGGTCCTTGAACGGCGATTAATACTTTTTCTGGTGAAAGGTCTTGGAATTTGATGTCTGTAGTATCAAGATGCTGAAGTAACCATGTTTTGTCTTTGTTGGTTGTGGCTGCATTGACTATGATTACTCCCTGTTGTTCGCCAGCAGAGTTTTCTCCCTGGTAGTAAAAAATAATGTCGTCGATGATACCAGCTTCGGAATTTAACAATACTGTGTATTGGGCTTGACCTGGTTGTAACCGACTGAGGTCTGAAGGTACTAATGTTTGCAGTTGAGAAATCAGATATTTCCCTTGTAAAGTAAATTTACCCATGTGGGAAATATCAAACATTCCTGCTGCATTTCTAACAGCATGATGTTCTGTAGTAATGCCACTAAATTGTACTGGCATTTCCCAACCGCCAAAGCTGGTGAGTCGTGCTTTTAATTCTTGGGCGAGGATATATAGAGGGGTTCGAGATAAGGAAACAATGTTTTCTTCTGGTTTAGCCACGGGTAATTTTGTTGTCGTAGGTCAACATTTATATATCCTACGAGATTGATTCGAGTACGGGGTTGCGGATCGCCTGTATTGTGTGAACTACAAATATACAAAGGGAGCATCCGAATTTTTGAAAAATACCCGCAGACTGGAAGTCTGTGTAGGCGGACTTAGTTTGTCTAGCTCCAGATTTCCAAGGGATTTTAAACATTTAGGATGCTCACTACACAAATGACACTACAGGCGATCGCACTTCTAATTACAGAAAATACATTATGTCCTGGCGTTTCTACAATTTAGCAAAATTTGCACTGTCTAATATAGTTAAAAAATCAATTACTTTAAACTGTCGATAAACTGCTGGGAGACTACAGATTTTTGCCCCCATATTAAAATATACCTGCAAAATATTCGGAATTTCAACATCAGATGAATCTGGATATTGCTGAGGAAGTTCGAGAAGATATTCTGCATTGGGATAAACTAAAATACTTGAATGCATTAAGTTATTCTGCTGAAAATAATTATAAGTACAAGCAGCTTGCACAGGACATAGTGTTGGTAATAAAGTACATCCAAAACAATATTGATTACCACTCAAATTCAGATAATTGAGTAGCCCTTGATAAAGTAATAACAGTGCTTGAAGATTGCGATGTTCTCTTGCTATGCATACACGCCCAATTTCCACAGATGCTTTGATGATCAAATCAGGAATGTCATTGAGATTATATTCTTTAGCGGCATAAAATCCGAAAGCTTCAGAAGCCATTGTGTAGGTTTGCAATCGATAAGTTCCGATTGTTTTTTTTGTTTCTTTAGAGATGAGCATGAAGTGATGGAAAACTGCATCAAACTTGTCTCGATCCATTTGACTAACATTAGAAGTAGCTAATCCTAGCCCTTGCTCAATATTAAATACTTCAAAACGTAGCCGTAAAATCGATTCTAATTCAGCTTCAGTGGATGCAAGCTTGAGGATATATTTTGCAGATTGCAGCACTGGAAAATCTTGTAGAGCAAAAGATGAGCTTGGTGAAACATCACTATTGTTAAAGTTTTTTTTCATCTCTATTCCTACTTAGGATTTATAAAACAGGTGCTTAATAGCGCTCACATAATATTTTTCGTGTAAAATCTACGCCTAATCCCAGGGTTATTTCATTCTCGTTTAGTCCGCAAATAATTAAAATTCTTGGCTTATAGCTTAAGTCGTCTAAAAACGACTCGCAAATTTTTCAGTCCACTTTAAGTGGAGTTTTACTATGAGCCTGGAAATTTATTTCTGGGCGGGTTATGTTAAGAATGAAATACTCTTGGTTCTAAACATATTCAAGCAACTGTTAAGAATGAAATACCCTTGGGTTTTAATTGTTTTTTCAACCTAATTTAAAGTGATTGATATGTGCTTTGTAGAATTACATTTTATAAGTTGAGTATATGTATCTTGTAAATAGTTTGCCATGCAAGATAAAAATATGTCAATTATTGTTGCATGAGGTTGTATTGAAATTAGATTTAAACAAACACAATGGTTTAAAATTTTTGATTCAACTTAGATACTTATAAGTATCAATATTTTGTCTATTCAATCAATTTTATTAATTGCAAAATATATAGAGTTAAAAAAACCCGCCTGCAATTTCAATCGCAGTCTCATAGCGAAAAGTCTGCTTATTTTTTGGTTGGACGAAAAGCTGGTGCAAAATCTGAATTTACCTGTTTGCTTACTGATTCTAATGAAATGAGAAAGCAATATGCCTAAATGAGTGCGCGATATATCGAAACGAGTAAACAATATGGCTTTTTGAGTAAGCAGTATGCCTAAACGAGAAAGCAAAATGGCACTTTACTTATTCAATTTGACTTTATATGTTTTTTTGATGAAGTTATGAGTTGTGGTGATGGTGAAAACAGTTGATTCTTCGAGATAACCTACCAACGTTTATTTTTGGCGATACGAAAAGCTAGTGCAAGATATAAATCTCAGTCTGGAAACATCTACTGGGCATCAACGTCTCCTTAGCAAGGCGCATCTATCAAGATAAGAAGTCAGCTAATCAGGCGATATCGCCTTACACTCAGTTTTGTTGCGGAGTTCATCTACTCAATTTATGCTAGTGTTCTCCAAAAAAGGGATGAGATTTGGGTAAGATAAAGGAGCTATCTAAATCTGTATGGCAGATACGGAAAGCTTTTCATACTCAAAGGAGATACTCAATGCTGACTTTAAAAATCGTTGTATATATAGTTGTTGCCTTCTTTATCACTCTGTTTGTGTTTGGATTTTTGTCAAATGACCCTGCTCGTAACCCTGGTCGTCGGGACTTCGAGTAAGATTAAGACTAAATTATCCATAATTACCGTCAGGTAAAAAACACTAGACGCTGTTGAGGCGGCCTGCTAAAAAGTTAAACAGAAAGTAAAAGTCGGAAGGTAAAAGCCAGATTAGTCCTTCCGGCTATTAATTTTGGCTATTCGTTTGCTAGATTGTGCTGAAACATGTTTCATACCGTTCTGCCGCCCGAACCACCTGCTATTGTTGAACCATTACTAGCAGAAAATCTGCCAGCCATAGCTGCAAGCGATCGCCAATTGCATTTCCCAAAACAACAGGCGAATGCAGAAAATTCCCAACAAAAACCAGTTAACCTGCGACATCAGTCTGCACCTGATGAGTCATCGGTAGTCCAAACTCCACCCACAATCTCTACACCGGAAACATTCTCAGCAGAATTTTCACCTTTAAATATTGCTCAAACGAGTGCAGTTTTACTAGGAGAACCCTTATCTATTGGCTACTCACAACAACAGCCACAGGTTTCTCAAGACACTAATAACGTTAGTCAACAAAAACAAACCAAACAGCAAATTGTCCAAAAAATCCAAAATAGTAAGAACCAATCTCAGAAAAAATCACAGTTATTGGTTCAACAACTAGTCCAGTCAAAACAAAATCATCACACTACCCAAAATTCCCAGACTTCCCAGTTAGCAGCACAACCCATCAAAATCAAATTTAATCTTGCTAACCAACAACCAACCAACACCCAATCCACAACCACCAACAACCAAACAGCAACTATAGAATTTAAAACTCGCAACCTCACCAGCCAAACTCCACAACCAGCACCAGCACCAAACACACCAGAAACAAGGAGAGTTATAGAAGTAATTGCAGATAACCAGGAGTATGATGAACAAAGACGAGTAGTCACAGCAGTCGGTAATGTTGTTGTCCGTTTTGATGGAGCGGTGGTGGATGCTGATCGCATCCAAGTTAGTTTAGACAATTTAATTGCTGTGGGCGAAGGAAATGTCGCTTTAACCAGAGGCGACCAAGTAATACGTGGACAGCGATTTACCTATAATTTTGTTCAGGATAATGGAGAAATGATCGCTGGTCGTGGTGAGATTTTTCTACCCACAGCCGACCAAGATTTTGCTTTTTTGCCTACCGACGCCACAGCAGGGGGAGTACCAGCACGTCCACCAAGCGATCGCATCAGAAGCAATCAACCGTTGACTGGGGTAAGTAGTCCAGGGGAAGTTAACTTTGGCTTTGGTAGTAGAACAAATGCGAGTAATGTACCCAAACCCGAACAGGGAGGACAAGTGCGGCGAGTCCGCTTTGAAGCTGCACGCATTGATTTTTATCCCCGTGGCTGGCAAGCATCAGATGTTACGCTCACCAATGATCCCTTTTCACCACCAGAATTGCAATTACGTGCTGACAAAGTGACATTGACACGAGAATCACCTTTGCAAGACCGTGTTCGTACTCGGAATCAACGTTTAGTTTTTGACCGACGTGTAAGTGTACCTATTCCCAAAAACGAGCAGGTGATTGACCGCAGAGAACGAGATGCTACGCCTGGATTAGTTGCTTTTGGTTTTGATGGGGATCAGCGTGGTGGTGTATTTATAGAACGCAAATTGGAACCGATAAATTCCGAGAATTTTCGTTTTAGTCTGACACCTCAGTTTTTCGCTCAAAAGACTGTGGAGGACGGTTTTAGTAACGTTCCCTCGCTGTTTGGTTTAAAAACATCACTTGATGGCACTTTGAGTCCACGGACAACAGTTGAAGGTTCTGGGACATTAACTAGTTTTGACTTGAGCGATGTTGAAGATAACCTCAAGGCAAGTTTACGATTGCGGCAACAAATAGGTGATATTCGCTACCCTCATAATTTAACATTAGAATATAGTTATCGCGATCGCCTCTACAACGGTAGCCTTGGTTATCAAACTGTTCAAAGTACCTTTGGCGGCCTCATTATTTCCCCAATCATTCCTCTCGGTAAAACTGGATTAAATCTCAGCTACCAAGCAGGCGCTCAGTATATCACTGCCAACACTGATCGCGAAGATTTGCTAGAAACTATCCGAGATAATAATCGTGTCTCCCTTGGTCGTCTCCAAGCTAGCGCCGCCCTGAATGGAGGATTATTATTATGGCAAGGTAAACCCTTACCACCCACCGCTACTGAAGGTTTACGATACACACCTAACCCCGTAGTTCCCTACCTCCGAGCATTTGGTGGTTTGACTGGTACTACCAGTTATTACACGAACGGAGATAACCAAAGCACATTGATTGGCACAATTGGTTTAGAAGGACAAATTGGTCATTTTTCCAGATCTTTTTTCGACTACACTAATTTTAATATTCGTTACTCCCAAGGTCTTGATAGTGGTGAGTCTCCCTTCTTATTTGACCGTGCTGTTGATACCAGAACCTTGACTGCGGGGATTACACAGCAAATTTATGGTCCATTCACTGTTGGTATTCAAGCATCAGTTAATTTAGATACTGGAGAAAACACCAGTACAGACTATTTTTTACAGTACAATCGTCGTACTTATGGTATTACCCTGCGTTACAATCCAGAACTCGAATTAGGTGGAATTAGCTTCCGCATTAGCGACTTTAACTGGACTGGTGGCACTAATCCATTTTCGGAAGTTAAACCTGTTGTCGGTGGTGTGTCAGAGTAGGCAGGGGATTGGTGATGAATCAGTTAACAGTTAACAGTTAACAGTTTAATTTGAAGTTACCCCAAAAAATAAATTTTGAAAACACTCAAAGTCATACCCAGCCTTATTTACAGCTAGTTATGCATTTATTACTACTGAGTACATTTTTATTGATAATGCCCAAAACAGCTTCCTGGTAAAGATTTTAAGAATTTATCTTGCATTCTCGATGTTGGGCATATTTTGTTTTCAGTATAAAACATATCTGACGAGCAAAACAAGACTTTACATGGGTACAGTAAGCCAGGTGTAAAAGTTTCTATCCATTGCCAGATAATAGTTTGAGAGGCGTTATCTATCTTTTGGTTTAGGGAACTTCAGTTTAATTTGATAACTGATAACTGATTCATCCCCAATCCCCTGCCTCTTCGTTCTATAGAGAATTTATATGACAAAAAATTGATATATAGATATTTATTAATGCAGTATAATTTTTTTGTTTGTAAAAAATAAAACTATATATTTTCTATTTACCTCATATACTTTAAATATCCGAATTTTGCTCTGATTGGCACAAAAATGCTAATAAAATGGGATTTATGAAGATTGAAATTACATGGATAATCAAGTAAAAATACTTAAATCCAAGCTTTGCAGCAATGTATATTAGTAACAATGGCTCCCAATCTAGCCATTAAGAACATGCAATAACATTTTTAAAGATCCTCTCAAAATAAGTTTCTTAAAAAGACTTTTTTTGTAAAAATTAATAGAGTTATCGCCCAATAATGGGCATGTAAATTGCGTTTAGGTAAAGCTGATGCTCTTCGGCAAAGTTCTCCGGAATCGCTACAGAATCCTTAAGAAGCTGGGAAGCGGCGGATTTGGTGATACCTTTCTTGCTGAAGATATGGATTTACCTGGCAATCCCCAATGCGTTGTTAAGCATCTCAAAACTCGCAACCCTAATCCAGAAATCTTGCAGATTGCCAAAAGGCTATTCAACCAAGAAGCAGAGATTCTGTATCGACTAGGCAAGCGTCATGACCAAATTCCGGAACTTTTAGCTCATTTTGAAGAAAATGAGGAATTTTATTTGGTACAGGAATTTGTAGATGGACACGATCTAACTACAGAGATTATTCCTGGTAAACAGCTCAGTGAAGCTCAAGTACTAAAACTCTTACAAGAACTACTAGAAGTTTTGGCGGTTGTCCATGAACATGGTGTGATCCACCGAGATATAAAATTGCAAAATATTATGCGTCGTCAAGACGGAAAAATCGTCTTGATCGATTTTGGCTCCGTTAAAGAAATTAAAAGTTTAGCAAGTAATACCGAAGGTGAGGTAAACTCTACTATTGTCATCGGCACACCTGGCTACATCCCAAACGAACAAGCCAATGGTAAACCAAGGCTGTGTAGCGATGTTTATGCAGTGGGAATGCTAGGAATTCAAGCTTTAACAGGTGTACAACCACGTAAGCTACCCACTGATCCTTTGGATGGAGAAGTGGTTTGGAGTCATTTGGTTAATACTAGCAATGAGTTGGCAAATATTTTAACCAGAATGGTGCGTTGTAACTTCAAAGAGCGATATCAAACAGCAGCAGAAGCCTTGCAAGCACTCCAAGCATCATTGTCGCCACCATCAACAATACAGCAAATACCCCCAGCTAAAGTCAAAACATCATCTAGTTCATCTAATTCATCTAGTTCATCGTCCCGTAAACCCCAGACTCAAGGAATTAGAACTTTGGGGTTATTTAGTTTGATTGGGGTTGGGTTTAGTTTAGTGATTATTGGGGAGCGTTTTTTACCATTTTATTTGCAGGAAAATCAACCAACCAAAACCACCAGTCCAGCAGTAGAAACGATCAAAAACAAGTCAAAACCTTCACCATCAACACCAGCGAATAAACGCAGCAAAAATTTCTTTACGACTCCACCGACAATTTCACCATCAATATTCACACCGCAGCGTGAATCAAATCAGCCTGCGATCGCACCAACTCCATCTCCATCCCCAACCAAAAACAAAACAAAATCATCTCCACCTGTTGTTAAGGAAGAAATTAAACTATACACACCACCTCCAACACCTGAAAGCGAATCACAACCATTTCCAACTCCAACTCCAACTCCAACCAAAGAGGAAATTCAACCATCTACACCTCCACCTCCAACTGAAAGCGAGTCCCAAACACCCCCCCCACCAACGGAAGAGGAAATTCAACCATCTACTACACCTCCAACACCTGAAAGTGAATCACAGCCAACTTCAACTCCAACTCCAACTGTAACGGAGGGGGAAATTCAACCATCTACTAAGCCTCCAACACCCGAAAGTGAATCACAGCCATCCCCATCTCCAATCGAGAGTAATCCACAACCTACTAAATCCAGCACTGAAGAATCAAATCAACAAATGATGGTTGTACCTGCTACACCCGAAACTCAAGAGCCAAATCAGCAGATGACAATTGTACCTACAATACCTGAAACTGAGGAACCAAATCAGCAAAAGACGATTGTACCTGCTACACCCGAAACTGAAGAATCAAATCAACAAATGATGGTTGTACCTGCTACACCCGAAACTCAAGAGCCAAATCAGCAGATGACGATTGTACCTGCTACACCCGAAACTCAAGAGCCAAACCAGCAAAAAACAATTGTACCTGCTACACCTGAAACTCAAGAGCCAAACCAGCAAAAAACAATTGTACCTACTACACCTGAAACTCAAGAGCCAAACCAGCAAAAAACAATTGTACCTGCGACATCTGTAACTGAAGAGCCAAATCCAGAAAAAACGATTTTACCTACTACACCTGTAGCAGGGGGGTGAAATACAATACGATACGATAAATAATCTATAGGATTTGAACAATTAGCCCGTTAATCGCTGTTTACCTATGAAACCAGATGAGATTGAAGCAGTATTGCAAACAGCCTTTAATCGCTGTGAAACAGCTAACTGCCCTCTCACTGACATGCAAAAACAAATATTACTGCAAGTAGTAGAGCAAATTCAAGGCAACTGTGATCTAGAATTATCAGATCAACCTAACCCATTAGATGAGTTGACACCGCAAGAGTTACAAAGTTTTTTGCGGTATATTAAAGCACAAGAGAAACAAGACTTTTCATGGAAAGCTCAGTTATTAAATGACTGGCTACGTGAAAATAACTCTGGAGAGGTACAATTTATTCGCGATCGCTACGGTTTACAATGGCTCAACCGCATTCAGCCTTATCATTTTAATCAATATTCTTCTGAAGATATATTAAACCTAAAAGTGGGCGATCGCATTGAAGTCTGCAATGCACTGTGGGAATGGGTACAAGATAATGGCCCTTGTCCACGGGAATGGTTCCCTTGCCTTGTCATTCAAGTTGATGAAATTCAAAATGGCAATGGATCTTGTATTAATTGCATTGTTCGCTTTAATAACGGTGCTGAGTATGAAATTCAGGGTATTTACGAGTGGAATCGCTATAATTGGCGCTGGGTAATGAGTGGCGATCGCTAATTGATCAATCCAAAATCCAAAATCCTGTTAGAGGATGACTGGTTTGGAAGTTATCTTGAACCCATAATGTTTAATAATGAAGGGTGTAAATATTGAGATTTATTAAGTTAACATTATGAAGTCTTGGCGAGTATTAGCTGCCTTTATCGTAGCGATCGTGCTGCTGTTGTTTCCCCTGTCAGCAGAAGCAGCAAAATTTTCTAGCAGCCGTTTTGCAGGCTATAAACCAATGAGTAATGCAGATTTTTCTGGTCAAACTTTAATTGGTGAGGAGTTTGCCAAGGTAAAGTTGGATCAGGCTAATTTTAGCAATGCTGATTTACGTGGTGTTGTTTTTAATAGTGCATACTTAGAAAAAGCAAATTTGCATAGCGCTGATTTTACCAATGGTATTGCTTATCTAGCTGATTTCCGGAATGCTGATTTAAGTGATGCAGTTTTTACAGATGCAATGTTGCTCTATTCCACTTTTGATAATGTTGACATTACAGGTACTGATTTCACCAATGCGGTTTTAGATGGCCCTGAGTTGAAAAAACTTTGTGCTAAAGCAAGTGGTGTAAATTCTAAAACTGGTGTGTCTACCAAAGAGTCTTTAGAGTGTAAGTAATAGTTATTGGTTAGTGGTTGTTGGAACAATACGGTTCGGATAAGACAAATCAATTGACATTTAAACCCTGTAGAGACGTTGCAGTGCAACGTCTCTACATACCTAAAATTATGACGAAAAATTCTTAGTTTAATTTGTTTAAATCGTCTTCAGACGACTTGTGCTATTAGCTAAAAAAATAAACCCAAGCGCGGTATATTGAAAAAATTGGGATGCTCCTAAATGTTGATGATTGATTGTTAGTTGTTGGAACAATCAGCATCAACAATTAATCCACTCACAACTTTAATCTCATCATTAATTCAGTGTATCCACTTATCTTATTACAAGAATTAGTTAACTACTGCTGAGTTTCAGTAAAATTTCTCATACTTGTCATGTCATAAATATGTTAAACCAGTCTTACTAGTATTTACATATTTTGGCAATATGATTTTGTCCAGTTTTTACAATTATTTATTTTGTGTTTCATATTAAATAAGCAAGTTTTAATAACTATATTTTTTTGCTTATACAAGAATATAGTAAATTTATACTTTATTTTTAAGTTGATTAATACCTGGGAAAGCACTTATTTTATGTTGCAAAATCAAGTGAATCACAAAACAATACAAAAAACAGAACCAGATGCTTACATTGGCAAGTTTCTCAACAATCGTTATCTCCTCAGAGATATAATTGGCAAAGGTGGGATGGGTAGAGTCTACCTAGCAGAAGATATTGCAAAAGGTGGTATGCCAGTTGCAGTTAAGATTTTGTCAATGAATTTGGCTAATCAGCAATTGTCTCAACGCTTTGCCAAAGAAATTTTCATTGGCGCTCAACTAGGACGAAAAAGTAAACACATAGCTAGAGTATTTAGTTATGGTGTGACTGAAGATAAAATTCCCTACTATGTTATGGAGTATCTACAAGGAAAAAATCTCAAACAAATTCTCAAAAATGAGTCTTTCAAACTCTCAAAATTTTTAGAAATTTGTTATCAAATCTGTTTAGGTTTACAATGCGCTCATCAAGGTGTAAGTATTAAAGGGGAGATTTGTCCAGTTATTCATCGAGATATTAAACCAGAAAATATATTTATTATTGAAAATAATGTAAAAATTTTAGATTTTGGAATTGCTAAATTTTTAACTGATCGTTCTGGTATGGCACTAGCTGAATCTTTTATTGGTAGTTTACCTTATTGTTCTCCAGAACATATGGAAGGATGCAAACTCTTAGATGTGCGTTCTGATATCTACAGCTTAGGAGTGTTAATGTTTGAAATGCTAACAGGCAAACATCCATTCCAAATAAAAAGTAATTCTTTTGGTGAATGGTATCAAGCTCATCGCTTTGAAATACCACCTCTATTTGAAGAGGTGGCACCTCAGAAGAATATACCCAAGGAACTCAAAAAATTAGTAATGAGTTGCTTGGCGAAAGAAGTAGGCGATCGCCCCGCAAATGTTAACCAAATATTATTAAACTTAGAACAGTTACAGCGTCAATCTAATAATTTTATTGTTGACACCAAAAAAAATATTCAAACTCAGGAATTAGTACAATTAGTACCCGTAACTTCATTATCCGAAAAAATTTGTTTACAGAAGACTTGGCCGAAAAATAAACCAATAGCTTCAATTTGTTTTCCACATTTACTACTCACACAATATGGAAATGTACCTACTTTTTGGGCAATGTTATCTCAAAAAGAAATAAATAAATTTTTAGACAAAAATAATTCTACAGAATTTGTTTTAAAAAAAAATTTATATCCAATGGTATTATGGATAACAGTTTTATCTGATGTTCAAGTTCAATTAACAAGATGGTTATCTTGTTTTTTAGATTTAAAAGATATTAAAGGACAAAAAATAGTACAAAATTTAGCGAATACTGGCTACTATCATTTACTTTTCTTTGCATTGGAAGATCCTAAAGTGTGCGTTAACGTGATTACTCTAACTCTCACAGCAAGCCAGCGTCAGCAACTAAAAGATTGGTTAGAGCATAGCCAAAATTTCAATACTCTGATTTCGCCTAGAGAAAGCAAAACTATTTTGAAAACAGAATATGAAAAAATTAAACCACAAATTCTACATAAGCTACTAAAAAAGCTCAAGCAAGAACAATCTATTGTTATATATTGGCTATTTAAGTTATTTGGTAAATATTTCAATCTATTTAGTTGTTTTGTAAAATCTTTATAAACTGCCAAGAATTTTAATTCTTGGCTTATAGCTTAAGTCGTCTGAAGACCACTTCAAAATCTTTTAGTCCACTTGAAGTGGAGTTTTGCTGTTAGCCCTGAAATTTATTTCTCGGCGGGTTATGGCTTTTAAAACAACTTATAAATTAAAACTAATAGTTACCATAGTATTTTAATACTTGACATTTTTTGTATTATCTGATATTTGCCTGTAAAAGTACGCAAATAAAAAATTGAGGTAATATCTCGTATCATAGATTTAACTCAATAATAACTATTTAATAAAAACATATAAGAATTTTTTACAGTAACTATCGCTGAATTGTCTAGGTAAATAATTCCATTTTGAGAGCTATTAAGGATAATCTATATTTTAACAAGATTAAACAAATATAAATTTGTTTGAACTCCCATAGCAACGTTGTCTGGAAGTAACGGTTGTGTTTTTACAACCGCCATTTGGTTTTGCTGTAAATTTAGAGGTGAGTTAATGACTCAGTTCCTACTTGAAACGGTTTGGTTAATACCTTTATATGCCTTAATAGGTGGGCTTTTGGCTGTGCCTTGGTCGCCGGGAATTATTAGGCGTACAGGGCCAAGACCAGCAGGTTATGTCAATTTGATCATGACATTTTTAGCGTTTATTCACGCTGTTTTAGCATTTCCTGCAACTTGGAACCAGCCAGCTTATCAAGTATTTATACCTTGGTTGAATACTGCGGGTTTAAACCTGTCCATTGATTTAGAAATATCCTCAATCAGTGTGGGCGCAATGATTGTAGTTTCTGGCTTAAATTTGCTAGCACAGATTTATGCCATTGGCTACATGGAAATGGACTGGGGTTGGGGACGTTTCTATTCTTTGTTGGGAATGTTTGAAGCGGGACTATGCGCCCTTGCCTTGTGTAACAATTTATTCTTTAGCTATGTAATTTTGGAAGTCCTGACTCTAGGAACCTACTTGTTAGTTGGGTTGTGGTTTAGCCAACCTTTAGTAGTCACTGGTGCGAGAGATGCATTCTTAACTAAACGGGTAGGCGACTTATTCTTGTTAATGGGAGTACTGGGAATCTGGCCTCTCACAGGAACTTGGAATTATACAGAATTAGCCGAGTGGGCAGCGACTGCTAATGTTGATCCAATACTAATTGCATTAGTCGGTTTAGCACTAATTGCTGGGCCAATGGGTAAGTGCGCCCAATTTCCTTTGCATCTGTGGTTGGATGAGGCAATGGAAGGGCCTGTTCCCAGTACAATTTTGCGTAACTCGGTGGTGGTTGCTAGTGGTGCATGGGTGCTAATTAAACTACAACCTGTTTTTAGTTTGTCGCCGATAGTTTCTATGGCGATGGTTGGTATCGGTGCAATCACAGCAGTAGGTGCTTCTTTGATTGCGATCGCTCAAATTGATATTAAACGCTGTTTGTCTTATTCTGTTAGTGCCTACTTGGGTTTGGTATTTATCGCCGTAGGTACAGAGCAAGATGAAGCTGCGCTGTTGCTAGTACTTACCCACGCTTTGAGTGCAGCTTTGCTAGTAATGAGTACAGGGGCTGTGATCTGGAACAGTATTACTCAAAATGTTACCCAATTAGGTGGACTATGGTCACGTCGTCCAATATCTGGATTAGCCTATGTAGTAGGTATTTTAGGGCTAATTGGTTTTCCGCCCTTGGGTAGCTTTTGGGCATTATTAAAATTAGCAGATGGACTGTGGACAACAAAACCTTGGCTAATTGGAATAGTAATAGCAGTTAATGCTTTGACTGCTTTTAGTTTAACTAGAGAATTCTGTCTGATTTTTGGTGGTAAGTCTAAGCAAATGAGTGAGCGATCGCCCGAAGTTAGTTGGCAAATGGCGCTACCAATGATGATTTTGCTGGGCTTTACTTTGCATCTTCCTTTAATTTTGCAGAGTTTATCACTCTTACCAAGTTGGGCTGACCTAAATAAAGATGTTGCACTACTTTTAATTTGGTCAAGTATTTTTGGTTGCAGTATTAGTGCTGTAATTTATTTGGGCAATGTACCAAAACCAATTCGCCTACCTTGGAAAGGTTTACAAGATTTAATTGCTTACGATTTTTACACTCCCAAACTCTATCGAATGAGCATTGTTTTGAGTGTTGATCTCCTTTCTAAACTCGCCGACATTGTTGATCGTTTTGTAGTTGATGGCATTGTTAACATGGTTGGTTTAGCTTCTATTGGTGGTGGTGAAAGTCTCAAATATAGTACCTCTGGACAAACCCAATTTTATGCCTTCACTGTTCTTTTAGGAGTCGGTGTTTTAGGAATATTCGTCACCTGGCCCTACTGGGGAAATCAGTTTTTAGACATGATGTTTTAAAGATGCATATTCTATAATCCTAATACAGCAAGGATTCGAGAGATTATACCAAATGTGCATCTTCCCTTTGTTGTCATCTGCAATGCCCCTATTGATCGGCTGCGATATTGTACCAAGAAAACTTGATTTTTCTTAAGCACTCAGTATAAAAGCAAAATCCTTAATATAATGAGCAAACTTCATAAAATTAAGGTAGCTTTATTACCTATCTTTTTTAAGTATCCTTGATTTATACTGCTATATAGCAATTATCAAGCTATTATTTTGGTATTGGAGGAGCATCTTAATGAGCGGAATTGTTTCGAGAAGAAATCTACTAAAGCTAGGTGCGGGAGCAGTAGGTACAGGAGTATTAACAGCCGGAGTTGGCTCTCAATTAATTTCTCCACCAAAAGCAATTGCTCAAAATAACATATCTCCTGATCAAGCATTAAAACAACTCCTAGAAGGTAATAAACGGTTTGGTGAAAGAAAACGGAAAAATCCCCATCAAAGTTATACACGTATAGCAGAAGTTGCCAAAGGTCAAAAACCGTTTGCTTCTATTCTTGGTTGTGCAGATTCCCGTGTTCCAGCAGAGATTATTTTTGATCAAGGATTTGGAGATTTATTTGTCTGTCGTGTAGCTGGTAATGTTGCCACACCAGAAGAAATTGGCAGCTTAGAATTTGGCAGTTTAGAATTAGGTGCAAAAGTAATTATGGTCTTGGGTCATGAAAGATGTGGTGCGGTAACTGCCGCAATCAAAGGTGGTGAAGTTCCTGGTCAAATTGGTAGTTTAGTAGCTGCTATCCAACCAAGTGTCGAACAATCAAAAAAACAGCCTGGAGATAAATTAGAGAATGCTTGTAAAGCCAATGTTATGGCACAAATAGAAAATTTGAAAAAATCGACAGTTCTTGCTCAATTAATTCAAGAAAATAAGCTGAAAATTGTTGGTGGGTACTATGATTTAGATACTGGCAAAGTCACTATGGTAAGTTAGCAAGTTTACGAGCGATCTGACAACCTAAGTTTGAAGAGTTTGTAGTGAGCGCTAAAGCGCTCACTACAAACTCTGGATTTAACTCATAGATCAAGAAGCTTTTACCTGCCGGAAATTATTGATTTACATCAAAGTTTGAAAACACCTATTTACTATCCCAACTTATGCTGAGTGTTTTAATTTGGCTTCCGATTTTTGCGGCTGCGATCATTGCCTTATTACCTAGAAGTATTTCTGCTAATCGTGTGCGTTTAGGAGCATTATTTGCTTCTGGAATAGTACTGTTGTGGAATCTTTTTCTCTTACTCAAATTTGATATTAACAATCCAGGAATGCAGTTACAAGAGTATATTCCCTGGATTGAAACTCTTGGTTTAAGCTATCAGATTGGAGTAGATGGACTTTCAATTTTACTGCTGGTTTTAAATAGTTTACTCACTTGGATTGCAATTTACAGCAGTAACCAGCAAACAGAACGTCCCCGACTTTTTTACTCTCTGATTTTGTTAGTGAGTGGTGGAGTCGCAGGTGCATTTTTAGCAGATAATTTACTGCTATTTTTCCTATTCTACGAATTAGAATTAATACCCTTTTATCTACTAATTAGCATTTGGGGTGGGCAAAGAAGAGCATATGCTGGGATTAAGTTTCTGATTTATACAGCTGTTTCCGGTGCATTAATTCTGGCTTCCTTCTTAGGTATTGTCTGGCTGACTGGTTCCACTAGCTTTAATTACGATGCTATTTCTACTCAGACTTTATCTGCAACAATGCAAATTGTCCTTTTGGCCGGAATCATACTCGGTTTTGGGATCAAAATCCCCTTGATTCCCTTCCATACTTGGCTACCAGATGCTTATGTTGAAGCTTCCGCACCGATCGCAATTCTGCTTGGTGGTGTGTTGGCAAAATTAGGAACCTACGGAATATTGCGGTTTGGGATGGCGTTATTTCCCGATGCTTGGAGTACGATCGCACCAACTTTAGCACTTTGGGGTGCAGTCAGTGCCATGTATGGGGCAGTAACTGCGATCGCTCAAAAAGACATCAAACGCATGGTAGCATACAGTTCCATCGGTCACATGGGTTACATTCTCCTAGCTGCTGCTGCTAGTACACCCCTCGCCCTGGTTGGTGGTGTTGCCCAAATGGTTAGCCACGGTATAATTCTCGCTATTCTCTTCCACTTAATCGGAGTTGTAGAAGCCAAGGTGGGAACCCGCGAGTTAGATCAACTCAATGGTTTAATGAGTCCCGTACGCGGTTTACCTCTGATCAGCGCCTTACTAGTTTTAGGCGGTATGGCTAGTGCTGGTATTCCTGGAATGACAGGATTCATTGCTGAATTTATCGTTTTCCAAGGCAGTTTCTCTGTCTTCCCCATCTCTACCCTATTATGTGTAGTTGCCACAGGTTTAACAGCCGTTTACTTTGTCATCCTCCTCAACCGTACCTGTTTTGGTAAACTCGACAACAACCTCGCCTATTATCCACAAGTCCAGTGGCACGAGAAAATGCCAGCCTTGATTCTATCAGCTTTGATCTTATTCTTAGGAGTACAACCCACTTGGTTAGTGCGTTGGGCTGAACCAACTACGACAGCTATGGTTGCAGCGATTCCGCCTATCGAAAAAGCCGCCACCCCACAAATAGCCCTTAAATAAACGCTAGTAGTTAGTGGTTAATCAATTCACAATCTCGAAAGTTCTTGTTTAAACCTCGAAAGTTCTTGTTTGAACCCCGAAAGTTCTGGTTTGAACCTCGAAAGTTCTTGTTTGAACCTCGAAAGTTCTTGTTTAAAACCCGAAAGTTCTTGTTTGAAACCCGAAAGTTCTTGTTTGAACCTCGAAAGTTCTTGTTTAAAACCCGAAAGTTCTTGTTTGAAACCCGAAAGTTCTTGTTTAAAACCCGAAAGTTCTTGTTTGAAACCCACTCCCCACACTCCCCACACTCCCCATATCTCCAATCCCCAATCCATAACAAAAGGAATTAAAAAATGGTACAAACTCCAGATAAAACAGCGACTAAATTACCGCCTTCTAATCATGAATTTGCAGAAGTAATTCATCGTTTAGAAGCTGGCGGTTCAATGTTACCAGATACGCCAGAAAATCTCATGCAAATTATCGGCATTTATAAAGCTTATGCAGTGCCGATGGATTTCTACTGGCGTGATCTACTTTATATTGCTGAACAGGTATTTTTAGATCCGCTTCCCTTTTTTAAATACTTTATTTCTCAGGAGTATTTAGAGCGCCATAATCATTATGCTGGTGATGATGCTGATTTGCGAATTTGGCGAGGTGAAGCAACAGCACATCCAGAACTTTTGGCATTTATGGAAAAGGGCGAAACCTTCAAAATGCCAAAATTACTTCATCATTTGTTTCATGATCGTGTAAATATGGAATTCGCCGAAGCTTGTATGCGCGCAATGCTTTGGCACCGTCAGATGTATGCGCCAGTAAATCAATTTGATGCTTATCTCGATAGTGAAGAATATAAAGTCAATGCCGATCGCGCAATTAAGGCATACTTCCAAGGTAATCCCTTAATGTTGGGACTCTATAAACTGTTTCCAGACATGTTTTTGGAACAGTGTCGCCAGATGTCTTATTATGCAAACCTGGGCTTGTTTTGGGAAGTTATGGCACCAGTTTTCTTTGAAATGTCGGATATCTACGATGAAGGCGGATTTAAAGGTGTCCCCGATGCGATGAATTTTTTGGTAAATGGAATTTTTGCGATCGCAGGTCGTCCCATTTACCATCATGTTTATATCAGGGGTGAATGTTACGAAATCATCCCTAAATCTAAGGGTTTTACCTGGCTTTATGAGGCAGCATTACCCTATGTAGAAGCTGTTTTCTATCGTACTGCCCCATTCCGAGGTACAAAATCTTACAATGCTCAAGCTAGACAAGTTCCTGAAAAACAAGAAGATTTCCACTATGGTATTTTGTATGCCGATGTATTTCCTGTAGGAACTGCGGGCATTCCACCCACACTTTTAATGCAAGATATGTTGCATTTTTTGCCCCAATATCTTCTAGATTATTATAAAAATTATTGTCGTGGTGAAGATGATATGTTGATTCAATTGGGAATTACTTTCCAACGATCAATGTACAATGTTACCTCTGCTGTCATTCAAGCTTTACGAACTGCACTTTTATATCCATTAGATGATCCTAATCCCAAACATTTACAAGCAAATCGAGAATTTTTTGAAGCACAATTAAATCGTTTTTGTCGCCCTGAATATAACATGCGTGATGCTGCCCGTCTGCGCCAAATTCAGGGACAGGATTATAGGTAGTCAGTTATCAGTTATCAGTTATCAAATTAAATTGGTAACAGTTAACTGTTAACTGATTTATGCCCAATGCCCGATCCCTGCTCCTGGCTCCCTCCTCCTTGCGGTACAAGACGAGTGTAGTAAAAGTGGTGCAATCTAAGAGTAGTGTAAAAATTTAGTAAATTATGGACGCTGCAAAACGCCTTGCTACTCTCAACCGCATTCGTAAACTTAGCCGACTGATGGATACATCTATACGTATTCCTTTGATCGGCTTTCGCATCGGGCTAGACCCCATAATTGGTCTAGTTCCTGGTGCTGGCGATTTAATTAGTACAGCATTTTCGGCTTATATTATATATTTAGCTACTCGCTTTGGTATACCACGCCAAGACCTAACCAAAATGATTTTCAATGTTGGTTTAGAAGCAGTTGTTGGTACAGTGCCTTTAGTGGGTGATTTATTTGATGCTTTCTATAAATCCAATATTCGTAATTTGGCAATTTTAGAGCAACATTTAATGGTAGTTGAACCGGAACTTGAAGAACTTGAAGAACTTGAAGAATTGGTTTCAATTAATTCTTAAAATGCACATTTTATAATCCTGATATATAAAAAATCTTGATATGATGCTAGAATAGCGAAGGCATAGCTATAATTTTGCTATCAATAAGTATAAATCTTTTTTGGAGAGGTGGCAGAGCGGTTGAATGCGGCGCACTCGAAATGCGTTTTAGGGGAACCTAACGGGGGTTCGAATCCCCCCCTCTCCGTTTTACTTGTATAGTAAGCATTCTAGGAGTTAGCTAATTTTGCTTAGTAGTTAAATTGATTGAAGTGGTTGCAATACGGTTGGTGTTAAGGATTTTTCGGCATTATTTAAAGAGACGTTCGTCAAGCCAAGCCAAGCTAGCACCAGTGATTTCTGCAAGCATACTGACCAGACGATAGACAGCTATTGCACTGATGACTACCGCAGTAGGAAAATAGTTTTGTAAAAGCGCGATCGCAGTTGCTTCAAACACACCTAATCCACCAGGCGCACCCGGAACAACAAGCCCAAGTAACCAAGCAAAACTAAAAGCTGTGAATAATAAGGGAATTTGACTTAAATTTAAAGAACTCAAAGCATAAAAAGTTAAAATAAATCCGATACCGCGCAATCCCAAAAATCCTATCTCTCCCAATAAAGGTAACAGAGGGTAGTTTTCCATAGTAAAACTAACATCTGAAGGTGAAGTATTTGTGGGATCAGACTTTTTTGCCTTCAAGCGATGCATCAAGCGAATTAATAGGTTTAAAAACCGGGGATGAAGCACACACAGCACCACAACCAAACCTAGTATTTGCCCTATATGTATAGTTAAATTAGTATTTGTTTGAACAAATAAACTGCTTGATAAGACAACAATTAAAGCTGCTGCTGCCATAAGTAAAGGTTCTAGTAACACACTTAGAGTAGCTACAGCAGTAGAAATATTGGCATTTTTTGCTGCCATAATTCGTCCATAATAATGCCAAACATTACCCGGCAAATACTTAGCAAGGTTGGTTTGCAGATAAACTTGGATAAACTGCACAGATGATACGGGTTGATTTAAATGTTTGAGAATCCAAGTCCAAATCCAGCCAGCCCAAGTATGTCCTAATAAAGTTACACCAGTTGCGATCGCGATAATTGCCCATCCTACTGCATCAATGCGAATAGCAGTAATTCCTTGCCAGTTATCTTTTAAGGCTGTCGCCAAAAAAAACAGCGTTCCACCCAAAATCAACCAGCGTAAAAATTTTTTAATCATTGCAGAGATTTAACTGTTCGGCTAGCCTTTGGTTAAACACCTCAAATCATACATTAGAGGCAGAGTATTTGGGTAACAATTATTTAAATTCCTGCAAATAATTAAACCTAATATCTTATCTCTGTGTTGATTAAATTTTTCCTCCCATATGATTTCTTCTACTTATATCCATCTTAAGTTAGATAAAAATAACACTAAATTAATAACAAGAATGTGACTTACGCTAGAGGAAAAGTCTCCTTTCAAATACGTATTCTAAGAAATTGATTGTTGTCTTAAACAAAAATCAACTCCAGCAATAAAGCTAACTGAGTTTCATCATTACTCAGACCAAGTCATTATATTTGTTTGTTCTTGAAAGGAGGAATGGGTGAAAAGTTTAATTGCATTTGTAAAAAAACTAAGCTTGCGGCAAGTTTTAACTGTATTTTTTGCAGGATTATTGTTTTTAACTGGTACTATTTATACTAGTGGGTATGCTCAAGCAGCACAAATAAAGTCACAAATCTTGTTGGCTGATGCAGATCAACAATCTGAACTGCTTTACCCTGGCGCGGAAACTCCAGTAGGTCGAGCCTATAAAGAGGGAGAATTACCAATTAAATCTGAAAAAGATTTCCGTCCAAATTCTGGTAATCTAATTCAGAATGAACCAAGTGTAAATCAAAGAGCAAAAGATAGAATTGAAACTGTTAAAGAAGCAGTAGAAGAAGCTTCAGGATTTTTGAAAGACAAAGGAAATGAAGCTGCTAAAAGACCAGAATTGCAGTCTAATCCAGCAGTCAATAAATAAAGGTTGGTTCAAATCTCAAAAGATTGAGTTTTGCTGAATGTTTCATTAATTTAAACACAATAAGGAGTTCCGAATGAATAAAGTAATCTCTTGGGTCAAGAAAGTTAAGTTACATCAAATCTTCACTGTTTTTTTAGCAGGAGTTCTAGTATTCTTCACGCAAGCTTGTTCTCCTTCCACAGCTGCTCAACCAACACAATCTCCAAAGGGCAATTCTGAAGTATATGTTCCCAAGGGTGATGATGTGATCAATCCCTACGAAGGTGGGATGAATAACTTTAGTGATAGAGATCCAAGAGCAAAAAGTGATGCAAAAGCTAGAGGCGAATACCTAAAAGAAAATGCTGCTCAAAACCAAGCAGAAAAATCTACCAATAACCCCCTCGAAGCTATTCGTCGTGTAGGTTCGGATACAGGTAACTTGGGTAAAAATGTTCAGCAAAAAGCTGAAGATGTAGGAAACAAAACTCAAAATAATGCTGAAGATTTTGCCAGATCAACCAAGCAGGGACTTAAAAATATCAAAGACAACGCTCAGGATGCTGGTGATTACACCAAAGATGTCACTAAAAAAACAGTTAGAGACACTCTCTCAGACTAGATTGCCTAAGTTGAAGTAGATTAAAATATTCCTCACCCTTTTAGGGTGAGATTATATCAATAAAGCCTGCCTACGCAGGCTTATTTAATGAATGACCAAACTCTAGAAACTTTACAAATTATGCGAGCCTTACTCCTGCAAAACTTGAAGTTCTCAATTCCAACAGCCCTAGCATTTACGCTTCTTGGCTATCTTATTAGTCTACCAATGAGTTTTTTGGTTAACTCAGATGCGGCAAGGTGGAAATTCCATCTCAATCATTCAGTTAGCATTGAGACGGATAAACTTCGCGAACTAGAAAGATTTCAGGCTATGGTAGCTCTTGGAGGTACAGTTATAGGAATTGTAGTAGCCCAGACAACTTTCGTTGTACACGCATTTGCAGTAGCTAATCGCCGAGCTAAGAGCTAACAATTTGTAAATGCCAATTTTGTAGTGCTAGTCTTTGAATTTCTCGCCAAGGAATATTATGTTTCCGGGCTAATTCTGCACAATCTTCATATTCTGGTTGAACATTATTTATAACTCTATTATTTGCATTTCCTGTCCATGCTACTTTAACTCGTACTACACCATATTCTGTTTCTACTTGTTGAAAATCTCGCTGCAAAATAGCACGTTGTTGCTGAAAACGACGAATACCTAAAGTTGTGGTTTCACGAAATAAAATAGTTTCACAACTGAGTAGATTTTCTGGGGGACAAATTACTGTCAGCAAGATACCTGGGCGGGATTTTTTCATCCCTATAGATTGAGTAAAAACATCGACTGCACCTGCTGCAAATAAAGCCTCAAACAAATAACCGATCGCTTGAGGATTTAAATCATCTATTTGGGTTTCTAATACTGAGATGGTTTCTAAAGTTGGACTAGTATTGGCAACAGATGAGCGATCGCTAATTCCGACATCTGTAGCTTCCCCCAACCATAGGCGTAATATATTGGGAATTGATAAGTTAAGATTACCTGCTCCCAATCCAACTTGTCTAATACTCATTGGAGGTGGTGAACCGAATTCTTTCGCAAGTGTAGTGGCGATCGCAGCACCTGTAGGTGTCACCAGTTCCCGTTCAATCCCGTTACTATAAACCGGACAGCCCCGCATTTCCCATAACTTTAACACTGCTGGTACTGGTACTGCCATTTGTCCGTGAGCAGCATGTACTGTTCCCCCGCCAGTCGGAAATGCTGAACAGTAAAGCAAGGGTAATCCTGTTTCGTCACTCTCAACGCCCAACCAATCTAATCCTAAGCAAGTACCCACAATATCTACAATCGCATCAACTGCACCGACTTCGTGAAAGTGAACTTTTTGAGGAGTTATACCATGCACTGCACCTTCAGCAACTGCTAACTGTCGAAATACCGTTAAACTCCAAGTTTCAACTCTTGCAGGTAAGCCAGCGTTGAGAATGATTTGTTCTATTTCTGGTAAATGACGGTGATGGTGGTGATCATGATGATCATCATGGTCAGATAATAAATCAACATGAACTTTCGTCGCTTGTTGACCATGACGCTGAACAAGTTCGGTCCACAATTTATATTCCTGTACAATACCTAAATGATTAAGTTTGTCTATGAGGTATTCCAAGGGAACACCCAGGCTTACCAATGCTCCGAGACACATATCACCGGAAATTCCCGATGGACATTGAAGATAAGCAAGTTTAGTCATATATCTATTTTGTTAGTAGTCAGTTGTTAGTAGTTAGTTATTTGTTATTCGTTCATCTTTTACCACTATCCACTATCCACTAACCACTATCTATCACCCCAATCTATGGCAAAAATTTTCTTAGTTCATCCTGATAATCCCCAGATCCGCCGAATAGAGGAGATAAAGACAACACTGTCGGATGGTGCAGTGATGCTTTATCCTACTGATACAGTTTATGCGATCGGTTGTGATTTAAATGCTAAGTCGGCGGTGGAACGAGTGCGGAAAATCAAACAGCTAGCAAACGGTAAACCATTGACATTTTTATCTCCATCACTTTCCAATGTAGCGACTTATGCAAATGTCAGCGACACTGCCTACCGAATTATGAAGCACCTAATTCCGGGGCCATATACGTTTTTGCTACCTGCCACAAAATTAGTTCCACGTCTGGTGCAAAATCCGAAACGCAAGACTACTGGAATTAGAGTGCCAAATCATAAGGTGTGCCTAGAACTGCTGTCAGCCTTAGGAAATCCGATCATTTCGACTTCAGCACATTTACCACCAGATGAGACAAATAATGGGACTTTGGGAGTGGAAGAAGAACAAATTTTATCACGAGTAGAATTATTTGACCGTTTGGAAGGATTGGTCGATGTCATTGTAGACACTGGTGAGGAACCAAACTATCAAGTGTCTACAATTTTGGATTTAACGGGAGAGGAACCAATGATGATCAGGCAAGGTTTAGGTTGGGAAAGAGCTACAGCATGGGTATAGTAAATTAACTTCACTGGGTATGAATTTAATTTCGGAAACTGTAAATAAAAAAACACCACTTTCATGATTGTCATACAGACAAAGCAAACCGCTCTTAGGAGCATTACAGGGATAAATCTTTGCAGATTAAGGGTTTTGGCTATTTTGGGGTGGTCAAGCAAATTCATGCATTAGCCATTGTTAAGTTGCTTATAGAAAAACCGACACATTGCCTTACCTGGAACTTGCGGATGTTTCTTACATTCTTAAATGTAAGCAGCGCTTGCGGTGATTATTAAGCAATGAAAGCTTAATTACTGTGGCGTCTGTTGCCATGTCGTTACGGTGCAGTACCACTCCCAACAAAGATCATGAAAGCTAATTCTGCTAATCTACCAAACGTTACACCAATTTCTCATAGCTACAGTGATGCTTTAATCCAATTTTTATATAAAGAAATACAAGCACACTCTAAAGCAGCACCTGGTTGTATGCAAGCTGTAGCAATGCGTATAGCCAAAGAAGTAGAGCGTATATGTGATAAAAGTCATCGTATCCAAAAATCAGGGCAAGTCAAGACTTGGTTATTGACTCTAGGACGCCATCGTTTACAAAAATGCTTGCATTATTACAAATTGGGTTCCAAGCAGGGACGAGTAGAATTACATAGTTGCTTAGGTGCTATGGTATACCGTCATATTGGAATTGCCGGAACTGAGTTAGGATTTCAAGCTCGCTACAACTTAATTGAAGATTTCCTCCAAGCATTTTATATTGAAGCCATCAAAGCTTTTCGTCGGGAAAATGAATTACCCGAAGATTACACCCCCCACACTCTGCTACAACTAGCAGAATACATGGCTTTTACAGAACAATATGCTAAACGTCGCATTAATCTAGCTGGCGGTGCTAATCAGCAGTTGATTATCCTACGCGCTCAAACTTTTGCTCGGCGTCTACCCCAAGAAACCAATGTAGATTTTGAAATGGCAACAGAAGCTGCTAGGACTGAAGATGCAGAATCCTATCAGCGTAATTCGGCGGTGCAACAGTTGCGATCGCAAATGATTTCTCAACCAAGTTTTGATCTAGCTGAAGATAGCGAACGCGATCGCGTCATCTCAGAATTGACCAAATATTTTGAATCCCAAGGTCAATACGACTGTATAGATTATCTGACATTAAAACTTCAAGATTTATCAGCACCAGAAATTGACCAAATTCTTGGTTTAACAAGTCGCCAGCGAGATTATCTCCAACAACGTTTTAAATACCATGTGGAAAAATTTGCTCGTACCCATCACTGGCAATTAGTCCATCAATGGTTGGGTGTGGGTTTAGAACAAAAGCTAGGCTTGTCTTCTCAACAGTGGGAACAGTTTTTAAATGAACTTTCTGAGCAACAACGACAGATATTGCAACTTAAAGCTGCTAAACACACAGATCAAGCGATCGCCAAAAGCCTCAAATGTACTCCCAAGCAACTACAAAAGCGCTGGACTCAGTTGTTAGAACAAGCATGGGCTATCCGTAATGGAAATGCAGAACTTCAGACTGGTTGAGGGTTGGTTGTTTTTATTTCTTATTAGTTAATATTGACTAATGACTAATTTATCTAAGTTTATTTGTTGCAGATGCTTACTCTAAATAAATTACTTATATATTCTCTATTTTTTTCCATCAATGAGGGAAATACTGTAGGGAAGCACCACATTTATCATCTCTTAAATAGTGCAGTAAAAAGTAAATTTTGTTTTTAATTTTAGTAAAATTTAAATTGTATATTTAATATTTTCTCAAAGAATTTTAAACAAAAAGATCCCCGACTTCATAAAAGTTGTCGGGGATCTTGCTTTCTCAATTTTTACAACTTATTTTAGGATTGGTATCAGAACAAAAAAGGTTAAAGCTAGAAAAGTGCCATTTTTATTAGCAAACATGCTAAAATCCAGTTTTGTGCAAGTTTTTTAAAAAAACTCAAACTAACAATCCCATTACATTTTTGGTGTGGAAGTGTCAAAATATATATAAATCGCGCAGACCACAAAAAACCTACAGTCAAGACCAAGGCAGTTTAAAATCAAATGTTTGATGGATTTTGGGATAACGTCTTTCGCTACCAGCGCTACTTCATCACTACCCTGTTAGGCATTTTGTTGAACACGTTCGCACCATTAGCACCCTTGTTAAAACGTCCAGTAACATTAATTGCCCTTTTGGGCTTTTTGGCTGGTGGACTAGTATTTGTAACTCTGACTCTGCGCGCCATGCTAGGTTTGAGTACAATTTGAGTCCAAACTTACACAGAGGATGTATTCTCACAACTGGATCGGGTAAACTGACAAAAATAGAAAAATTTTTTTGACTACCCAGTCCCCAACAAATCTTGATACTGTTAACTTAGTATAACCTCTGTGAGGAGGCATGTTTTTTATGGCTACAAATCGCCGCGTTTCCCGCGTTGCTGAATTAATTAAACGGGAAGTTAGCCAAATGCTACTCAATGGCATAAAGGATGACCGTGTGGGTACGGGAATGGTAAGTGTTACCGATGTTGACGTTTCTGGCGATTTGCAACACGCTAAAGTCTATGTGTCAATTTATGGCACAGAAGAAGCAAAAGCAGAAACAATGGCTGGCTTGAAGTCAGCGACAGGTTACGTCCGTAGTGAACTTGGCTCACGGGTGCGCCTACGTCGTACGCCAGAGGTAGTGTTTATCGAAGATCATTCGATAGAACGCGGTACAAAAGTGCTGTCGTTATTGAATCAACTCGAACTTCAACGTAAGCCAGAAAATTTTGAAAATGATGCCGAAAATGGTACAGAAGATGGCGAATCTGCGAAATCTGTAACTTAAACAACAATTTATTCGCACAAATTAGCTATGCATTTTACAGACACGACCTATTCGTGTCTGTTTCAATATATTTAATAAGGTTTTAGTAGCGCTTTAACACGAGTTCAATAAATTTGCTTTAACCTTTGTGGTAAAACTCTTCTCGATAGGAGGAGAAGTTTAAGAGGTAAGCTGATGTGCATTTAAACTAGGATTTTTGAGAGCTATACTGCTTACTGTGTCGAGATTGCTCGCTCGATTTAAATGCTGAACAGCTTAATACCATTTCACGTTAATCACGATACACATAAATTTTGTAGAGACGCGATATATCGCGTCTCTACAGGGTCTGTATTTGTATCAGATTTTTTGTGAAATGGTATAAGAGGTTTTATCTTTGCCTCGTAACAGAAAGAGGAAGTGAGACAGAGTAAGTTGAACTCATGTTGCTTTAGCACCGCTAGAAAAGACTTTACATTTATTTACAATTAGACCTCTTGCAAAAATAATAAAGAACCCCTCCCAAACCCTCCCCGTATCGGGGGAAGTGAAGAGGGTTAATTCGGCTTTTGGGAGAGGTCTAGTATTTATCGAATCTTGAACTCTCCTGGATTTGAAAAACCAGAATTCTGTTGACCAAGCCCCTTTGGGATGGGTGTAAGGGTGTAGGGGTAATATATAGCCCCAAAGTTCACCCGTTCCAAGCCCCTTAATTCATTAATGGAAAATATAAAAAGTATTAACCTCGTACGTAGTATGAGGTTAATGGCGTCCTTGTTTCAAGCCCCTCAAGAAGATTGATGGGGTTTCCCCTATACCCCTACACCTTTCAAGGGTAGGTTTCTAGGTTAATGGTTGGATTTTGTTTTTTATTGATAGTTATTGAAAAATCCAACATTTAATAACTAGCAACTAACTGACAGCACAAACTTTCCCATGCATTAGAAAGTTCGTAATCATTTTTCTCAGCTATGAGAAGAATTTATAACATCAACCAAAGTTAACAATCAATGACAGAATGGTTTACGTTGCTTAATATTGGTGGATGAATAAATACAATGTTGTTGATTTAAACATGTAATTTCAGCAATTTTACTGTTAACTCAAGATGGGATAACTACTCAAATATGTGAATTCCAAACCACTACAACAGCTAGCTTAGAGGTATATCAACATCATATAAAATTTACGATCAAGATTGCTACAAATCTTTCTATGAGGAAATTTGTTTGATAGTAGTGTTAAACTTCAGCTATTGGTTAAAAGTTTATTTAAGAAATTATTAACAAACAAACCTCTATAAGCTTGAGTGGTGTATTGTAGCCCTTATAGCTTGCAGCACTTTATACATATAGTTCAACTAGATATTCCCTGATTGTTTTTTCATATAAAATGCCAGCGTATAGGACAGTCAATTACATAGATTCTTGAGTGTGTTAAGCATTAATTTGCCAAATATCTGGTTTTTGTTTATGGATACCAATATTTAATAACTGCCGTATTCAAAAGCAAGCAAACACTCACTCTAACAACAACTTGAATTATTTGATTTCAGGGAGTAAAAAGAAAATGTTATGACTATTTGACAAAATTAACATTTATTTACATAATTTTATGATGTGTAGCGTCAAAATGAAAATAGTTCCGTATACCAAATTACAAAATCCCAGTTATAGGCCTACTCATTGCTATGTTTGTTCCTAAAAGATTTTTGGGAACACTACTTACGTGTAAAATTTCTGAGTAAAGATCATGAGTGTTAATACGGTGCCCTCTATCAGCTACTACTCTTTAGACGTGATTCAAGACGAAGCGCGACAACTTGTGCAGAAGGGAGTGGTTAGCAGACAGCAACCAATATATACTCTCTGCCAATACATACCAGCTCGTGAGTGGGTGTGTATTGAATGTGAATTAGAAAAGTGCGACTTCCTCTTACGCGATCGCATCGGCGATCTGATTGGTCGGGAAGAATGGGAAAACGACTAATCAACAGAAAACGATTGATATTAGATTGGGAATATATCTATTTGGATGTGTGAATTTTCTCAAAAAAGATTCAACGCCCAATTTCAAGGTAGTCTCTGGTTGTGTGATTAGTCTTTCCCGATCTAGACTCTTGTAATGACTTATTTGTTGTCTATTCTTACTGTTTCTCGGATCAGCAATATACTACAGCAAACTGTACGCCATACTTTCAGGCGCAAATACGCAGAGGCTGAAATTGATTTAAGCAAGTTTATTGATTATGCCGGAGTAGTTTGATTTTGGCAACTACTCCGGTAATTTTTTGTTTTGGTTAGTGTTCTAACAACTAAGCAACTTCCTCTAAATACAAATTCACATCTTCTATAACACGGGTGAGTTCTGCTTCCGTAGTCAAGCGAATGTTGATGTCACGGATGGTGAGTAGAATTTTCGCAGCAAAGGGTGTAGGCCAAATATTGGGGTTACAGAAAATCTCTAAAAATACTTCTCCTGTATAACGATATTCCATTGGGCGTTGGGGACTGGCTTTTCCAGCGCCCGGAACAGCTTTAGTAGCAACCGCTTTAAGACTAATCATCAACTGTTCTAGCGCTGCTTTTAGTTCTTGTGCTGCTTGGGGTGAAAAGCTAAAACAGACAGAACCCTCAACCAAGTTAAGTGTCAGGTGATTTCCAGACATGAGCTATTTTTTAGATTTTTAGTACAGATACCATTTTCCTGGTACAGGTAACATCAATATCCGTTTGTTTGTCAATAGTAATGATTCGCAAAATCTTAAGATGTGTTGTTAGTTGTTGGTTGTTTGGCGATGGAATTGAAAATCACTATTTTCAAACACCCTCTTAAACAGAGGAAAAGACCAAGAAAACTAATGAAAAATCCTCTGACAAATGCTAATAAATATAGTTGCTTGAGTAATGGTATAGCCCAATTATAATCAGGTTTGTAGATGCTATTAATTAAAAAATATTTCAATAAAGTACGGTGATAAATTGGCGTTACAGCAAGATAGAATCTTTACTGCGTAAGAGTTTGATACATTTTGACGATGTATTTAGTTCTACACTTAGAACTCATAGAACATCATAGTTAAAATTCTCTATGTCTTTAGATAACCGTGCCATAGTTAGAAAGGTTTTAATCATCACTTTGTTCCTAAATATTTTTGTGATGTTATTAAAAGCAGTTGTTGGTAAATTAACAGGTTCTTTAAGTTTGTTAGCTGATGCCTTGCATAGCGTCACCGATAGCGCCAACAATATATTGGGATTGATTGCTAGCCAATTTTCCTCACCACAGCCCGATCGCGAACATCCCTATGGACACTTAAAATTTGAAGCAGTGGGTGCTTTGGGAATTTCAGCGTTTTTAGGTATAGCCTGTTTTGAAATTCTTCAAGGTGCTGTCGAACGCATTCTCAATGGTAGTGAACCCGTAAGCATATCAGCACCAGAATTGTGGTTATTACTGCTTGTATTAGGTGTGAATATTTTCGTTACCTTTTACGAACGCCACGTAGGTGTAAAAGTCGGTAGCCCGATTTTGATCGCCGATGCTAAACATACCATGAGTGATATTTGGGTTACAATTTCCGTGATTGGCGGTTTGATTGGTGTATGGTTGGGTTATCAGTGGTTAGATGTGGGGTTAGCTTTTCCTGTAGCTTTGTTGGTCTTTTGGAGTGGCTGGACAGTTTTAAAAGAAAATTTACCTTGGCTTGTGGATCAAATTGCGATCGCACCGGAACTGATTCATGCGATCGCCCTTTCTGTCCCTGGAGTGATCAACTGCCATGATATAGCCTCTCGCGGTGTTGTTGGTCGCCAAGCTTTTATTGAAATGCACTTAATAGTTGATGCTCAAGATGTTCAAACAGCGCATCGTATCACTGAAGAAGTAGAAAGACGACTCGAAGAACGCTTTCGCCCAGTACGGATTGTAATTCATGTCGAACCACCAGAATATCAATCAGAGCAGATTAGCTTCGGCTCTAACTCAAACTAGCAAATCATACTTGTGTTAGACCTGTTCTCTGACTCTAGATAGGGGCTGTATCTGTAAGATTCTTAGTATCTTAATAACATAGCAAAACGCACTGGCAGAACGTTTTACCGTTGTGGTTCTTTGCTACTTCTCCAAGGAGAGCGACGTCACAGAAGTAGACAGTGCTGATAATAAAGAGGTCTAGATAGTTGTGGAGTTTTTGTCGCTTCCTCCACTTTGTTACGACCAACGGGAAGGTTAAATTCTCCATACAGAACGGTCGAAGGTCGTGGATATCTAGTCTATTTAAAGGTCAATGAGCATTCGTGCTGATCTCGAACTTTTACTGTCGATATCGCCACGTGTGCTTATTTACCATTTTGAGAATGTATCGAGGAAAACGCGCTAACCAATGACATTTCAATGGCTAGGAATAACACTTATTATTTTGAGCTTTTGGGTGAATATGAATGTATCAGCGCAATCGTCTATTAAGCCAGATATTCCGGCTATAATTGAGCAAGCAAAAGCTGCTTGGGTTAATCTTGATGGCAATGCTTTAGCGAAATTGTTTACACCTGATGGTGAACTTATCGTACCTGGTTATAGGTGGCAGGGACAAGCACAAATTAGTAAAGCAGTTTCGTCAGTTGCTCAACAGTCGCAAGATATCAAAATTGATATTGAGCGGATAATTGTCTGTGGTGAACAAGCAGTTATTGAATGGCGTTACCAAGAAACCGAAAAAGCAACTCATCATCGAAAAACCACTGATGATGCGATCGTAGTAGATTTTCGAGATGGTCTGATTAGCCGTTGGCGAGAATATTTCGATACTCAAACACCATCATCTACTCAGTAACTAGCACATTTGCGACGGCTGCAACCAAATTATCTGGGTCTACGGGTTTAGCTATATGAATTTGAAAGCCAGCTTCTAGGGCGAGGATACGATCTTCACTGTCAGCATAGGCTGTTAATGCGATCGCTGGTACGTTTCCTCCTTTTTCTGCTTTCAACTCACGGATCTTACCAATTAGAGTATAGCCATCCTCATCTGGCATACCGATATCACAAATTAAGACATCTGGTAGTAACTGTGGTAACACTTCTAAAGCTTTTGCTGCTGACGCAACTGTAGTCACACTAGCTCCGTCTGCTTCCAATACGGTAGAAATATAAAAGCAGCTATCTTCATCGTCATCTACCACGAGGATTTTTAATTTAGCAAGAGGGAGAGAAGATGAGGTGACATCTCCTGTGACATTGGAAGAAAGAGAATTATCTCTCATTAGTTTAATCCCTCGTTTTTCCTCAGAATTTTTAGATATTCTTTGAGTAATTTTACTTTATTAGCGTCCTTTATCCATCTATCCAGGCATTCTTGACAAAATAGTCGATTGCTACGTGTAAATTCATCCTCACAATAGCTTATCTCAACCACATGTTAGAATTCTGGCGTTTTGCTATTCGTTACTGTGGCATTTTTATAGTTTCTAAATTACTAGAAGTTTCTCTTAATAAATTTTTAGGTTTATTAAATGATATTAATTAATATCATTTTTTGCATTTTATTAGTTTGTGAAAATGTTTAGAATAATAAAGACAAAATTTTACGTATCTCTAAAAATAGGTAACGGTATCACAAAAACAGAATCAAGATAAAAACCAAACTTAACTATATTTATATGTAAGTAAGCGAAAATCAACATCACTATGTTAATAAATATAAAATCGTTGAAACCCTTGCCAATGAAAAATGACGACCCTTACGAGTTAGCTTTATTTGTGCTGACCTACTTAGAATCATTGTATATTTAGTAGGACTTTCCAAAACGTGAAGATGAGCAAAAATGACATGGGATTTTCATTTCCAGTTGATTTAACAAACTGTGACAGAGAGCCAATTCATATTCCTAGTTGTATTCAAACACATGGGGTTATTTTAGCATTACAAGAGTCTGATTTAACTATTTTACAAGTCAGTGATAATACAATACATTTTTTTGGCTTACATCCTGAAGAATTGCTAAATCAACCATTAAGTATATTGCTGGAACCAGAACAAATCGGATTTTTGGTTGATTGTTTAAATCAGGAAGATATACAAATAGTTAATCCCATTGAGATTACTATAAATATTTCTCAGGTTAATAATACTTTTGATGCTATAGTTCATCGATTTAATGAAATAGTCATTATAGAATTAGAACCACATTATTATGAAAAAAATCATGTCTATTTTAGATTTTATTATTTGGTAAAATTGGCTGTCGGTAAACTACAGTCAGCAAAATTTGTTACTGAAGTTAGTCAGATAATAGCTCAGGAAGTCAGAAGAATTGCCGGATTTGATAGAGTGATGGTCTATAGGTTTGATGAGGATTGGAACGGTATAGTCATTGCAGAAGATAAGCAAGACTACCTATCTTCTTATTTAGGATTACATTATCCTGCTTCAGATATTCCCAAACAAGCCAGAGAACTCTACCAACAAAATTGGTTACGTATTATACCTAATGTTGATTATCAACCTATTGCCATTGTTCCTCCTCTTAATCCTTTAACAAATGAGCCTTTAGATTTAAGTAAATCGGTGTTACGTAGTGTCTCACCGATACATGTTGAATATATGCACAACATGGGTATTAAAGCATCAATGTCGATTTCACTTATTAAAAATAATAAACTTTGGGGACTCATAGCTTGTCATCACCAAACACCCAAATATATTCCTTATGAAATCCGCAATGCTTGTGAATTTTTAGGTCAAGTAACTTCTTTAGAATTAGCGACAAAAGAAGATAGCGAAGATTCAGAATCCAAAATTCAAGTTAAATCCAATCTGGCAAAATTAATCGAATATATGTCAGTGGATAAAAATTTTATTGATGGATTAATCAATAAACAACCGAATCTGCTTCACCTAGTTAATGCTCAAGGTGCGACAATTTGTTTTAATAATGAGTTATATTTAATTGGCAGTACTCCATCCAAACAAGATATTCAAGAATTATTAAATTGGATTAATAAAAATGTAAATGAAGACATTTTTTATACTAATTCACTTTCAAGATTTTATTCAGAAGCAGAAAAATATAAAAATATAGCCAGTGGTTTACTAGTTATTTCTATTTCTAAAACTCAGAATAAATATGTTCTATGGTTTCGCCCAGAGGTCATACAAACAGTTAATTGGGGTGGAAATCCTCATAAAGCTGTAGAAGTTACCCAAAATGGTAGTTTACGTCTATCTCCTCGGAAGTCCTTTGAATTATGGAAAGAAATAGTCAGGCTGACATGTCTACCTTGGAAATCTTATGAAATTAATGCCGCGCTAGAGTTACGAAGTGCCATTATTAGTATGGTAGTACGAAAGGCTGATGAATTAGCAAAGCTAAATATAGAATTAGAACGCAGTAATAAAGAGTTGGATGCTTTTGCCTATATTGCTTCCCATGATTTAAAAGAACCATTGCGCGGTATTCATAATTATTCAAATTTTTTAATTGAAGACTACGGTGAGATATTAGACGAGGAAGGCAAAAATAAACTCAGGACTCTGATTCGTTTGACTATCAGGATGGAGGATCTGATTGATTCATTATTACAGTTTTCCCGCTTAGGAAGGACTGATATGTCGATGCAACAGACTGATTTAAATGCTGTTGTACACCGAATTTTAGATTTATTAAGCGCTCGGATTGAAGAGACAGCAGTAAAAATTCGTATACCCAAACCATTGCCGATAGTATATTGCGATCGCGTTCAAATTGGCGAAGTTTTTAGTAACTTGATTACCAACGCCATTAAATATAACGATAAAGCCAACAGATGGGTGGAAATTGGTTATATCGAAAACTCTGAACCACTCAAATTCTACATCCGAGATAATGGTATTGGTATTCGGGAAAAACATTTAGAAATTATTTTCCGGATCTTCAAACGTTTACATGGCCCAAGCAAATATGGTGGTGGTACAGGTGCAGGACTAACCATTGCCAAAAAAATAGTAGAAAGACATGAGGGTCAAATCTGGGTAGAATCAACTTACGGTGAAGGTAGTACGTTTTATTTCACTTTACAAAAGCCAAATTAATTATGAATTCTCAATTATGAAGGATAAAGTATTAAATAATTAATTATTAGACCTCTTGCAAAAATATTTTTACCCCACCCTAACCCTAAGCGTAAACGGGGAGGGAACTAAATCTTCCCCCCGTTCACGGGGGGATTGAGGGGGGTTCATTCGACTTTTGCAAGAGGTCTATTGTATAACTTAGCGTTCATCCTGGCTTTAACCTTTATCCTACCTTCGGGAAGACACCCTTTGGGCGTCTACATCCTTCATAATTCTTATGATTGGCAATAGTACTCAATTAATCCTTGTAATTGAAGACAGCGACGAAGATTTTGAAGCTTTGCGGCGAGTTATATATCGTCAAAAAGTGCAAAATCCTATTATTCGTTGTGCTGATGGTGACGAGGCGCTAGACTATCTTTACCAGACTGGAGACTACAGCGATCCTAAAAATGCCCCTCGTCCTTCACTAATTTTACTTGATCTGAACTTGCCAGGAACAGATGGGCGAGAATTATTAGAACAAATTAAGCAGGATCAAAATCTTAAAGATATTCCTGTTATAGTATTTACCACTTCTTCTAATCCCAGAGATATTGAAATATGTTATCGCAATAGTGTTGCTAGTTATATTCTCAAACCAATTGACATCAACAAATTAAAACAAACTCTACAAAGTTTCCTTACTTATTGGTTAGATATTGTGGTTCTTCCCGATACTATCGGCAGGTAGTCATGGTGCAACAACAGTTAATTATCTTAATTATTGATGATTGTCCGGAAGACCGTGCAGTCTATCGCCGCTATCTTTTGCAAGATCCACAACATCAGTACAAAATTCTGGAAGAGGAAACAGGGGAAAGTGCGCTACAACTGTGTCAGCAAATCCAGCCAGATATTATATTATTGGACTTTTTGTTGCCAGATATGGACGGGTTAGAGTTTATAGAAGAACTCAAACAGCAACTTCAAGCAACTATGTCAGCCGTAATTATGTTAACAGGACATGGTAATGAAACTGTTGCTGTACAGGCAATGAAAAGTGGTGTTCAAGACTACTTGGTGAAAGGAGATATCACAGCAGAAAATCTACGTTTTACTATTCAGTCTACGATTGAAAATGCCCAACTACGCCAGAAGCTACAACATAGTGAAGAACGTTTCCGTACCTCTGTTGAAAATATGTTGGAGTGCTTAGGTATTTACTCAGCAATTCGCAACGAAGCAGGGGAAATCTTAGATTTTAGAATAGATTATTTGAACGCAGCAGCTTGTGAATCTAACCTGATCATCAAAGAAGAACAACTAGGTAAAAATTTATGCGAAATTTTACCTGGACATCGAAAATATGGCTTATTTGATCAATATTGTCAGGTTGTAAATACAGGCAAACCATTTGTGAAAGAATCATTGATCTACACAGATATATTTGGTAAACAACTATTTACTAGAGCCTTTGATATCCGTGTAGCCAAGTTGGGAGATGGCTTTGTCGCATCTTGGCGGGATGTCACTAAAAAAAAGCAGATAGAACAAGCATTACGGGAAAGCGAAGAACGCTACCGTTTTTTATCTGAAGCCATACCACAAATAGTCTGGATTTGTGATGCGAATGGTGAATTTGAATATCTCAATCAACGATGGTATGAATTTACTGGACAAAACATTGATCAAGGAATGGGATCTGGTTGGATGGAAGTTGTGCATCCAGAGGATATCCAACTAGCCATGCAAACATTTACACAGTCTTTAAATACAGGAAAAGCCTATGAAGTAGAATTACGCTATCGCTGTTATGATCAAACTTATCATTGGTTTTTAGCTAGAGCTTTGCCCAAAAAAGATGAGCAAGGACAGATCGTAAAATGGTTTGGCACAAGTACAGATATCAACGATCGCAAACAATTAGAAGTAGAACGTAGCCGTCTTTTTCAACTTGAACAAGCAGCTCGTGCAGAAGCAGAAGCAGCAAACCTTGCTAAAGATGAGTTTGTAGCTATGGTATCCCATGATCTGCGTTCTCCTCTAAATGCCATTTTGGGTTGGGCGAAATTACTACAAAGTCGCAGACAAGATGAAGCAACTACCATCCGTGCTTTGCAAACTATCGAACGCAACGCTTTATCTCAAGCAAAACTCATAGATGATTTGCTGAATATGTCTCGCATCATCCAAGGGAAACTACAACTTCAGCTATGTCAAGTCAATCTTGTCACCATTATTCTAACAGCATTAGAAACAGCCTATCCCAGTGCTAATGCCAAAAGAATTACCCTAGAGTCTAACCTGGATGATGCAATTCCACCAATTGTCGGCGATCCAAATCGTTTGCAACAAATTTTAGGAAATGTGCTTTCCAATGCGATTAAGTTCACTCCTGAAGGTGGGAGAGTAGAAATACGATTAGAACGGATATGGGAAGTGGGAATAGGAGGGGAACGGGAGGACAAGAAAGACATGGGGGACTTCAATGAAAGACTCTCCGCGTCTAACTTCTATGCTCAAATCACCGTTACTGACACGGGTATTGGTATCAGTCCCGACTTTCTACCCCACGTTTTTGAACGTTATCGTCAAGCAGGTTCCTATGAACAAGGTGGCTTAGGATTAGGTTTAGCGATCGCTCGTCATTTAGTAGAATTACATGGCGGAACTATTCAAGCAACTAGTGATGGTGAAGGTAAAGGTACGACTTTCACCATTTTGTTGCCATTTAGGGGATAGGGGATTGAGGATTGAGGATTGGTTATTCTCCGCGTGTCCTCACGTCTCCCCGCTCCCTTGTCCCTCTTCCCAATGCGTGAATTTTGAATTTCTCCCTTATTCGCGATCCCTGCTCCCTTATATCATGTCCGCTTGATTACTTATTAAACCCGAAGAACCCCACCCCTTAATCCCCTCCCCGCAAGCGGGGAGGGGAGACAAAGCGTAGCTTTGGCGGGGTGGGGTGCAATAACTTTGGGAATCATAACTAAATTATGCGGACATGATATTATTCCCCATCCCCGGTCCCCAGTCCTATTCCCACTCAATAGTTCCAGGTGGCTTGGAGGTAATATCGTAAACTACACGGTTAACTCCTTTGACTTCGTTAACAATCCGGTTGGAAATAACTTCTAGTACATCGTATGGTACACGCGCCCAGTCTGCTGTCATCCCATCTTCACTTGTGACAATGCGTAAGACGATGGGATAGGCGTAGGTACGTTGATCACCCATGACGCCCACGCTTTTAATTGGCAACAATACGGCAAAAGCTTGCCAGTAGTCATGGTACAAGCCTCGCTGATTAATTTCTTGTCGCACAATTAAATCAGCATCCCGCAAAATCTTTAAGCGTTCGGCAGTAATTTCACCTAAAATCCGAATCGCTAAACCTGGGCCAGGAAAGGGGTGACGCTGCACGATTTCTTCTGGTAAACCGATAGAACGCCCAACTTTACGGACTTCATCTTTAAATAGTTTCCGCAGTGGTTCTACCAGTTTAAATCGTAGGTCTTTGGGCAAACCACCGACATTATGATGGCTCTTGATTTTCACTGCTACCCGTTCTCCTGTCTGGGGATCAACGTTGGTGTCAGCAGATTCAATCACGTCTGGATATAGTGTGCCTTGCGCCAAATAATCAAAAGGCCCAAGGCGTCTGGATTCTTCTTCAAACACTCGAATAAATTCGTGTCCAATTATACGGCGTTTTTGTTCAGGTTCAGTAATCTTATTTAGAGAATTCAAGAAGCGATCGCGAGCATTAACGTACTCTACAGGTATATGGAATTGCTCTTGGAATAATTTCAATAACCGCTCTGGTTCATACTTACGCATGAAGCCTTGGTCAATAAATACACAGGTTAATTGATCACCGATCGCTTTATGCATCAGAAAAGCGAGGGTTGAGGAATCAACACCACCAGACAAAGCCAGCAGCACTCGCTTGTCGCCGACTTTGGCGCGAATTTCGCGAATTGATTCTTCGACAAAAGCGGCCGTTGTCCAAGTAGGTTCACACTCGCAAATATGGTAAACAAAATTGCGAATTAATGGCAGACCACCGATAGAATGCACTACCTCTGGATGGAACTGCACACCATAGAGTTTGCGATTGTGATCAGCGATCGCAGCACAAGGAGTATTATCTGTATGTGCCAATAATTCAAACCCTGATGGCATTGTTGTTACTGAGTCACCATGACTCATCCACATAGTTGTGCCATTTTCAACGTTGGTCAACAAGTCTGTGGGATCATCTATATATAATGATGCCTTACCATACTCAGCTCGATCAGCTCTGGCTACTTCCCCACCCAACTGCTGCACCATCAGTTGCATACCATAGCAAACGCCCAGGATGGGAATTCCCAAATGCCAAATTTCTGGGTTACATTTAGGAGCGCCTTGATCATAAACTGAGCTGGGACCGCCAGAGAGGATGATCCCTTTAGGATTCAGCTTTTGCAGCTGTTCAATGGTGGTGCGATAGGAAAGAACTTCGGAATAAACTTGAGTTTCTCGAATTCGGCGCGCAATCAGTTCAGAATACTGAGAGCCAAAATCGAGGATTACAATCATTTGGCGATTAATTTGTCCCAAATCTTCTACTACTTGAGACGCTTCTTCTGTTGGTAGGGTCACCGCTGTACTCATGATCAAGAGAGAGTGTGTGTGAATGTAAAAATAAAATTGTCGCTTTACGGTCTTGCTAACACCATCTACTCCTCACGTTCCCAGGCTTTTCAGGTTGAGTCAACCTTAAACAAACGCGACTTTAAACACGTTTGCTTTGCCTACTTATTTGTTAGTGGTATTAAAAAGAAAAAATTACCCTAGAGTGGTTACTGAAAAAGATATTTATGGGGAATTGTTATGATTATTCATAATAAATTAACATAATTTTGTGATTTGTGAACAAGCTGTTTTGCTTTTTATGAGTATAGGGATTGGGGATAAGGGATTCTCCAATCCCCAATCCCCAATCCCCAATCCCCTATATACGAAGTTGAGACAGCAGAGTTTCCATATCTTTCCAAGTCAGTCCTTGTTGAATATAGTGGGGTGCTTCCGGATTATAAGGACTCGCAACTATGTCAATTTTGAGAATATTTGCTTCCTCTGGTAAAACAGGTACATCTGGATCAAAAGCAGTAGGACGCATCAAAGAACTGGAAAAACCTTTAAATATAGCTATTTGATCTTCTTCACCAGCGATTTCTAGCGTCACCAGCAGAACTTCTTGGGGACTTTTGACAGTGTATCGTTCTAGTCTTTGACCTATAGAATTTTCCATTACATTTGCTGTGAATAAAAGCTTTGAGAAAGATCATATTTTATTACACACAGATCAACACAAAGCAAAGCATAGAAAGCAACGATCCCCGACTTCTTAAAGGATACAGCTGGCGAATCAGGGGTGACACCCCTCATGAACGATTTTTCGTCGTTTGATCAGATGTAGAGACGTAGCATTGCTACGTCTCTACAATTCAATTTGTGATCAACGAGGGGTCAGACCTCCTATTCGCCAGCTGTATCCTTTAAGAAGTCGGGGATCTTGTGTTTAACGAATGATTTAGGAGTGCTATTTTCCCACAGACCCCTAATTCAAAGTTGAAAAAATACTACTTATAATTGACTAAAATAAATAAACGCTGTTTGAAATAAGCCTACAACAAAACCTAGAATTCCACCTAAAGTCACTATTGCCTGTAATTCATTTTTAACAATTCCTTCAATAGCAGCTTCTAAATCAGCAGGTGAAGTTGATTTAACGCGGTCAATAATTACTTGATCAATTGATAAAATTGGTATCGCTTGAGCAACTATCGCTTCTAAATCTCTTTCTAAATATCGTTCTAAGATTAATGCTAATTCTAGACTCACTACTTCTAAAGAAGTATTAACAACAGCAGAATTACTGAGGCGATTGACTAATAAGACAGCAATATTTTCCCAGTTAACCGAATCACTAAATCCTTGTAATAATTCTCCACCACGTATTTGTATGTATTGACGAACGCTTTCACGGGTAGTTTTTCGTAGCTGTCGGACTGTACTTATAGGTAAGTTTTGTAAAGCTATATCTTGCAGTAAAATTTTGATGCGATCGCGTACTTGTAATTCTAGAATCAACTCCTGTAATCTTCGGTTTGTGGCTTCTTTTTCATCTAAACAGTAAGTTCGCAAGCGGCTTAAGCTATTACGTAAACCAAATAAATTAGCAACTACCCAGTAAGTACCACTAGTTTTTTCTCGAAAACTTTCATCTATAGTTTGAATTGTGCGATCGGTCAAAAAATTAATGACTCCCTGTCGGATGATATCAGGTGGTAAGACAGTTTCTAATAACCAATCAGCAAGGCGAGAAGCTTGTTCTTCACTCAATTGAAATTCTAATAATACTTGATCAAAAATTTGATTGATCTGCACTTCTAAAAAATCTTCCCGTCGTGCTAAAACTTTTAACAGACGAGGTAGTGATTCACCTAACAAATCACGCAAAATATTTGCGACAATTTTGGCAGTTTTTTGCTCGCGATCAGCTTTTACCTGATCAATTGCCATTTGTAGCAACCAGAGAATCGCTGATTGCACACGTTCTGTTTGTAGGAGTCGCCGCGCCAGATTCTGTAGTTCTTCTGGTGTTAACAGCGATCGCATAATCGTATTAGAGATATTTTTGGCAAGACGTTCCTGGTTGCGGGGAATCAGTCCAGGGGTAAACGGAATCCTTCGTCCAGCGATGTAAATTGCTCGGTAAGGACGAAACAACATTTTGATGGCTATATCGTTAGTGAAATAGCCAATTACCCCACCCAAGATTGGGGGAGAGACGTACAGCCAAAGATGAGACCAATCAAAACTCATTTTGTCAAGAGTTAATTGTCATTAGTCATTAGTCATTGGTCATTGGTCATTAGCTAATCACTAATAACTAACAACTACTAAGCTTTCGTTAGCACCAGCACTCCCATCATATCGTTCGCGATGGGGTAGTGTGTGGCAGTTGCAAAGCCAACGGCGAGAGCTGTTTCTACCTGCTTTTCTCCTGAAGGAAAGCGGTCTAAGCTGGGACTAATATAAGCATATTCTTCTTTTAAACCCATTTGCTCGGCAATTGGTACAACAAGATGATCCAGATACCATTGTTGAAAAGTTCGAGCAGTCGAATTTTTAGGACGATGAAAATCTAGAATTGCTGCTTTAGCACCTTTTTTGAGGACACGGTGTAATTCTTTGAGGCTACGCTGAATATCTATAACATTTCGTAAACCATACCCCATCGTAGCAGCGTCAAATTTGTTGTCTTCAAAGGGTAAATTGAGTACGTCTGCTTCTATCCAGGTTACAGAGGGAGTTGGGTACTGGCTTTGAGAGCGTTCTTTGGCAATTTTCAATTGTGCAGGCGAAAAATCTACACCGTACACCTGTCCAGTTTTACCCACACGTCGTGCTAACCGAAAGGCTAAATCACCACTACCGCAACACAAATCCAGACAAGTATCTCCGGTTTTGGCTTCACTCCATTTTACTGTCATTTCTTTCCATACCCGGTGTTGTCCCAAGCTCAACCAATCGTTTAATTGGTCATAAATGGGAGCTATACGGTCAAAGATATTGCGAATTTCATCAGACATTGGTCAAGAGTCAAGAGTCGAGGGTCAATTGTCAATTGTCAATGGTCAAGGGTCAAAGTGTAAATCTGGAAAATGAAAATTTCTTGGTGTCTTAGTGTCTTGGTCTTGAAAAAATAATTTTTTAAACACAAAGGCACTAAGACACAAAGAGTTTCTCTACTATGGACTATGGACAATTGACTCTTGACAATTAAGCATTGGCTAACTGATGGTATCGAGTACAACTGAGTACAGTGGCTACCAATTGCGCTGATAAATGAATAAGCTTAAGTTCATCTTCTCGCAAAGTGCAGGGCTTTTTCCACTGGAGAGACAAAACTGCCAAAACATTACTTGTATGGGTAATTGGGATAATTAAATGCGCTTCTACACCAGATTCTGTATAGTGTGCGACACCAGCAAGTTTTTCGTCATTGGGTACATTTACTGAAACTTGCATTTGACCAGTGGCGATCGCTTCACTAGTCAAGGGATCAATAGCTAACCAGTTTTCTACAAAATCCGCACAGCTGTAACTACCTTGAGTAGCAATCAAACTACCATTTTCAACTAATTGCAAAATACATCCATCGGCGCTGAAACTTTCACCAAAAGCTGTGGCAATGGGATTTAAAATAGCTTCTAAACTAAGGCCTTGTTGAGCAATCTGCACCAAAACAGTTAACAGTGCCATTTGAGCATTCGCACGGCATAATTCTTCTGTACGTTGTTTGAGCAAATCATAGGTTTGTGCTGCTCTTTGTACCACAGCTTTTAATTCTGCTGGGTCCCAAGGCTTTGTGATATATTTATATACCTGTCCAGCATTTATCGCTTCTACTAAGTCTTCAATATCAGTGAACCCAGTGAGGATAATTCTAATTGTGTTGGGAAACTGAGGTACTGTTTTACTCAGGAATTCAGTCCCCTTCATTTCTGGCATTCGCTGATCGGAGATGATAACTGCTACTTCACCTTCTGCTGCTAAAACTTGCAAAGCGTTCATCCCACTATCTGCTTTCAAAACCTGAAAATCTCTGCGGAAAGTACGATACAACAGATCCAAATTATCTGGCTCATCATCAACTACTAAAATTTTCTGTTTTTTTGGCTTTTCCAAAGTCATCAATTGACGGCATATTTTATCAAGTTCGGGAATGGGGTTATTCATAGATAATTCCTTTAACTGTTAACCACTTTGTTATATTCCATACAAAGCCTGATTGAGAATATAAAATAAGCGTTTGTAGTCGCTGTTTGATTAAATTAGTTAGGAAGCAGCTTTCAGTAGGAGAAAGTAGAAAAATGAGGAATTCCCATTTTTTTGTCCTGCGTATTATAACGTAATAAACTTAAATGCAAGAATACTTTTATTCACAAATAATTGCTTTGCCTCCTGCTAGAAGTGTAGAAAGGAATTAGAAAATTAGTGTTTTGTCACACTAAGTTTGCAGTATTTGTAGTGAGTTAAGACAGGACTCAATTTAAGCACGCGCATTGCTTACTACAAACCCTTGAAAGCTTTTGTTACAAACTACAATACAAGTACCCTATATTTAGAGGGGATTGATTATTGAAGCCTATTAACAACATCTTTCTTCTATCAAAGTAACGCGGGAGCGTGAGAACCCCTGCCTTTTAAGGAGGGGATGAAACGCAACACTTTAAGGGGTTTTACAGGAGTGTATCTCTTTTTCCCGGAAACCTCCTACAAAATAGTGTATAGTTTCGTAGGAGGGTGATGGAACAATGTTGAGCCTAACTTACGAGTACAAAGCAATGCCCACAAAAGAGCAAATTCAACAGATTGAACACACTTTGACTGTGTGTCGCAAAGTCTGGAACTTTGCTCTACGAGAACGCAAAGATTGGCTCAATTCTCGTAAGTGTCCCATCAATGCTTGTTCCATTGTTTCTGAATACATCACACCAGTTGATGTACCTTACCCTAATTACTACGAGCAAGCTAATTCGTTGACTCGTGCTAAAGCAGAATTTCCAGAACTTAAAACCGTTAATGCTCAAGTATTACAACAAGTTTTGAGGAAATTGGAAACTGCTTTTGTGGACATGAGCCGTAAAAAGATGGGCTTCCCAAGGTTCAAGAACAAGTACAGGATGCGCTCATTTGTGTATCCGCAATTAGGAAAAGGTCAACTACTCAAAGGTAATCAAATTAAGTTACCTCAGATTGGTTGGATGGAATACGTCAAGTCTCGCGAAGTTCCGGACGGTTTCAAGGTAAAACAAGTTCGAGTTGTTCGTAAGGCTAGTGGATATTTCCTGATGCTCACCTTGGAGTGTGATGTTAATGTCCCTGACACTGTAGCAAGTGGACACCCCAGAGGAATTGATTTAGGTCTAGATAAATTTGCGGCAACCAGTGATGGTGAACTGATTGAGCGACCCCGTTTTTTAAGCACACTGCATCGCAAGCTGAAATTGCTGCAACGCAGGCTCAAGAATAAGCAAAAAGGGTCAAACAATCG
>JAESGT010000009.1_pt1 | contig 104298 bp, 93 predicted proteins | sample 9266261 | NCBI WGS metagenome assembly JAESGT01 (sample SAMN15741584, study PRJNA653494) | algae metagenome | isolation source: Pelatocladus maniniholoensis HA4357-MV3 and co-occurring heterotrophs from... | place: USA: Maniniholo cave near Haena, Hawaii | collected 2009-07-28 | reverse complement strand
CTAGGAGTTATCCAGATTTAGCAAAAGCGATTGAAATTGCTTTTAACCAAGTCTGTTTAAATGATATTCATAATTGGTTTACCCATTGTTGTTACTGTACTTCACTAGATTAAGAAACGCTATAGATATTCCTAACTTAATCCTAAGAGTTTAAAGTTTCTGATTCCTCTAACTAATGGGAGTAATTTCTGATTAATCAGTATAACTGATGGAGGAATTAGTATTAAATTTAGTTGTGATACTAGCTTGAAAGATGCGATCGCTTTAAATCTCTGCGTTCAAGTTATCATTTGCCCCAGTTGTGCGATCGCTCTCATAATTTATCCTTACGATGAGATTCATTCGACATTTTGATTTTTGCTATCATTAACTCTAATTTATATCAATTCTCTAAACAGCTTTTAAAATCAATCCTTTCTATAGATATATTACTATACATATTTGACAATATTTATTATTACAATTATGAGTAATATCATTTCCATATGAAGATGCATAGAAAGAACCCCACCGCCTTCGGCACCTCCCCTTGGTAAGGGGAGGTTGGGAGGGGTTAAAATAATGTGCAGCTTCATATTTAATTGGTATAAGTGGTTTTCCATCACTTTGCTAATACAATCAAGCTTATCCTCAAATTAAAGGTAAAAGATAAGAATAATATTTAGCAATTTACTTCTTTAAGTTTGTCTTTTTATTTAACCTTACAGCTATTTTTGAGATGGAAGATAATCGCAGCCGAAAGCCCATCCCAGAGAGGAGTATTAATATTAGCCCTTCTTAAACCAGATGCTGTCCAAGAATTACAATTTCTCAAAATTGAATAACTGTCAACTGCTGCATAAAAACCTGCATTGACGGTGTGGCCGTTACCCAAGCGGACTGTTTTCTTTTTTGTATCCAGTTGAAAACTACCTTGGACATACTCAATTAATCTTGAATAATCATTTTTGCTGACTCGGATACACTTAACTTCTAAATCAGTTGGGATTACTTGATAACCTTTGACATACATAACAGAAGGCGTAGGTATAAATAGTGCTTTCAGAGTAGTAGAAAAATTTAAATCAGACAAAGAAGGAGTTAACATATAAAAATCTTTGTCTCCCCAGCCAAAACTTAAATAATTATAATTTAGAGCAGTATCTACACCGATTTTGCTGAGCGAAAAAAACTTGTGCCAATCATAAATATTATTTTTTGTTGGCACTATAATATTAGAGTGAATACCTGTGTTAGAAACACAAATTTGTATGTCACAATTAGTTTGTGAGTAAGAATGCCATTTTCTAGGTACAAATGCACTGATAGCTAGTAAAATTAAGCTAAATAAAACTAATCCTAAAATATAACAAGGCAACCTATATAATAATCGTATAAAAACTGAATAATTTGTATAGTTCATAAAAATACCTGCACAGTTTGAGAGTAATAGGACTTACGCACACTCTGCGAATCCTTGGCTTCTTGCCTTCTTCGCGGTTCAATTAAGTTAAGATTTTTGGCGATTTTTGCGTAAGCATTGAGTAAATTTCGAGAGAGTGTAGGCAGCATATGAATATTTTTACGTTTAAGCTATAAAAATTACTATCATTTGTTCTACTCTACCTTGAAGCTGAAGAAGGCGCGTCTAAGTCATTGGTCATTGGTAAGGGTTTTAGGCATGTTTACCTTTTGTAATACCATTTCCATATGAAGACGCATATGGAAATGGTATTACTCAGTTATGTTTATTCCCACCGATTTACTTATATCCCACATTCCGCACTTCGTTTTGTAATATGCTTGTCTTATGAAGTTTGGGCTAATGCGTAGTTAAATAGCGATCGCCAAAAGCCTAAAAAATAGCAGTGTTAATACTTAATACCATTAACGGTTTTTTGTAAGATTTGTTGAAGCATTAATATATGACATTTTGAAGTGCGGAATGTGGGTTATATAGTATTATTAGATATTTGTTTGCTAGTATTATTAGATATTTGTTTGCTAAAGAAATCATCTAAAATATCAGACTGCTGTTTTTGACTTAGCGATACTGCAATTTCTTCAATATTGAGTATTGGTAACTGTCTCAACGCTTCTAGCGTCTGATCAAAGTTCTCATTCAAAGAAGTTTTTTTACCAGAAGGATTACTATTGATTGATGCTTCATCACTGCTTTTGCGTGTAACTAGTTGCATTAACAACTCGACAGCAACTCTAGGCAGGACTTGGGGTGGTGTAGAATTCGTGTAAAAAGAAAAAGTCATGCTACCTAGTCGAAGATGATCGCCATCTTGAAGTTTAATCGGACGATAAACAGGCTCACTATTGACAAAAGTACCATTGGTGCTACTGAAGTCAACCAAGTAAAATCCTGAGTACTCAACATCTTTAATATACTGAATAGCAGCATGGCGACGGGATACACGTTGATCACAAACGTAAATTCCACAAGTGCGATCGCGACCTATAGTCCATATATGCTGTGACTGTAATAATCTTTGCGTTTTACCCTCACATAAATTGGTAATCATATAAACAGCAGAACCATCAACTATACCTTGTATATAACACCCGTGTACCTCAGTAAACGGCGATTGAGGTAAATTTTCCAACTGAAGAATTTCATCTAAAAATCTACTATGGTGTTCATACAACTTGAGGAAAACTTGATATAAACTCAGTCGTTTTTCTAATTCTTTATCTAATAATTCCGCCATCATCACTTAGCCTTTGTTTTACTAATAAATATCTATTTTTAAGTCAGTTATGAACAATTAGTCTGATTTGATAATCTGGAAATATATATCACATAATTGACGTTGCAATTTTGCTCATCAAGCAATAGACATTATTGAACTTTCGCTCTCTCAGATTAAAGTTTCTCTTTCGTTTAAAGTAACCGCAATCCTACTTAATAGAAAAGTTTTTATAATGTTTTTATTATTAAATTCAACAACGCTATAGCATTCCTAAATCATTCGTGAACAATTAGAATCCCGACTTCGCAAAAGTTGTCGGGGTTCTAAGCTTTGCGATTCTCACAAATCATATAGAATTGTTATATGAGATTATTAATTAAAACAATATTTATTAAATAGTTACATTTAAACAGCTTTCTATAATAGTCCGAACTGAATCGTGAGAAAATACTTAGGTTGGATATCAAATATAAAAGTAAAAGGATATATCCGTACTTGTCTCACCTGTAACGAAGCTGCGTATCAAACCAGATTTAGCCCTGACTTACAATAACCCTCGTTTACCATTAGGACGTACCGTCATCCAATTTGTTTTGGCTAGTGCTAGTTGTTCTTCAGAAATTTTCGCTCCAGTTAAATTAGCGCCACACAAATTAGCTCCCCGCAGGTTGGCATTTTGCAAATAAGCATAGCTGAGATCTGCACCTCGTAAGTCTGCTCCCTCTAAATCAGCATTATTGAGATAAGCTTTGGTTAAATTACTATCTCTAAGGTTAGCTCGATTGAGACTAGCTCTACCAAAGTCGCTACTGTGGAGATCAGATCCTTGAAGATTCGCTTTTTGCAGTTGAGAAGAATGAAAATTTATTTCCGATAAATTAGCGCCTTGCAAATTGAGGAGATTTAAATTGTGTAAGGCAAAATCTCGTCTTCCTTTGAGATAAGCTGAGATCAGATTTCGGCTATCTAATTGGCGCATAGCCTGAGATTTTTGATCTTGAGAACCACTACCATTGCTAGACAAAGTGGTTGGTTTTGTTGTCAGCATCCGTTGTCGTGTCCCCTTTGCATGGGTAACACCACCAGTGCCTTCTGTAATCCTAGCTCGTCTTGCCCGAATTGCTGCTGCAACCTGTGCCACGCTACTAGATACACTGGAAGGATTGCTGTTAGAAATCCCAGAATCTTCTAAACGATGAATCGTTCGTTCTTTCACACTACCATTTGGTTGAGAAACCAAACTTTTTGACAAACTCTCTAGATACGGTTCTAGTTCTAATGCTGTAAGTACTTCTAAGGCTGTTTGGTAACGATTACGTACAGATATTTCCAGCATTTTCCGCAATACATCTGCTAGATGATCACTCACTTGTACATGATTTTCCCAAAGAAGTTCACCAGTTGTAGGGTTATATTGCAGATTTTTAGAAGATTTGCTGGTTAGTAGATAAATACATGTAATTCCTAAGGCGTAGATGTCACTAGCGTAGACTGGACGCATTGCCATTTGCTCTGGAGGTGCAAAACCAGGAGTACCAATGGCATATGCAGTTAATGCTGTATGTTCTGAATGGTTCACAACAGCTTGTGTGACTTGATTGGTAACAGCACCAAAGTCTATGAGGACTAATCTACTATCTTGATCACGGCGAATTATATTGGCAGGTTTGATATCACGATGTATTACCTTACATTCGTGTATGTATTTAAGCAATGGCAGGATCTCGCTCAAAAATTGCTTCACTCTGGCTTCAGTAAAAACTCCTGTGTGTTTGACCTCTTGCTGTAAAGTAGAGCCACTAATGTATTCCTGAACCAAATAGAATTGTTCGCACTCTTCAAAAAAGTCTAATAAGCGTGGTACTTGCGGATGATTGCCAATTTTGCCCAAAGTTACAGCTTCTCTTTCAAACAATTCGCGTGCCATTTGTAGAACGTGGGGTGTGCTTCCCGATGGACGTAATTGCTTGATAACACAACTCGGTTCGCCTGGTAAGCCTTGATCATTGGCTAAAAAAGTTGCTCCGAAACCACCTTGACTCAAAGCTTTCATTACCCGATAGCGATCGCGCAACAGCAATCTTGAGCCACAAGACTGACACCTCTGGCTATAGGCCAAGTTTTCTGGATTGGGACAGTTAGGATTTATGCAGTAGCTCATGCATTGTCAACTCGCCGCACGAAAAATCACGGGAGTCTTACACTCCAGATCTCAATTATTTAGATCAAAAGCTACTTTTACCAGGTCATTTTTGCTGGAAATCCTTTGAAGAATTGCTAAACTTAGGCAAAGCTGACGTAAAGCAATAGTAGACTCACTTAATTTTTACATTTCCCGTGAAAATCTAAATTTGAAAATTTCAGACTTTAGTTCACTTTGCTGCTGTCTTCGTGTTAATGACTACTAGAAGAAACAGTTTGCTCAACAATTTGCTTGGCTGCATCTAGTAGATACTCAGAATAAGTACGAGCAACGATGGATAGTTGTTTTCCTGAAGGATAAACCATGTACCAGTCACGTTTGATCGGAAAGTGTTCTACATCTAATACAGTTAAATCCCCTGTATCTGGTAACAAGGTATGGCGAGATAATACGGAAATTCCCAAGCCGCCAGCTATGGCATGTTTAATTGCTTCGTTGCTTCCCAATTCTAATTTAACTTTGACATGCACCTCATGCTGATCTAGTAATTTCTGCACAGCCCGACGTGTTCCTGAACCAGGTTCACGCATGATAAAAGGTTCCTCAGCAAGACGTTGGATGGGAATATATTTTTCTTTTGCCAGAGGATGATGATGTGGTGCTAAAACTACTAAAGGATTTTCCAAAAACTGTTGGTAACTTACATCCAAATGCTCTGGAACTTGACTCATAATATACAAGTCGTCCATATTGCTAGTCATGCGTTCCAGAATGCCTTCATGATTTGTCACTTGTAGTGATATTTCAATTCCTGGATAACGTTGACAAAAAGGTCCCAACAAACGTGGTATAAAATATTTAGCTGTGGTGATAACAGCTAGACGTAATTGCCCTTGTTTTAGCCCTTTTAAATCTGCCACCTTCATTTCAAATTGGGCTATGGTCTCGAAAATTTGCCGACAGGTAGCGTATAATTCCCGTCCAGCTTCTGTCAAATACAGGCGCTTACCTACTTGTTCAAATAACGGCAAACCTACTGATTTCGTCAGTTGCTTAATTTGCATGGAAACAGTAGGTTGAGTAAGAAAAAGTTCCTCGGCGGCACGTGTAAAGCTACCGTGTCGCGCCGCCGCTTCAAACACCTTCAACTGGTGCAACGTCGCTTGATTCAAGAGTGATTCTCCTCTATATAATGGCAACTTCAAGTTGTGAGTTCTAAATATAGATATTAATCTATGCCTGTTATTATTAGATAGGTATTTAACTTATAGAATTAAAAAGTTATTATCAGAACAACAAGCAAAGCGTAAGATGCCTTCCAGCCAACGTTGCACACCTTAAAGGTGCTTTTTGGGGATAGTAATCAACGTTGTACTAACCTCATCCTGCTGGGTGTGTACAACGTTTTTTTCGTAGTCAAATTTTTTATAATTCCTCCTGTATTTTTACAGGTAATGTAGATAAATCTGGTAACTCTAGTAATTCTGCTTCCATAACTGGCTCTTTGATATTGAGTGGCAATCTTACAGGTTGACGCTCCTCTAGCCAACAACTTGCTACTGGCAAGGTTTGCTCTAATTCATCCAGTGGTCGAGGAATTACCATTACAGCGTTTAATTCTCCAATGCGTTCTGCTTCGTACATTCCAGCTTCTACTGCTACTGCAACATTTGCTACAGAGCCACGAATAATGGCTGTACACAAACCTGAACCAATTTTCTCATAGGCTGCTAGCTGGACATCAGCAGCTTTGAGCATGGCATCAGCTGCGCCTACCATTGCCGGAAAACCCCGTGTTTCTACTAAGCCAACTGCTTGGTTACTTAAACGACTATAAGTGCCGTCCTCAGTAATAGCACGCAGACGGTTGTTGATAGGTAATACAACTTCTAAGTTAGGGAATGGTCTGGGAATTACTAAGCTAGAAACAAACTGATCAAATTGTTTAGCAGTTTGCTCACCAGCTTCCACCGCTAGACGGACATCAGCGATCGCTCCTCGAACAATCGCAGTACAATGACCACTGCCAATCTTTTCATATCCAACTAGGTGAACCCCAGCCGATTTCAGCATCATATCTGCCGTACCTACTATTGCCGGAAAGCTAATAGTTGATACTAACCCTAAAGCGGTATCCCTGAGCATGTCTCGACGAGATGTGTGGACATTGTATGCGTCCATATGAATTCTCCAAGATGTTTAAAAGAAAGGATGAAGGCTGTAGGCTGAAGGATAAATAATTATTACTTCATAGTTCATACTTCATACTTCCATATAACACTTACTCAGACTTCCCGTCAGAGGAGGGTTTATTCAAGGATTGCCGATGTGGAAATAAAGTGATTAACAATTGCTGAATGCTTCCCTGTCCGTAAATATGAGTACCGATGTGATTTTCAGATTCAGTGGTAGGATCTTGTGTAACCTGATTGTCCAGTTGTGAGTTTTGAGTGGCGGAAGATGTAGAAGGCTGAGGATGTGGAGGTGTGGGCTTGGAAGCAGGAGTAGAATCCCCAGTAGAAGACGCAGAGAAATTGCCTGTTTCGTTCTGTTTTTGCGTTCCCGTATCCTCTTCGTTCCACAGATCCTCTGGTTCTTGTACGTCCATATTTTCTGGGCTAGAAGCAGGATTAGTAGTAGATAGCTGTGGCTGTTGGATTTTCTCAGTGACTGCAAAAGAATCACTCAAATGGCGACTATTGTCTCCCAGAACAGAACCAGGTACAACTACTTGTCCAGGCTCCACAGAACAATTAAACACTGTTGTTGCTGAACCGATGCAAGCATTTGCGCCAATTTTACCACTACCGATCATCAGGAAACCGGCTCCCAGGTTTGCCCCAGTTTCGACTTCTAGGGTTCCTTCATGAACTTTGAGGATTGACCCCATGCCAATACAAACCCCTGAACCAATGACAATCTTACTGCTTGGAGCCGCTTGTAGTATCACCCCTGGTGCAATCACAGCAGTCGGATGAATAATTACCTCGCCACTGATGTAGGAGTCAAAGTTATTACCCAGGCGCAGTGGCGGCACAGACATGAAATTTTTAACCTCGCAAACCCGGATAGACTTAAAAAGTAAAAAATAAAAAGTAAAAAGTAAAAAGTAAAACGGATTCAATATTTCTTTTAACTTTTAACTTTTGCCTTGTGCGGGGAGTAGGGGAAGTGAGAAAACCATTTTCTCCCCATACCCCTCATACCCCTAATTACGGACGCTGGACAATCAATTCTAGTACCCGGCGCTTGGCTTTGGGGTCAATACCAATCAAGCGCACGTATTCGCCTTCATATTCGTTGATATAGCCTTCCAAGGCTGCGATCGCTTCCCTGATACTATGAGCCTGAATTTGTCCGCAACTCGACCAGGAACCAGTACGGAAACGTCTTTGATCTACGTGTTCAGCGCTAATTTTAAAGCCTCCAGCTAACAGTTGCTGTAGTTGTTCCACAGCTTCGGAACTTAATTTGTTACTGCTGGCTGTTGCTGTTGTGCTTGCAGAAGCAAAAGCGGTTGTTGTCCCACTCGATTTACTGCTGCTAGATGTACCAACTGGCCCGTTGGGACGTTGAATAATGCTTTCTAAGATGCGACGCTTGGCTTTGGGGTCGATACCAATCAAGCGCACGTATTCGCCTTGATGGTTATCCATACAATCTTCTAAAGCTGCTACTACATCGCCAGCAGAGCTTGATTCAATCGGCGTGCAGGTTTGCCAAGAGCCAGTACGGAAGCGGCGTTCATCGACATGTTCTGTACCGATTTTGTAACCACCAGCCAATAGCTGGCGGATTTGGTTTATGGTTTCGCCACTGAGTCTGTTGCTACCATTGCTGTAGCCGCTACGGTTGCCATTGCCATTGCCATTGCCATTGTAGCTACCATTACTGCTAGAATAGGCGGGGGCTTTGAAGGAGCTAGATGGTTGAACAACACCGTCAGGACGTTGGATGATGTTTTCTAGCACGCGTCTTTTGCCCTTGGGGTCGATGCCAAATAGGCGGACATACTCGCCAGTATGATCTCTTAGACAAGATTCCAAAGCTGCGATCGCTTCACCTAAGCTTCTGACTTCAATAGGTTTACAGCTAGTCCAAGAACCTGTGCGGAACCGTCTTTGGTCTACGTGTTCTGTACCAATATTATATCCTTGCTGTAACAGATAGCGTACCTGCTCTACTGTTTCCGCACCCAAGCTATTGCTAGACACCTCGTCGCTCCTTTCAAAAACTTCAACTTCTATGCCTGTACTTGTATAAGAATTAGTTAATTCATCACGAATAGTCCTAATACATTTACTATCCGCAGCACACAGATAACCTGCTCGTAGTGCTTGGTTAATCCCAACTACGTGATGAGCAAATTCTTTGTCATCAGCTTGCACATCTGGCAGGCGATCGGCTTGCTGCTGGTTAGTAATTACTGCTCCTGAAGGTACATATTTACCTGGGGGAATTTCTACATCTTGGATTAAGGCGTGCATCATCACAATGCAACCTGCTCCCACTCTGGCATTAAACACCGTAGAACGAAAACCAATAAAACAGTCATCTCCTACGTAGCATGGCCCATGAATTAAAGCCATGTGGGTAATACAAGTATTCTTGCCAATCCATACAGAGTATTGTTGTCGGTCATCACCAACTACGCGCCCCTTTTCCAAGCCATGGACTACAACACCATCTTGAAGATTGGTGTTTTCGCCAATATAAAACGGCGTACCTTCATCCGCTCTAATCGATGTGCCGGGCGCAACTATGACATTTGCTCCGATCTTGACATTCCCAATAATGTTGGAAAATGAATGTAAAAAGGCCGATGGGTCTATTGTGGGTTCAGCTAAATTCCTTGACCACGGCGTTGGGGGAGCCGCCTCCGCGATGCTGCGGACTGCCATTGCGAGATTCCTCCTCTATTGTCAGTTGTCAGTTGTCAGTTATCAGTTATCAGCCTGTTACTGTTTACTGACTATCGATATTGATCTTTTTTGCTGTAAATCATGCGATCTTCTACATAAACTGTGTCAATTATCGCTACTACTGCTGCATCTAATGGACGCTGTTCGTTGCCAATAATTTGCCGAGCCGCACTACCACGACTGACAAGTACCCACTCGTCTACCCCAGCACCTACAATATCGGCGGCTACCTCGTACTTTGGCAGGATGCGTCCTTCTTCATCAACTAATTGCAACAAAAGTAGTTTAACACCCCTAAGACTTGGATCTTTTTGAGTGCTAACTACTGTGCCGCGAACTTTGGCAATTTGCATTTATGATCTATGGTCTTCTACCGAAGGGACGAATTGCATTCACATTTTCCCGGAACTGCTCTACATCTTCGGTATAACGAATTGGTAGAACATACTCCAAGTTCTCATGGGGACGAGCAATGATGTGAGTAGATAGAACTTGTCCGCCATTGACTCGCTTGACTGATTCTACTCCTGCTCCTACCGAGGCTTGTACTTCCGAAACATCTCCTCGGACAATCACGGTGACGCGACCACTGCCGATTTTTTCATAACCTACTAAGGTAACGCGAGCAGCTTTTACCATCGCATCTGCTGCTTCCACTACTGCTGGGAAGCCAAGCGTTTCTACCATTCCTACTGCAATTGACATAATTTTTTCAATCCTTAAGAAGCTTCCAACAAACAAAAACAAGCAAAGTCACAAGAATTTTAAGATTTGAGATTTTGGATTAGGGTTTGGTAAATCTAAAGCCAAATCTTTGACGAATCTATTACCCCTTGAAGCGTTTGCCTGCGAAGTCAATACTAAAAATCCAAAATCCAAAATCCAAAATTGTTAAGTACGGAACTGCTCCACAGCTTCGGTGTACCGAATTGGTAGAACATACTCTAGGTTCTCGTGAGGCCGAGCAATAATGTGGGTCGAAACCACTTCACCACCATTGACTCTTCTAGCTGCTTCAACCCCAGCAGCTACTGAAGCTTGCACTTCCGAAACATCTCCCCGCACAATCACTGTCACCCTAGCGCTACCAATTTTTTCATAACCTACCAATGTGACACGAGCGGCTTTCACCATCGCATCAGCAGCTTCAACCACTGCCGGAAAACCTTTTGTTTCAATCATTCCAACCGCAATAGGCATCGCAGGACTCCTACACAATTAATGCAATTAGTACTCTTTTATTGAAAATTCTGACGGGGATGCTCATCTTGAGCTAAATAACTGTTCTCAAATTAAGCATAAGAAAGCTTGGCTCCCCTGACAATATAAATTAGTATAATAGTTTATAATAAAATAGTTTAAAAAAACTTAACAACTTTTTATATGTGTATTATTCTCAACCAATCTTCACGGATTCCTAGAGTACCTACTTCTGTTTTATAATTTCTTTATCATATTTGCTCCAAAGCAGTTCATAGAACGTAAATCATGTCTCTAGGGGAACGACAAGCAAGCTACAAAGTAGTATTGGTGTCTTTCCTCGGTTTTTGCTGTTTGCATCAAAATAATTAGAAAAAATATATAATAAAATATTATATTTGATATAAATAGTTCTTTTCGCGATAGAAATTTCGGCTGATGTAGATGGAGGTTAGCGTAGATTTAAATAAGAGAAAATTTATAGGAAATATTACTCTTTCTTTCCTGTTGATCAAGTCGCAAAGGTAAAATAATGCTGTTTAATGGAATTTAAATCTTTTAATCATAGAGTCTAATTAATTAATTAAAATTAATTAATTTCATTTAGCAAGGCAAAGAATTACAAGCTGAGACATCAAGGAAAATTTAAATGAATGAGTTTTTGTTCTCAACAACTTGGTGGATACCATTTTATAGCTTATTAGGAGCAATTTTGACCTTGCCTTGGGCAATGGGAATAGTTCGCCGTACTGGTCCAAGACCAGCAGCATATTTTAATTTATTGACAACTTTTTTGGCTTTTATCCATAGCCTGATTGTATTTCAGGATATTTGGAATGGAGAACCAGAAAATTTTGTCATTACCTGGTTTAGTGCTGCGGATTTAAACATATCCTTTGTTTTGGAAATCTCACCAATCAGTGTTGGCGCAACAGTTTTAATAGCAGGATTAAGCTTATTAGCACAAATTTTCGCTTTGGGTTACATGGAAAAAGACTGGTCGTTGGCTCGGTTTTTTGCCTTAATGGGCTTTTTTGAAGCAGCCCTAAGCGGTTTAGCAGTAAGTGATTCCCTGTTTCTAAGCTATGCATTGCTGGAAATGCTGACTCTTTCTACCTACTTGTTTGTAGGCTTTTGGTATGCTCAACCACTGGTAGTTACAGCAGCACGAGATGCGTTTTTAACTAAACGTGTAGGAGACTTGTTGCTGCTGATGGGAGTAGTCACACTAGCAACCAAAGCAGGTAGTTTGAATTTTTCTAATTTATATGAGTGGGCGCAAACAGCACAACTTAGCCCTTTAACTTCAAGTTTATTAGGATTGGCATTGATTGCCGGGCCTGCTGGTAAATGCGCTCAATTTCCACTGCACTTGTGGTTAGATGAAGCGATGGAAGGGCCTAACCCAGCTTCGGTGATGCGGAATTCAATGGTGGTAGCTGGTGGTGCTTATATATTGTATAAATTGCAGCCCATCTTAGTCTTATCGCCATTTGCCCTCAACACTCTGATCATTATTGGTACAATGACGGCAGTTGGTGCATCTTTGGTATCGATCGCCCAAACTGATATTAAACGAGCGCTATCTCACTCCACCAGTGCATACATGGGCTTGGTATTCTTGGCAGTAGGCTTGCAGCAAGGAGGCGTGGCTCTAATTTTGCTGTTTACCCATGCGATTGCCAAAGCATTATTATTCATGAGTACTGGTTCGGTAATTTATACTACTAGCAGCCAAGATTTAACCGAAATGGGTGGCTTATGGTCGCGAATGCCAGCAACTACCACCGCCTTTGTGGTTGGTTCTACTGGGATGGTAAGTTTGTTACCTTTGGGAAGCTTCTGGGCTATGTTGTCTTGGGCTGACGGCTTGGCAATTATCACCCCTTGGGTACTCTGGATATTAGTACTTGTGAATGGCTTGACGGCATTAAATTTAACACGAGTATTCCGGTTAGTATTTTGGGGAGAACCACAACAAAAAACCCGTCGCGCCCCGGAAGCACCTTGGCCAATGGCATTTCCGATGGTAACTCTCACAATCATGACCCTATTGTTACCCATGATGTTACAGCATTGGTATCTTCTGCCAACCTGGGAAAGCATCAATTGGTATGTAGTGGGAATGCTGGTATTTTCTACCCTCTTAGGAGTAGCTATTGGCTCAACGATGTATCTCCACAAAGCTTGGTCACGTTCGAGAATATTAGCTTGGAGATTTGTACAAGATTTACTAGGATACGACTTCTACATCGACCGAATCTATAAATTCACAGTAGTTGGTGCAGTGGTCATACTTTCTAAAATTTCCGCTTGGAGCGATCGCTACATAGTAGACGGTCTAGTTAACTTGGTAGGATTTGCAGCAATTTTCGGTGGACAAAGCTTGAAATATAGCATTTCCGGTCAATCACAAGGATATCTACTCACTATCCTTGTTGGCATCAGCATACTAGGTTTCTTCATCAGCTGGTCATTAGGTTTGCTGGAGAAATTGCCTTTTTAGGTGATCGGCGCTCAGGGATTGGGAATTGGGGACAGGGAAGACACGGGAAGGCAGACAATGAGGAAAAGCAATAAATTTCTCCCAATCCCCAATCCCCAATCCCAATCCCAATCCCAATCCCCAATCCCCATTACCCCTTATCCCCTCCAGGGGCCCCACCTGCCCCTTATCCCCAATCCCCAATCCCCAATCCCCAATCCCCAATCCCCAATCCTCTATGCTCAGTGCTTTAATTTTGCTGCCGTTATTGGGTGCAGCTTTAATAGGTTTCTTGCCTGTTGGCATGAATGGAAAACTATCTCGTAGCATCACATTAGTATTTGCCAGTTTGGCTTTTGTGTGGATAGTTATCTTAGCAGTTAACTTTAACCCAACCATCGTTAGTCAACAATTTACTGAATTCTTACCTTGGATAGATGCTTTAGGTCTGAATTATCACCTCGGTATAGATGGTTTATCTTTGCCTTTGCTACTGTTGAATGGACTTTTAACTTGCATTGCCGTTTGTAGTACAGACGAAGATATACAACGCCCACGATTTTATTACTCTTTACTATTGCTGTTGAGTGCAGGTGTCACTGGAGCATTTCTCGCCCAGGATTTACTACTATTCTTCCTGTTTTACGAGCTAGAACTCATCCCACTTTATCTGCTAATTGCCATTTGGGGTGGTCAAAAACGCGGTTATGCAGCTACAAAATTTTTGATTTATACCGCTTTTTCTGGCATTTTAATTTTGGCAAGTTTCCTTGGATTAGTGTGGCTGAGTGGTTCACCTAGCTTTGCTCTAGAAACTTTAAACAGCAAAGCCTTACCTTTAGCAACACAAATTTTGCTGTTGGCAGGAATTTTAGTTGGTTTTGGCATCAAGATTCCCTTAGTTCCTTTTCATACTTGGCTGCCAGATGCTCACGTAGAAGCTTCCACACCAATTTCAGTACTGTTGGCTGGCGTATTATTGAAATTGGGAACTTACGGCTTACTGCGCTTTGGCATGTTCTTGTTACCAGATGCTTGGAGATATCTAGCTCCCGCTTTGGCAACTTGGGCAGTGATCAGCGTGCTTTATGGTGCATCCTGCGCGATCGCCCAAAAAGACATGAAAAAAATGGTGGCATACAGTTCCATTGGACACATGGGTTACATACTTTTAGCTGCTGCTGCTGCTACCCCATTAAGCATATTAGGAATTGTGATGCAAATGATTAGCCACGGTTTAATCTCTGCACTACTGTTTTTATTAGTCGGAGTCGTGTATAAAAAAGCGGGTAGCCGGGATCTAGATGTGCTGCGGGGACTGTTGAACCCAGAACGAGGTATGCCTGTAATTGGTAGCTTGATAGTGATCGGAGTCATGGCCAGCGCTGGTATTCCTGGAATGGTCGGATTTATTGCGGAATTCGTTGTGTTTCGCGCCAGTTTTGCAGTTTTTCCTGTGCAAACATTGTTATCCATGATTGGTACAGGATTAACTGCGGTTTACTTTTTACTTCTCACCAACCGGGCATTTTTTGGGCGCTTATCAGAACAAGTTACAAACTTACCACGAGTTTATTGGAGCGATCGCTGGAGTGCGATCATTCTAGCCGTCTTGATCGTCATTCTAGGTATCCAACCTGCTTGGTTAACCCGTTGGAGTGAAGCAACAACAACAGCAATAGCCAATAGTCAAAGTATTGTTGCTCATGTTTCAGTGGAAGGAATCGGGGATTAGGAATTGGGGAAGGTAGGGGACCCCTACCTTCCCCGATACCCAATCCCCTTTTCCCGACCCCTTTCTTCAGGAGAACTGCAATGGTAACTACTAAAAAAAACCCTGCTCATCATCCATTAGTGGAATATATTAAAAAGTTGCAAACTGGCGAAGCATTACTTCGCGACAGTCCAGAAAATGTATTAGAAGTAGTTGGTATTCTTAAAAGCTACGGCGTTGTTTTAGATGCTTATTCAAAAAATCTTATTTATATTGCCGAAAATCAATTTTTAGTTTTTTTCCCTTTTTTCAAATATTTTAATGGCGAAATTACTTTCCAGAAATTACTGCGTCACTGGTGGCACGATCGCATTAATTTTGAGTATGCCGAGTATTGCATGAAAGCCATGTTTTGGCATGGTGGTGGTGGACTAGATCAATATTTAGACACAAAAGATTTTCAACAAAGAGCTAAAGCTGTGATTGCAGCTAAATTTAAAAATAATCCCGTCATGATGGGAATTAATCAACTTTTTCCCGATTTTTTAATTGAACAGTTGCGCGTTACTTCTTATTACAGTGGCTTAGGTCAATTTTGGCGGGTGATGGCTGATATTTTCCTCAGCTTATCAGACCTTTATGATCAAGGCAAAATTAAATCAATTCCTCAAGTTGTAGATCACATCAAACTTGGTTTAGTAGAAGCTGCAAATAAGCCGATTACCTACTCTGTCAAAATTAAAGATAAAGTCTATGATCTTCTTCCTGCTAGCCTGGGCTTAACTTTCTTGGCAGATACAGCAATTCCTTATGTAGAAGCGGTTTTCTTTAGAGGAACACCTTTCCCTGGCACAGTTTCCTACAACGCCCAAGCATATCAAATTCCACCAGATCAAGCGAGATTTCAGTACGGTGCTTTGTATGCTGATCCATTACCAATTGGTGGTGCGGGTATTCCTCCCACATTATTAATGCAAGATATGCGTCACTTTCTCCCAGAATATCTACATGAAGTTTATCGCCGCAGTCGTCGGGGAGAAGATGATTTGCGAGTACAAATTTGTCAGACTTTCCAAAAGTCGATGTTCTGTGTTACTACAGCAACTATTTTAGGGTTAATGCCTTACCCTGCGGATACTCAAGATCCAAAAGAGCAAGAACTTAATCGAATTTATTTAGAAAAGTGGATGGATAGGTTGCAAACATCGCGGTTAATGGATGTTAATAGTTAAAGAATATCAAAACAAACAGATAATAGACTTGTTGGGAAATAACGTTAAAAATCGCTGAAACGCTTGCACTATTTAGGTTTCAACTATTTTCAGACAAAATAGCTGAAATATCTGCTATGACTGAGTTCTAGGCATTTTTCGGCTTATTTCCCAACAACTCTAATATAGTCAACCATAGCGGGTAGATGATATTTGTGATACCCAAATATCATCTATTCGTTAAACTTTTATGACATCATTAAGTTCGTTGATCACTACAAAGCTTGTACGTTCAGAACTGTTGGTATAAGAAAATTAGATTTTTTTGCGGAATCTACTATTTCGCTGTTGAATCTAAAATCAACTCTTACACTTAAGATAAGCTTACCATCATGCAAGAAGAGACGATCCGGATTATAGTAGAAGACACGCAACAAGCTATTATTACAGAAGGCTCAAAGAGCGCAATCGATACCGGTGGTCAATTTTGGATAGAGGAAGAGGAACTAGAGATTGACATTAGCAAAACAAAAGTGGCTGATGTCAAGGTTGAGAAACTAGAAAAAGAGATGTTACGTCTGCTAGATGTAGTAGAAAGAATTTCGGCTCGCCCTGAAACTCAGAATCATCGAAAATCTGGAATGCAACTGGACGAAATTGAATTATCTGTTGAGATAAACGCTGAAGGGCAGATAAGTATCATAGGTAATGGAGCTAAGGCTGGAGCCAAAGGGGCCATAAAACTAAAATTCAAACGCTCAGAAATCAAGTGAAATGGTAAAAAATTGGGCAATCTCAATAGGTATTAATTATTACGATAATTTACGACCACTAAAATATGCAGAGCGAGATGCCAATTTATTTGGGGAGTTTTTAAAGCAGGAAGCTAAGTTTGATGAAGTATTTTACTTCTCAGACCATTCCTCAAAGATCGTAAGGCCAAACAGCCAACCAATACTATCTCAACCAAAATTCACTAACCTCTTACGAGCTTTACGGACTCTCACTAAAAAAAAATTTATGGGAGTTGGAGACAACTTCTGGTTCTTCTTTAGTGGACATGGTAGGCGTCGCAACCAACGTGACTTTTTAATGCTGTCTGACAGCGATCCTGGTAATGTGGAAAAAACTGCGATCGCCGTTAGCGATGTAGTTGAAAGTCTGCGTAATTGTGGCGCTGGTAATATAATACTTATCTTGGATGCCTGTCGTGACAATCCAGGAGACAAAGGAGGAGAAGGAATTGGGACTGAAGCGCAACAGGGAGTAATTACATTTTTTTCCTGTAGCCCTCAAGAACAATCTTGGGAAATAGAAGAATTACAGCAAAGTTCCTTCACTCATGCTTTACTCGAAGGGCTAAGACTGAAGGGAGACAATAACTGTGCAACAGCAAAACGACTAGATAACTACCTCAGAGAAAAAGTACCCCAAGTTAATTCTCAATATAAAAAACCTCTACAAAATCCCTATACAGTAGCTGAACCTGCAAAAAGATATTATTCGATTCTCTTACCTCATTGTTTATCAGTAACACATACTGACATAAACACTTTTAAAACAGATATAGATGCTCTTAGGATCGAAGCCTATAAAGCTGAGGTAACTGATAAAGATTTGGAATTAGCCTATCAGTTATGGCATCAGGTACTAGCAGCTACCTATGGACTTAACGAAAAAAATGAAGAAGCAGAAAATAATATTGACAGACTTCGCCAATTAGGTTTAGTAAAACAACAAGAAAGTCAAACTCATGAGGAGAGTCAGGGCGCTAAATCTGGGAATGAATTGGAAAATGATCCCGTTTTTTCAACAGAAATATTACGTGAAAAACTGAATAGCCTACCTTTTAAAAGACAGCAAGTATTAAAAGAAATTTTGGGCGGTCGTAGGATCAGCGAAGTCGCACGTAATTTGGATATGACAGAGAGTGCTGTTAATTACAATCTGATACAGATTTATAAATATTTTAAAATTAACTCAGATTTCATAAATGAAATAAATGGTAAAAAACTAAATAAAAAATCTTTCTTAATTGCATTGTTTAAAAAGTTTTTACCAGAATCTGTTAATTATTTCCAAGAAAAGCAAAACAATTACGAACAGTTAATAGAGCGTCTAGTTAATCCACCTAATGATGTAGATTCAGAAACATTTGCTGACTTTAAACCTGTTGACGAGCAACCAAAGAAAAACTTTGAATCTGTATCTGAAGAGACAAATAATGGCAATCAAGTAGAACCAGAAACTTTCGCAAGTCATTCTCAAGCAAACTTAGGTGATGATGAAGGTTATCTAATTAGTACTAAAACTGAACCTATTAATATTTTAATTCTCGCTGCCAACCCGAAAAATACATCTCGTTTGGATTTGGAGAAAGAAGTACGTGAGGTCTCAGAAATACTACGTAATTCGCGAGAAGACATTGATTTTGAGATCCAAGAAAGATGGGCTGTTCGTTTTCGAGATTTGCGCCAAGCACTATTGGAAATTGAGCCGCATGTTGTCCATTTTAGTGGGCATGGAAGCACCGATGGTATTTTCCTTGAAGACGAAGAAGGAAATGCTTATTTGGTCTCACAAGAAGCATTAGTGGGATTATTTGAGTTATTTAAAAATAAAATAGTTTGTGTATTTCTTAATGCTTGTTATACAGGAATACAATCGGAAGCTATTAACAAATACGTTAGCTATGTTGTTGGTATGAGTCAAGTCATTGGCGATAGAGCAGCAATTGTTTTTTCTGTCGCTTTCTATGAAGCTCTTACCAATGGACGTTCTCTTGAGTTTGCTTACAAACTTGGTTGTAATGCTATTCATGGTGAAATTGGCAATGAATACTTAACACCAGTTTTAAAGCGAAATAACGCTCAATATCAAGCATTACAAGCTGAGGGACGTTTATCATCTGCTCCTCCTAGTGTATCAGCTAGGAATAGTCAACAAAATTTATCTAAAATATTAGTCCTAGCTTCTAATCCTAGAGGTACATCTACATTACGTACTAATGAGGAAATTCGAGAAATAAGAAATGAAATACGGGGTGTACGCGGATGTTCTTTCTCTTTAGAAAACAGGTGGGCCATAAGAATTAGAGACTTTCATAAAGCGATGTTAGAGTTAAAGCCTGAAATCGTTCACTTTTCTGGTCATGGAGCAGGACGACAGGGAATAGTGTTTGAAAATGATCAAGGGAGAGAAAAATTTATTGAGCCAGATGCACTAGCCAGATTATTTAAACCCTATGCTCGCTATGTAAAATGTGTACTCATTAATGCTTCTTATTCCGAAGTTCATGCTTTGGCGCTTGCTCAATATATCGATTATGTGATTGGGATGATACAGCCAATAAGCGATCAAACTGCGATCGCATTTTCCAGTGGTTTCTATAGAGCATTAGCGTATCAATCTTCTGTTGAAAATGCTTTTGAGTTAGGTTGCTCAGAGATAGCAGACAAACTACCTGGAACTCAGGAGCATTTAATTCCTAAACTGTATGGGAAAAAGATTAGCAAACCACAAAATCACTCATCCAGTGACCTATATGAGATGGGCGAAGAGTATAAAAATTAAAAGAGGCAAGTTTTTTATAGAAAACTCTGCCTCTTTTGATAATACTTACTATTTTGAAGTGCTAAAGTAACAATCACACCAAAGAGCGGTCTGTCAAAATTTCGTAGCCTGTTTCTGTCACCAACACAGTATGCTCAAATTGAGCCGACAGAGCATTATCCACAGTCACAGCTGTCCAACGATCTGCTAGTATTCGTGTATACTTAGATCCAGCATTTAAAATTGGCTCAATTGCCAGCGTCATTCCTGGACGTAGTTTGACATTGGGCATATGGTGAGTCCGAAAGTTGAACACAGATGGTTCTTCGTGGAGGTTACGGCCGACACCATGCCCAGTAAAATCTTCAACTACGGTTAATTTATTAGCTTTGACATGATCTTCAATTGCACCTGCAATATCCATCAGGTAATTTCCGGCTTTTACCTGTTCGATACCTTTATAAAGTGCTTCTTCGGCGACGCGAATTAATTTCGCAGCTTCTGAAGTAACTTCACCTACAGCAATGGTAATGCAAGAGTCACCATGAAAACCTTCGTAATAAGCTCCTGTATCTACTTTTAAAACATCCCCAGCCCGAATGACTTTCTTTTTATTGGGAATACCATGCACAACTTCATTATTGATACTGGAGCAAATAGAACCAGGAAAACCATGATAGCCTTTGAAGCTAGGTGTAGCACGCATTTCTCGAATGCGTTTTTCCGCATAAGCATCTAAGTCAGCAGTGGTCATTCCTGGCTGTACCAACTCAGAAATTTCCTTCAGTACAGTTGCCACAATTTTAGCTGATTGCCGCATAATTTCAATTTCACGTGGCGACTTAATTTCAATACCTCTGCGTTGTCTTTTGGGATGGTTATTTTGAGTTGGTTGAGAAAGCAGGTTACTTAGAATGTTCATGGGGAATTCAGTAGTTATTTGCGCCTTGCTGCTTTTTTAGTTTTTAGTTTTTAGTTGTTCGTTGTTTATTGTTTGAAGCAACTAGTAACTACTGTACAAGCGGCTGAGGCTAGTTGAGAAATAATATCTATATTTAAGTTAACGTATTTTTACCTTCTAACTTGAAAAAGGGTGTAGGGGTGTGGGGATGTAGGAGGAGTTATATTTTTATGCTTTGTAGTGAAATTTTTTGATTGGGACTACCTTCTCCAGTCATAACTGATAACTGTTCACTGAATCACAATATCTCCTGTCATCCCAGCTTCAGTATGTCCTAGAATTGGACAATGTAAGCCATACTTACCAGATTTTAGTGGTACAAATACCCACTCAGCTTCAGCGCCTGGCTTGAGTTCGATTTCATGAATCGCCCCTTTCACCTCCACTTTACCAGCTTCGACTTTTTGTGTCCAAATCCCATCAGCAAAATTCTTGGCAGTAAAGTAATGCTTTTGATTGCTAGGATTGATCAGCTTAAGTTTGTATCGTTTACCTGCCAAGAATTCTAGATGATTTGGCTCATACTTCAGTTCATTAGCAGAATTACCGAGACTCACTGTAATTTCTGTAGGCGGTTGCTTCAGTAAATCTCCAGATAAGCTTGCTGCTTCTGCTGGAGTAGCAATGAAGATTGTGAAACTTAGGAGAATTATAATTAAAACACAATACGGTTCAGTTAAGGATTTTTGGTACAGAAAATTGGTGTTAGAGACGCGAAATTTCGCGTCTCTACAAAGAATTGTGGGCTTAACTGAACCGTATTGAATTAAAACACCTATGCGGTGTAACACTTCTAGAAAGATTTTTGTCATTTGTCCTTTGTCTTTTGTAACAAGTAGTAAATATTAATCAATGGCCATTGACCAATGACTAACGACTCTCTGCTACTACAGTTGGTCCAGCAGTTACAACAACAATTTTATCTGGATGAAGTAACTCACGACCTGCTTGATTGACTTGCTTAAGGGTGACTGATGCGATTTTACTCACAAAAGAGTGCAATTCTTGCTTATCCAATCCATACACCTTGTTCATCAAAATTTTGTATGACAATTCGTCTGGGTTGGCAAGAGAAACATTGTAGTTACTGATCAAGGTACGCTTTGCTGTTTCCAATTCTTCAGAGGTGACACCTTGCTGATGAATTTCTTCTAGTAGTCGGCGGGTACTGTTGATGGCGCGAGTGGTATCTTCGGGTGCTGTTTGCATTTCAATCAAAAATATACCAATGTTTTGCCCAACTTGGAAGGTGCTATAAATTCCGTAAGTCAGACCTTGGCGATCGCGTATTTCTGCTCCCAGTCTACTAGATAAAGTATCACCACCCAATATCTGATTCAACACCAAAGCTGCGTAATATCGCTTGTCTTTCCGATTAATTCCTGTGTTACCCATATAAGTAACAGCTTGGGTTTTACCTGGTAATATCGGATTGAGACGCACAATGTTGTTTGGCATTGGTACCACAGGATATTCTATTTTTGGAGCTTGACCGCTAATTTTCCAGTTACCGAATTCAGCTTCAATGAGCGATCGCACATTCTGAGGATCAAAATCTCCTACCAGTGTTAGTACTGTTGTATCTGGACGGTAGTGCTGTGTTTTAAAAGCAATTAAATCTTGTCGGCGAATACGTTGCAAAGTTTTTGGTGTCGCAAATTTGTGCAGTGGATGGGTTTTTGGATACACAGATTGCACAAATGTTCTTTTAGCCACTTCTGTAGGATCGTCCAATTCCTCTTTCAGGTCAGTTAAAGCTTGTTGTCGAGTCAGTTCTAATTCTTTACCTGGAAAAGTTGGATTTTTGACCACATCTGCTAGAATATGCAGGACAATAGGCAAGTCTCCTGCCAAGGCGCTACCCTGAATTTCTGTACCTTCACGATAAGATTCAAAATCTAAACTAGCGCCGCGTTCATCTAAAGTCTTAGCGATCGCCAACACATTTCTAGTTTTAGTCCCGTTCATCAAGTTCTCTGCGACAAGAGATGCTAGTCCGACTTTATCTTCTGGATCAAATTCATTACCAGCTTTAATATAACCACTTAAAGTTACTGTCGGAGTACTCTTGTCTGGTAACAACAACACCTCAATGCCATTAGATAATTTAAATTGCTGTGGTAAAGTCAGGTTAGTGGGATGTGTTGTCAGATCTACAGGTGGTAAATATTTCATCACCTCTGTAGCAACTTTAGGTGTATTTTCTGAGAAATTTTCGGTTATGAGTGTGGAATGTGATTTCCCGTCACTCTTTTGTGAAGCCTGGATTTGAGTTGGTTCAAAAAAGCCAAATGAGCGTGCTTTTGGTTTTAAGTATTTATTTACAACACGTTGCACATCCGTAGCAGTTACCCGACGGACGGCTGCTAGATAGCGGTCTGTATAGTTATAATCACCAGATGTAGTTTTATCGTTACCAAGTTGCATTGCTTGACTAGTAATATCACGGTTATTCAAAACTACAGAAGCTTCTAACTGTGCTTTGGCGCGATTCACCTCTTCTACTTTTGCTTTTTGTGAAGCCAGAGTTGCGATCGCCTTTTGCATGACTGCATCAATTTTTGTCAAGTTTTCATCAGGTGTAGCAGTCACAGATAATTCATACCAACCAGTTTCCCGCAAACTTACAATGGAACCTGTAACATCAGTTGCCATTCCAGATTCTACCAATGCCTGATCCAAGCGAGAATTTCGTCCCTCTGTCAAGATGTAATCCATCACATCTAATGCTGGAATATCAGGATGATTTACATCTGGTAAAGGATATATCGCATGTAATAATGCATTTGCTCCCGGTTCGCGTAAGACTATGGGAGAGTGGGAAAGTTTTTGACTATTGACGCTAGACACTTGACTCTTGACATTTGAATCTTGACTTTTCTGGATTTTCCCAAATACATCTTTAACAACTTTGAGAGTGTTAGCTGTATCAAAATCACCGACAATTACCAAAACAGCATTGTCGGGTCTGTAGAATTTACGGTAATATTCTTGTACCTGTTTAACTTGAAATTTCTCAACATCAGCTTTAGTGCCACCCACAGGTAAGCCATAAGGATGTTCCGGAAATACTTTTTGTAACACCGCACGATTCAGGCGATACTCTGGGCTATTTTCGTAACCTTGTAACTCAGAAATTACCACCCGCTTTTCACTTGCTAATTTCTCTGCATCAATCAAAGCATTTTGCATTCTGTCTGCTTCTAGCATCAGCAGGGCGTTAAGCTTATCACGTTCTGCGGTGCCATAGTATGCAGTCTGGTCATAACTAGTGAAAGCATTGGAGTCGCTACCTAAAGCACTAAACAAACGTCCAAATTGAACCGGACGGTCTTTTGTGCCTTTGAACATCATGTGTTCTAATTGGTGGGCAATACCATTTACACCTGCTTGTTCGTTACGAGAGCCAACCTCATACCATACCTGTACTGACACTACTGGTGCTGAATGAACTTCCTTGGTCAACACAATCAAACCATTTTCCAGTACTGTCTGGTAAACATTTTCTGTCACGTAATTTTTGCTTGTTTTTTTTAATGCTTTTTCTTTATGTATTTTTACTAAGCTAGAAATTGCGTTAGTGTGACTGGTCGCTGATCCATCACTAAGTAACAAAACCGCAATTAACCAGAGAGTTAACACAATAATTGAAAAACGATATCTATGCAACTTGTTAAACACAGACATGTATTTGCTGGATATCTCTGTAAATTAAATCACAGAATTTTTCTATGACTATAGTGTATTACTGCCGAGTATTTTGTTACCTCAGCAACACTACAGAAAATGAATATTCTACAGAAAAAGCAATACAATGACAACTAGCTGAGGATTGATTTTTTGGAATCGGGAATTGGGTATTGGTTATTCTCCCTTGTCCTCCTTGTCCCCGACCCCCGATTCCTTATCCCCGATCCCCTAATATTGCTAAAACTCGAATTAATTCCAAGGGTAAGCCGTCAGCATCAGCAATAAAAGCGACTTCATAAATGCGATCACCTATTTGCTGTTGTGTTGGTTCTAATAAAACCTTTAGTGGTTGTAAAGATTCTGGTTGATTTTGTGCAGCCACAGCAAAGGATTCTTTTAATTTTGCCAAGTAGCTAGGTAAATCGGTCGTGAGTTCAGTCAAATCAAAAGATAAGTGATAGTAGCCGACATAATGTTCGTCAGCAAATGCATCTGGTGCTGGTTTTGGTTCGGGTATTTGAATCAGTTCTATTCTGCCGCTTAGTCCTTCCATCCAACAAGCAAGGGTATAACCTGTGGTGAAGCGTTCACAAACTGTAAACCCTAATTGTTCGTAGAAGGCGATCGCTTTATAAATATTGGCGGTACGAATAGAAGCGTGGTGCATAAATTTTTCACTGAGCATTGGGCATTGGGCATTGGAAATAACCAACAATCAACAATCACCAACTACCAACTATTAAATATTAACGATTGACCAATGACCAATGACCAATGACCAATGACTAATAACTATTATTCAAATAATCGAAAATAAGGGTAGCGCACAGGCACACCAGGTTCTTTTTCCAAATCAAAATTAATTACTTCCCAACAGGGTTCGTCTGTGGAATCAGGGCTAAACTCTACTGGTAAACCATATAGTCGTGCCGAAGTCCCTTCAGATTGTCCTCCCCGCCAAGGAGTACTGCGTTCTAAATACCCACTCATCAACTCCTGATAGCGGCGAGCGATAATCACTCGTGTTGCTCGATAACCTTGTGTATATAACTTGTCTAAGGCTTCGTGAATTTCAAATCGAATGCCATCGGGATGGGTGTGTTGCCGATACCATTCTCCATTCCACCTGCGCCAATGACGCCCTGATTGCAAATGAATCAACTCTTCTGTTTTTGGGTTGGCTTCAAACGCGCCATGACGGGGACACAGATAGGTATCTGTCAGTGTCAGTGCCGGAATTGTCTGTCGGCAGTGGGGACACTGTATGTCGGGACCAAATATAGGGTACTGCAAGCCTGGATTCATCATGAAGTGCGTATAAGAAGAATGGTTTTGTCTTCACCAGTGACGTTGATTTTTGTTACACTTCTGCGCCACATGATAAGGGTATCTACTGACTGCTGCCTCAGCGAACAGGCTCGAAGCCGTGATATTCTGGTTTTGCAACCAGTCTCCAAAGTTGGAATTTGTCCAGTGTTCCTGAGTACCATATTCATATTCTATCGTGTCTAACACTTCCTATTGGTCTTCTCCTGATATTTCTCAAGCAGCCTTCGTTGCACCTAACGCCGTTGTGATCGGTTTAGTGAATATAGCCGCTGACGTTAGCATTTGGTATGGAACAGTCATTAGGGGAGATGTGGAACGTATTGAAATCGGCGAATGCACAAACATTCAAGATGGAGCAATTCTACACGGTGATCCGGGTAAACCTACTATCTTAGAAGACCATGTTACCGTAGGACATCGAGCGGTGGTACATTCTGCCTACGTTGAACGTGGTAGCTTGATTGGGATTGGAGCAGTGATTTTAGATGGGGTAAGAATTGGCGCTGGGAGCATAGTCGGGGCTGGCGCAGTCGTAACCAAAGATGTACCGCCTCAATCTCTTGTTGTTGGGACTCCTGCCAAGATAATGCGTCAAGTAACTGACACTCAAGCAGCAGAACTGATCGAACACGCTGAACGTTACAAAAAGTTAGCTTTAGTCCATGCTGGAAAAGGGACTGATATTGGTTTTATAGACTCCAATTGAGAGACAAGAGGTTACTTATAAGGCGTTCGATCATCAACGAATCGCACTCTGGAGATTTCTAACCCTACCGTCAACAATTTTCCTCTGTCAATTCGCTACGAACTTATGCAAAGTTGTACTTAGTCGCTCAAAAATTCTGAGGAAGTGAACACAATGAAAAAACTGATCTTAGTTGCTGTCTTAGCCACTTTAACCGTAGTGGCACCTGCCCACGCACAAATGGACTGGCTGACTCCACACCTTGAGACGCAGCGTTGGAACAGGCGTAAACCCACCACACGCGAGTCCAACACACGCAAAGCTCCCGAACGGTATCCTGAGGTGCGGATCAACGGACAACCACTCAAAAGTTCTGTCGCGCCGGTCGAAGTGAATGGGCAAACTTTCGTCCCGTTTCGAGATATCTTTGAGGCATTAGGTGCAACAGTCACTTACAACAGCCGGGAGCGCCTTATTACGGCGAAGCGCGGCGCGTCCACGGTGCAGCTTTCACTGCCTGGTGGCAGTACGGCTAAAATGGAAGGTAATAGACAGAATTTCAATAGAGACGAGATGCCGTTCGTTCGCAGGGGTGTCGTAATGGTGCCGCTACGCATGGTGTCTAAAACAATGGGTGTTCAGGTCACCTATGTTCAACGCCCAACTGTCCCGCTTATCTCCATCACTAACGGGGTTCCCTGAAACGATGAGCTGCCGTTCTAACCGACAGCATTAAAAGACTATCTTAAACGCCTCTCAAGCTCTCCTGTCCGTTCACGCTGCGCTTGATTTTCTTGTTCTAGCCTTTTTCTTTTTTGATCTTTTTCTTCTTGTCCGTTCACTCATTTTCGCCTTGTGAGAGAGATGAAAGCAAGGGGCTTAATTGATTGCAAAACGAATTTGTGGGAAAATACATCTAGCGAGGCATAAACAGTAACAGACCCGCTTGCTGCCAGGGATGATAACCTCCTTGTTTATAAGAGCGACTTTTCTACCCCTGAACGATACAGGTGGCGGCAGTATCCGGAGACGATAACCCGTAAGGCAGGACTACGACGAAAAAATAAGTCCCCTGTCAACAAAATAACAAAATCTATTGTTATCGGCGTTAGGAACTAGCGTCGTTAGACGTGGATGGTAAAACCCCTACCTAGTAGAGCCTCCGGACTCCAACGGTAAGTTTGCCAGATGAGACGTCACAAACCTCGCACATAGCGCAAGCGGAGTGCGTAGGTAGTTCATGTTGTACTTAAGAGAGGACTACTAGATATGGACTTAGATATGCGTGTGGCTATTGTATTAGCGCCAGTTGCGATCGCGGCTGGTTGGGCATTGTTTAACATTGGTGCTGCTGCTTTAAGACAAGTACAAAACTTTTTGAATAGAGAAGCATAAAATATACTCAGTATCCTTAGTTTTATACCGACTGTTTTTCTTAAATGAGAGCAGTCGGTTTTATATTATTAAATTTGTTTTTTATTTATTTGGAAAAACCAACTTTTATTATCCAGGAATCGCCACGAGTTTACACAGAATACGCAAACTCAGTTATCTCAGAGATGCATAAATTGATTTGATTGCACCCAATCTTAATACAGGAGAAGGCTTATTAAGCCAAATTTTAGATTGGACATATCCGGAAATTAGATTTTTGTCTTTGATTCTAAAACATATAGGTCATATCAATTTGTGGATCAGGGCTATTTAATCTGTTGGCCACAAAATTTTGGAGTAACGCTTAAACAAATTAATGAACTGAAAAACACTGCTTCTGAAATTAAAGATGAAGATGTTGAAAAAATTGAGAAAGAAATTGAGAATAAAATTGATAATTCTACGGAAGACCAATTGTCTGAGATTGGGGCTGCTATAATGACTTGGTTAGGCGTTCCGTTCCCTAACGAAATAAATAAGAAATTTTTGAGTTTATCTATTAAGACCATATCATCATTGATGCGACAATGGATTGATAAAAAAAATTCTCAGCCGAGCATCATCCAAGCCTCATCTTTGCCTGTAAATAAATCTCTAGAGGAAATTCGGCAAGAAGCAAATGAATATTTAGAAAAAATCCGACAAGAAATTTCATCCTTACGGGATAAAGTTGTTGACAAATGTGGAGAAGAACTGAAAAGTCGGCTCACTTTTCCGAATGAAGAGGCATACGCTAAATTTGACAAATTTGTCACTGTTGCAATTAAACATGAAAAAGCTCAGACAGGCTGGCGGGATTTTTATAGTGATGATAGCAATAAAGCTATTCTTTGGCCAGGAGCTGAGGATCGGATAAAAAATAAAGAAGCAGAAGAAAACTGGAAAAAATTAGTAAAGGATGCTATCGCAGCAATTAATCAAGAAGGGCTGCTACCACAAACATAAGTGTTACGCTTGACTTAAGCAAACAATAGTCAAAACTCTGATTTAAAGGTAGGTCAATTCATGAATTGACCCTACAGGGTGTAGTTTTTCGTAAGTCCTAATATCTTACTTTTATGGAGAAGGTGTAAAATGTCAGGCTAACTACCAACCATCAACCTTTAAAAACTTGTGGATATAGACTCTTTATTAAAACCTTTCCAACATTTTGGTGTGCGCTTGGGACTTGAATCCAGCCAAAAGTTGTTGGCAAATCTTGGTAATCCCCATCATCAAGTTCCGGTAATTCATGTTGCTGGTACTAACGGTAAAGGTTCTGTTTGTGCCTATCTTTCTTCGGTGATTACGGAGGCGGGATATCGCACCGGACGCTACATATCTCCCCATTTAGTTGATTGGACAGAACGCATTTGTATTAACCAACAGCCAATTTCTTCTAAAGAATTTTGCGAATTATTACTAGAAGTTAAAGCTGCTATCTCCCCAAATGATGACCCACCAACTCAGTTTGAGGTGATTACCGCCGCAGCTTGGTTATATTTCGCTCAACAAAAAGTTGATGTCGCAGTAGTAGAAGTTGGATTGGGAGGACGCTTGGATGCTACCAACGTTTGCGAAAAACCTCTTGTGACCATTATTACATCTATTAGTCGCGAACATTGGCAAATACTCGGCCCCACCGTTGCTGATATCGCTAGAGAAAAAGCGGGGATTCTCAAACCAGGATGTCCGGTGGTGATTGGCCCCTTACCACCTGATGCAGAACAAGTTGTGCGATCGCGTATTGCAGAACTAGAATGTCCTATCTTTACACCAAAACCAGCACATCAAATAGATCACGAATGGGTAGAATATCAATCAGTTTTTGATTCCAAAAAAATAAAGTATCTCCTACCGCTACAGGGACAGATTCAGTTGACGAATTCAGCCATAGCTTTATCTGCTTTAGAAATTTTGCAACAAAATAATTGGCAAATTTCTGAGCAAGCCATTATTAATGGTATGGGCAAAACCAAGTGGCCAGGACGGATGCAATGGATGACTTGGAAGAATCATCAACTATTGCTTGATGGCGCTCATAACCCAGCTGCTGCTCAAGTTTTGCGAAATTATCTAGATGTTTTATTAAATACTAAACAAACTGACACCCAATCCAAAATAAGCGTGACTTGGGTGATGGGAATGCTTTCTACAAAAGACCATCAGGAAATTTTTCAAGCTTTACTTAGACCAAATGACCAGTTGTATTTAGTATCAGTACCTGATCATAGTTCAGCAAATCCTGATGAATTAGCAAAATTAGCTAATGAGATTTGTCCAGAGTTAAGTGTTTGTAATTGTTTTCCAAATGTAGCATCTGCGCTAGAAGTAGCTTTTTCTTTGAAAGAAGATTTAGTCGTTTTATGTGGTTCGTTGTATTTAATTGGGGATTTTTTGAAACACTCAAAAATTAAATAGCTGTGAAATGGATATTTTTTATTTGGAAGTCCCTTATACCACAGCCGACTTTTCCCAAACTACTGAATAACGCCAAAACAAGTGTTTTCTTACTTTAGTTTTTTTCAATGTGTTTGTATATATTTGTTGTGCTTGCGATAGAGTAAGGTACTTGTCTGTACGAAGATGCTCTCTCATCGCTTCTGCTGCTTCTGGTGACTGTTGAATATGTCTATTTAGGGTTTGCTGAAGTAACCAGTTGAGTGGAACAGCAATCAAATCGCTCAACATGTCTTTTAGGTTTTCATGCTCTAACAAATCTAAAATTATTAGCTTACCACTAGGCTTTAAAGCAGTTTTCAGACTGGGGAGTAAGTTTTCTAGTGGTAGATGATGAACTGTAGCTATTGAAGCGATCGCATCAAATTGCTCGACTGGAAAATTCCACTGCAAAATATCAGCAACTTGAAAATCAATGTTTTGATAATTTCTTGAGCGTCGCTTGGCAACTTCAATCATATTCGGGGATAAGTCGATTGCAACAACTTTGTCTGTATATTGAGCCAGAAGACGTGAAAATTCACCAGTTCCGCAACCAATCTCAAGCACTGTTTTGCATTTTGCTGGTAACTGTTTGAGTAAAAAACGGTGATAGTGATTGTTGTGATTCCAACCCTGTTGATCATGCAAAGCAATGCGATCAAAATCATTCCTAATTTTGTCAATCATTGCCAATCTTTTCCTCTTCAAATAAATCTGTAGGTTGGCAATCAAACAGTTCACAGAGTTTTGCAACTCTGACAAACATTTTTACACCTTCTCTACCCTTTTCCCAGTTCCGAACCGTAGATACATCAACGCCTAGCCTCTCTGCGATTTGACGCTGTGTTAGGCCTTGTTCTTCTCGGAGTTTTGCGATTTTAGACACATAGTTTTTTTCCATGTATTAATTCATAGCATGAATTTACCGTTAACAAAATCACGTGAACTAATTGATGCGAAAGCAAGTTAACGCATACTAAATATAGAGAAAGCAGTTCTCGCCTGGACAGCAAACAACCGCTTCTCTAGCCACAATTATTATGTGTTGGCGGTTTGCTTGTCGCATCACTTGGAGTAATGGCGATCGCGAAACTTTTTTTGGAAAAGATGCAACTGTAATTGCTCAACAACTAGAGAAAATCAACCCAAAAAATAACAAAAAATAAATAGACTTATCCGAGGTGTTGTGTCCATTTTTCCCACAATGGATGCACATCTTGTGGTTGTCCTTCATAATTAAGCAACTCGTCAGAAATTAACACCCAAGGCTGGGCGCTGCTTGTCCAGATGTTACCCACAGGACGTAACCAACTGGTATCATCTAAAGTTCCGGCTTTGACGTTGATTGTCTGTTGATTGTAAGCACGATCATGAAACAATCTTGTTCCGCAGTTATCGCAAAACAGACACTTCACCTCGCGTCCACTATCGGCTTTACGAGTCCAGGCTTTTGGTTGTCCTTGAACGACGACAACAGCATCTCTTGGGGCTGTCAGAGACATACCAAAAGCACTAGATGATTGTTTTTGACATTCTTTGCAATGACATAAATAAAGAGTTAAAGGTTCAGCACGAATTTCATAACGAATCTGTCCACACTGACAACCTCCGGTATATGAAGCACTCACTACTTTCTCCTCTACATTTCGATAGAGTATTTGCCTGTAAGCAATATAAACAACTGTGGGGGCGATCGCAAAATCACCCCCACCTTTTCTTTCTAAGCTTATTTAATAGCACCAGCCCTTGAAATATTAATCAGCAATATTAACCAAACTTGGAACTTGTGAATTTGCCAATGTTGGCGCGGTCATAATAGTTGAATATAAACTTGATGGCTGTTGCCTAGCAACTACTGGTAGAAACTGACGAGCATGGGCTGCAACTTCTACAGTCTTGACATCGTAGGTTTTGGTTGCCAATTTGGGATACAAGCCGATACCGATGATTGGAAGTAAAAGACAAGCAGTGATGAACAGTTCGCGGGGTTTGACATCGAGGACTACTGCATCGAGATGTAATTCTGTATTCTGCTTACCGTAGAATACTTGACGCAACATCGACAACAGATAAATCGGAGTCAGAATCACGCCTACAGCAGACAGTAATACAACTACAATTTTGAAACTGGAACTGTAAACATCGCTGGTAGCAATACCCAGGAATACCATCAACTCACCTACAAAACCGCTCATCCCTGGTAACGCTAGAGAAGCCATTGCACCGACTGTAAATAGAGCGAAGGTTCTAGGCATGAGTTTGGCGATACCACCCATTTGATCCATCATTAAGGTGTGGGTGCGTTCGTAAGTGACACCAGAAAGGAAGAACAAGCTAGCAGCAATCAAACCGTGGGAAATCATTTGTAGTACAGCACCGCTCATACCAATTTCTGTATAGGAAGCGATACCAACCAGCACAAATCCCATGTGAGCGATCGAAGAGTAGGCTAAACGACGCTTGAGGTTGGTTTGAGCAAAGGCACAACAAGCACCGTAGATAATATTGACTACACCTAAAACTGCCAGAACTGGAGCGAAGTAAACATGAGCATTGGTTAGCATCTCCATGTTGATGCGAATCAGCGCATAACCACCCATCTTTAACAACACACCAGCCAAAATCATCGAACCAGGTGCAGAAGCTTCACCGTGAGCATCGGGTAGCCAAGTGTGGAGAGGGAAAATTGGTAGTTTGACACCAAAGGCGATTAAGAAACCTGCGTAAACCAATAATTCTAAAATTCTGGGATATTGTTTGGCTCCGAGAGTTGCCATATCGAAACTTACGGTATCGCCAGAGAATGCCATTGCAAAAGCTGCTACCAAGATAAATATAGAAGCTGCGGCGGTATAAAGAATAAATTTAGTAGCTGCATAACGGCGCTTTTCTCCTCCCCAGATGGAAATCAACAGGTAGACGGGTACTAATTCGATTTCCCACATTAAGAAGAACAGCAGCAAATCTTGGGCAACAAATACGCCAAGTTGAGCGCTGTATAACGCCAACATCAAACCATAAAACAAACGCGGCTTGTTGGTTACTTTCCAAGCCGCGAAGATTGCGAGGGTGTTAATTAAGCCTGTCAGCAGTATTAAAGGCATTGATAATCCATCGACTGCAACAGACCAGTTTAAACCTAATTGCGGAATCCAAGGATATTTTTCTATAAGTTGAAATGCTGAACTTTGAAAATCGTAGCTCTGCCAAAAAGCAGAAATCATTAATCCAAAATCGGCGATCGCAACTCCCAGAGCATACCACCGGGCAGTTTTGCCTTCTTTATCTGGGATGAGCGGAATGGCTAAGGCAGCCACCAAAGGCAAGGCAATTATGGTTGTTAACCAAGGAAATTGAGCAATCATCACTGACAATCGTTTTTCGTTTTTACTTTTAATTACATTATATTAAGCACTTAATAGTTTTGTAAACGATATTTCTCCCTATAAACATCAAATCTTCAATAATATTAGTAATAAATACTCAGTATATTTGTCAAACTCAGTTTAAATGTAAAGTTTTGCTAAACCAATAAAAAACGGTGGCTCCAGCCACCGTTATAAATCTTAATATAAACTGTCTTAAAAATTTTGCTTTTTACACAATGCGGTTAACAATTGTCCAGACATCACCGTCAGAACGGACATAGGGAACCGAGATTGTCTTGAAGCCAGTAATAAACGGCTTGTAATAGACTTGCCAATACAACGGACTGAGTTCGTCAGCGCAAGCCTTGAGACCGCGTATTTCTGTCGCAAGTTCCGCCGCAAGTTCATTAATGCGTTGAGCATGAACCTGAGCAATCTTTCTTGCTTCTTCTAGTTGTTCCTCTAGGGAAAGTTGTTTGGCTAATATTTGCCTTTGTTGTAACTGAGCTTGTTTTTGGGTCAATTGAACTTCCAAAGCAGCGATCGCATCATCTATCCCTTTGAGTTCCGCAATCAATTGGGAATTTTCGCGAGCATAACGACGATAAGCTTCTGCTATTGCTTGGGGTGAATCATTTTCTGGAAGTGTGACGCTAACACTCAAACAGGCACGTTCCTCACGCAGAGCCTCAATTTGAGAACGAACTGCTGCAATTTTTGTCAGAATTTGCTCTGTAGTCATTGATCATTTGCCCTTTGTCATTAGTCATTTGTTATTTGTTATTTGTTATTTGTCCTTAGTCATTTGTCAATTGACCTATTCCCCAATGACCAATGACTAATAAAAACTCCTTGCTCCTTGAGTATCAATTTCAAGCGATCGCACTACAGACGAAATTCCTTGAGACTGCCAAGCAGCTGACATCGCCACCGCCACTGCTTCCGAATTGTTTGTATCAGTTAGTGCTAACAAAGTTGGACCTGCACCACTAATCACCATACCGTAAGCACCAGCAGCAATAGCAGCAGCCTTAACTGCATCGTAACCTTGAATCAGTCCTTTCCGATAAGGCTGATGTAACTTATCTTGCAAAGCAGCCTTTAACCAATCTCCGTTCCCAGTCTCCAAACCGCGCAACAACAACCCCAAATGCGCCGTGTTAAAAATTGCATCTGCACGACTCACTTGAGTAGGTAAGACCTGTCGCGCCTCTTTTGTGGAAAGTTCAAAATCTGGAATTGCCACCACAGGGACAATATTCTCACACCAAGGAACCTCACAAATTTCCCATTCTCCGCCTTCTCTGCGCCTCTGCGGTTGATTTTCTACCCCCGTAGCCGCCAAACGACAACCACCCAACAAGGCTGGTACTACATTATCTGGGTGTCCTTCGATGGCGATCGCTAACTCCATTATCTGTGACTGACTCAGAGGTTCACCCGCTAACACATTTGCGCCTACTAAACCGCCAACAATAGCCGTTGCTGAACTACCCAAACCTCGTGCTAACGGCACACCCAACTTGATCTCAATTTGCAAGGGTGGTGGAGTTTGCTCCAAGTGTTGATATAACTTTACAAATGACTGATAGAGCAAATTACTCTCATCAGTTTGCATGTGTTCAGCTTCTGCACCAGTGATAGTTATTTTCACCTTTTCTACTTCTCCTTGCAAAGGAAAAGATGACTCCACACGCATAAACTTAAACTCGTTGTACAGCGTTAAAGCCGCACCGATACAATCAAAACCCGGCCCCAAATTTGCGGTAGTTGCGGGGACGATAACAAATACAGAATCAACAGCAGCCATTTAAAAAATTTAACTAATCAATCAACCAGCATCTCACGATTTTAGATTTTTTCATGAGTTGACTCTGCCCTTATGGGAGGGTGTGTACTGGAAAACAACAGATTCGACAAGCAAAGATGAAACTTGGAACTATCAATCACATAGCCCTAACTGTTGCCGATTTAGAGCGATCAGAAGCATTCTACAAGACGCTTTTAGAATTTCTGGGTTATGAACAAGCAGAAAACACACCGCAGTTAATTCTTTAGGCAAGTCCTAATGGAGTCATTACCATTTCTCCCTCAAACCCAAAATCACTGAATCAAAAACATGACCGTTATTCTCCAGGATTACATCACCTTGCTTTGAGTGCAGACAACCGAGAACAGGTGGATCAGCTGTATCAACTATTAGTAGAACATCAACAAGATAATGAGTCTTACATCACCGAAGTGCTATTTCCTGTGATTCAGGCTTGAACAGAATTTGTAAACCCAGTAACTTTTTGACAACTGGGTTTTGATTAAAAGCAGCTACAATTTTTTATTAAAAAATGTTAAATTACAAATATTGGATTAAAAATAGTAAACTAAATCTATACTAAACATAAAGAGGTTGTTTGTAAAAAAACAACGACTGGAAGTGAATCCAGTCGGGAAAAAAAGCGGGTTAACCGCTATTAACTAAGGTTAACCCGTGCAGCTTTGGGAACGCGCAGATAAATTACTATTGCAATACCAACTTAACATTGGCATTTTGCAAACCGCGCTGTTTTACTTCTGTCAAGGTCTTGTTAACAGCATACTTTTGGTTGATGGAGTTAATCAGTTCGGTCTGATTATGCTTCTTAGCAACACCCCACAGGTCTGCGATTAGATCAAAAGAACCATCGCTGTTGCGAGACCAACCGAGGTCATATTCGCCTTCCAATACTGCTACGATGTCAGCACGAACACGCTGACCGTTGTAACCGCGAACATCAGCTTCGGTTTTTACGCTAATACCTAGATCGCGCAAGGATTGCTTGAGGATTTCAGCTTCGGTAATTTTGGTACGCAGAGTGCTAAAATGAGACATTTGGGTTTCCTCCAAAGAGAGTAGAGAAAAAGGACAACAGTTTAGTTTGTTTGAGAGTAAGCCGCGTTTAGCAGAACGCGGTTTTTTTATTAACAGCTAGCTTTTAGTGCTAGCTCTTCCCCCCTGCGTTCACAGGGGAAAGCTTTTAGAATTCCATTCGCTGATATTCAGCAATGGAAGACGCTGCGGGTCGCGCACGCTGTCTAGCCCAATCTCTAAGGGCTGTTACCTGTTCTTGCATCGTCCGAGACAACGGCAATGTCGCTTTGAGCGCAGCAATAATATCTAATTGAGTGAACTCCCGATCTTGGGCGAAAGCTTCATACATCGCCGCGACGATCGCCTGTTCAATTTCTGCTCCAGAGAAGCCATCTGACATTTTAGACAACTGTTCTAAGTCAAACCTAGAGATGTCTTTCCGGCGCTTATTGAGGTGGATCTTAAATATATCTTGTCGTTCTTCGGGTGTGGGCAGATCCACAAAGAAAATTTCATCAAAACGACCTTTCCTTAAAAATTCCCCTGGCAATCTTTCCACTCGGTTTGCAGTGGCCATCACAAACACCGGGGATTTTTTCTCTTGCATCCAGGTAAGGAAAGAGCCAAATATCCTGCTAGAAGTACCACCATCAGAATCAGAAGATCCAGTACTACCAGCAAAGGATTTATCTAATTCATCGATAAATAATATTGCGGGGGAAATAGATTCAGCAGTTTTGAGGGCGTTGCGTAAATTTGCTTCCGAACGTCCTACCATTGACCCATCATAAACCCGACCCATATCTAACCGCAACAGTGGCAAGCCCCAAAGTCGAGATGTGGTTTTAGCAATCAATGACTTACCACAACCCGGAACACCGAGAATTAACATCCCTTTTGGTTGAGGTAAACCATATTCCCGCGCCCTTTCAGTAAAAGCATTGGAGCGCTGCTTTAACCACTTCTTCAATTCTTCCAACCCACCGACCGCGTCAATGGTTGCATCTTCTTCTATGTACTCTAATATACCATTGCGACGGATTAGTTGTTTTTTCTCTGATAAAACTATATCAACTTCTTCTTCTGTTAAGCGTCCCGTTGTTACCTGGGCTTTACGATATACTTTTTCAGCTTCGTCTTTAGTTAATCCTAAAGCAGCTCTGAGAAGTTTTTCCCGTGCTTCTGTTGGTAGTCGTCGCCCACGATTATTGTCTATGTGATGAGTTAATACTTTATTCAACTCACCCATATCTGGAAGCGCAAAGTCTAAAACAACTACTTCTTTTTCCAGTTCAATGGGTACCTGCTGCATCGGTGACATCAAAATGATGTTCTTTTGCGTGCCTTTAAAGCTGGCGATCGCATCCCGTAAAGACCTTGTTGTTGCAGGCGCATCTATAAAAGGATGTAAATCTTTAAGAATAAATATACCAGGTTCTCTTTGCCGGATAATCCAATCAATCGCCGCTTCTGGTGAAACAGTATTATGCTGACCTACATTCCGGGGTTGACCATACTCCACGATGCCGTGAGTTACTGTCCAAACGTACACTCGCCGTTGTGGTTTTGACGATTGAGCGATTGTAAAGATAGCCTGCTCAGCCCGCTCTTCCTCGGAGGTCACAAGGTAGATTAAAGGGTATTGAGCTTGAATGAGGATATTGAGCTCTTCTTTCATACATCGACCTACTTGAGACCTTTTACAGAAACTCTAGACATCGCAGTTGGCAAAGACGGCAGAATCTCAGAATTCATAAGTAATTATGTATTCGCAATTCTGAATATTTAGCAAGGAACTAATTCTTCCTCACCTTTAGGATGGGCTTGCTCTTCCATCTCTTCCACTGACAGATGTTCTTGACCAATTACTCCTGGTTGTTTGCCCATAGCAACCAGTTCGCCATCCCGTAAAACCAATGAGCTTTCACAATTAGGACAGGTGTAAACTCTGTGAGTTTTTCCGTAGATAGCTACTTCTTCAACTAGCTCCGAATTTGCCAGGTAGAAAACGAGGGCGCGTTCGGCAAGATCCGACATTGGTGCTGAATCAATAGCTGAACGTATTTTCAGTTTTCTGTGCAGTTCTGGCGATAAATATAAAGTAACCTTTTGCTTATTAGCTTGCATAACTCTGTTAACGGTCTTACCCGGGTATGTATCTTACGATATCTACTCGTGTTTACCTTGTCAATACAATAAGACGCTTTGACGTCAATATCGTAATATTTCTTTATAAAAACTATTGAACACAAGGCTTTGCACCATCACAGCAGCTAGTGGTACAAAAACAACACTATCTCAAGAATATTTAGTGAGATACCGATAAGTTCCCTTTGATGGCTATATTGATGAAAGCTTTGCCTAATAAAGCTTCGAGTCTTTTACCCACTGCTTTCCACTTCATGAGGAATTTAAGACACATTATTTACGCGATCGCTTTGTCTGTAATTCTAGGAGGCTGTACAACAACCCCTAGTTTCAAAATCTCTAATCAGACTTGGAAACTCTATAAAAATGCTCGATATGGCTTTGAATTTCCCTATCCCAGCACCTGGAAATCTGTGCCATCAGACAACGGCGACGGCATTGTCTTTATTTCCCCAAGAAATAACACTGTAGAGATTCGTAGTTGGGCAGGAATGCAACTACCAGAAGGCATAACCTCAGAAAAAAACCCAAAAACATCGATAAATTCCAACTTTACTACAGCCCAAGGAGTATCTGGAGTACTGACGGTAGAAGTCGGACAACAAGAAGGCGTTATGACGCTGAAATTAGCCCAAGGAAAAGTGAAATACTATTGGCAAGGAAAAGCACCCAGTCCAGAATTTGATAATTATTACCGCTTTTTTGATTACATAGCCAGTAGTTATAAAATTGGTCAATAGTCATTGGTCAATAGTCATTGGGCATTGGTTATTCTCCTTTGTCCCCCATGTCCTCCTTGTCCCCAATCCCCAATTCCCGATCCCTGATCCCCAATCTTCATGGTCTAGAGGTGACACAAACCTGGTAGATTTAGCTATCAGCGAGTAAAAACAGGTGAAAATGAAAGTCCTGGTTATTGGTGGCGATGGCTATTGCGGTTGGGCAACCGCGCTTTATCTTTCCAATCGAGGTTACGAAGTTGCTATTTTAGACAGCTTGGTGCGGCGGCACTGGGATAATGAATTGGGTGTGGAAACTCTAACCCCGATCGCACCAATTCAGCAACGCATTCAACGCTGGAAAGACTTAACTGGTAAATCCATCGATTTGTTTGTTGGTGATATCACCAATTACGAGTTTCTCCAAAAAGCCCTACACAAATTTGAACCAAATGCGATCGTGCATTTTGGCGAACAGCGTTCCGCACCATTTTCGATGATTGATCGTGAACATGCCGTGATGACACAAGTCAATAACGTTGTGGGTACGCTGAATTTGTTGTACGCAATGAAAGAAGATTTCCCAGAATGCCATTTGGTAAAATTGGGAACCATGGGTGAATACGGTACACCGAATATAGATATAGAAGAAGGCTATATCACCATTGAACACAACGGGCGCAAAGACACTTTGCCTTATCCCAAACAACCTGGTTCAATGTACCACTTAAGCAAAGTCCACGACAGTCACAATATCCACTTTGCTTGTCGGATTTGGGGACTACGGGCAACAGATTTAAATCAAGGTGTGGTTTACGGTGTCCTCACAGAAGAAACTGGTATGGACGAGCTGTTAATTAACCGCCTAGATTATGATGGTGTGTTTGGCACAGCACTAAACCGTTTCTGTATCCAAGCAGCAATTGGACACCCCCTAACTGTTTATGGTAAAGGTGGACAAACGCGGGGATTTTTGGATATTCGGGACACAGTGCGATGTATCGAACTGGCGATCGCCAACCCTGCACAACCTGGTGAATTGCGTGTGTTCAACCAATTTACCGAACAATTCAGCGTCGGCGACTTGGCAATGATGGTGAAAAAAGCCGGGAACGCAATGGGACTAAATGTAGAAGTTAATAACTTGGATAATCCCAGAGTCGAAAAAGAAGAACACTACTTTAACGCCAAAAATACTAAACTCTTGGATCTGGGTTTACAACCTCACTATCTCTCTGACTCCCTGCTTGATTCTCTGTTGAACTTTGCTGTCAAGTATCGAATCCGAGTTGATAAAAACCAAATTTTGCCAAAAGTCAGTTGGCATCGTAAATAGCAAAGCATGAATATGCGATCGCTTGTTCTATTTGTGTTTGTTGTGTTACCTGGAGTTGCATTTAGTAGCATCAGTGTCTACTATCTGTTTCCTGAATGGGTAACATTAGATGCAGTTCATAAAAATTATCAACAAGTTGTAAAGTCCCCATCTGTAAAGGTGAGTGACTTACTTGTTGCTGAAGCAGCAGAAAACAGACACAGAATTAATTGCTTTGCTGAAGGGGTCGGAGTTTTGTTAGGTGGGGTAATAGCAGTCATTGGCATTCATGGTATTTGCACCCTGCCAAACAAAACATCTTGACTTCAAAAACATATTGATCAACCTGGTCGTCACATTCTCGCACAGTATGACGGCCAGTCTGTTTATCAAGGATGAAAAATCACATTGGTAAACACTTATCAATTATTAATTGGTAACTGATAACTGATTTTTGGTCGCGTGGAATTGATTGTAACGCATGAGACAGTATACCCTGTGAGTAATACTGGAAGTTGTCCAGAAGCTTGAGATTATCTGAACACCCTGCCTGTAGTGAATGATATTTTATGAGGATTGCTCTATTTACCGAAACCTTTTTGCCTAAGCTTGACGGCATTGTCACACGCTTAAGTCATAGTATTGAACATTTACAACGCAGTGGCGACGAAGTACTAGTGATTTGCCCAGAAGGCGGTATTACAGAATATAAAGGAGCCAAAGTATATGGTGTCTCTGGTTTTCCGCTGCCACTCTATCCAGAGTTAAAAATGGCACTGCCTCGCCCAGCAATTGGTCATACAGTCGAACGGTTTCAGCCAGATATTATTCATGTGGTCAATCCAGCAGTTTTAGGATTAGCTGGTATATTCTATAGCAAGATACTTAACATTCCTTTGGTGGCTTCTTATCATACCCACTTGCCTCAATATCTCCAACATTACGGTTTAGGAATGTTGGAAGGCTTCTTGTGGGAATTACTGAAAGCAGGTCACAATCAAGCAGCTTTAAATCTATGTACCTCTACAGCGATGATGGAGGAACTAACAACGCACGGCATTGAAAGAGTCAAGTTGTGGCAACGGGGAGTAGACACAGAGACATTTCATCCTAGCTTAACTAGTGAAGAAATGCGATCGCGTCTATCACAAAATCATCCAGATAGCCCTTTGTTGCTATACGTTGGGCGTCTTTCTGTGGAAAAAGAAATTGAGCGGATCAAACCCATACTAGAAGCTATCCCCGAAGCCAGACTAGCACTAGTGGGAGATGGCCCTCACCGCCAAGCCTTAGAAAAACACTTTGCTAATACAAACACCAATTTTGTGGGCTATCTGGTTGGTAAAGAATTAGCATCAGCCTTTGCTAGCGCCGATGCTTTTATCTTTCCTTCTCGCACAGAAACATTAGGTTTAGTACTTCTAGAAGCAATGGCGGCTGGATGTCCGGTAGTTGCAGCCTGCTCTGGTGGCATTCCCGATATCGTGACAGATAGTGTCAATGGATACCTATTTGCTCCAGATACTGGTGACGAGGGTGCGATCGCTGCTACGGTTCGCTTGTTAGAAATGAAACAAGAACGAGAATCGATTCGTCAAAATGCTCGTAGAGAAGCGGAACGCTGGGGATGGGCTGCTGCAACTCGTCAGTTGCAAGATTATTATCAAAAGGTAATTTATTCAGAATTACCGAAAGCAGCGTAATTTTATGGGTCAGGTATTGGGGATTGGGTATTGGGTATTGGGTATTGGGAAGAGACTTGTTAAATAATTCTTCCTTGTCCTCCTTGTCCTCCTTGTCCTCCTTGTCCCCTAATCCCCGATCCCCTAATATAAAATCATGTCACTTCTAAATACTGGTAGTGTTTTGGCTACATTAACTGAACTGACTCAAGTTAATCGCACTCATGCTTTACTACGTCGCGTTAAAGATCTTTCGGTTAATGAATTTGTTTGTTTATTAGACTTTATTACTGCGGAATTTCAGCAATTTCTGCGCGCAATTGAACTTATTAATAATGAAGCCCTAGAAACAATGTTGGAGAAAATTCTAGAGGCAATTACATTAAAAACGCTGCAACTCAAGATTTTCTGTCTGACTATAATTCTGGACGTGATGCTTATCTAAATCGGGATTTTAAGCGTGCGATCGCGTACTTTGAATCAGCAAAAAAAATCCGACCAGTAGATCAGACTGTCAATATTCACTTGAAACGCGCTCGTACTTACCTTAGAGAAACTCTACTAAATTCTTGGGATGGAGTTTGGACAATGATGCATAAATAAGAAGAATACACAGACAAGAAAAATCCACAGACGCGAGGACAATAACTAATGACTAATGACTTTTAATTCTTTAATCTTCTGGTTGATTACCATCGTCGTCCATTCGGAAAGGGTTTTCGCCAATTCTTAACTGTTTTTTTGCCTGTTTCAAGCTTTTCCAAAGACCCTTGATCTTTTCATAAGCCTCTTCAGTAGATATTTTACCAGCTGTCTCTAAATTGCAGATATAGCTGACTCTTTGGGCAAATTCTTGCAGATTCGCGTTAAATACCAAATTTTCTGGCTTTACCTGACCGTAATAGCGACCACGAGGATAAAGAAAGTCATCTTTGTTAGGCATATTTTGATCCAATTTTCACCTCCTTATTTTTTGTAATCCCAAACTGAAGAACTGGCAATCTTGATATTTTTCTTAAAACTTGGGAACGATAAAGCAAAAAGGTTAAGAAGTCCTTGTTTCTTAGTATTTAATCCTTACCAAGGTTAATTTTGTCAAAAATTCATTATTTAGTTTTGAGTAGGTTTACGGATTTTCCACAATTATTGTGAAATACTAATTTATTTAACTTTAATTACTAAGTAATTTATGATATTGTTCTAATTTATACATTTAAATTATTAATTTTCTCTTGTGGAAAATAGCGACTACTTCAATAAACACAAATATAGATAATTTATGTTAAATTCCCACTATTATTCTATGCATCTATCTTTAGTCAACAGTTTTGCTTAAGTGTTTTACTGATGACTAATAACGAAAAACAAAAGATAAAATGGTTAAGCCTAAACGCATAGAAGCAAGCCATCGAACTTAAATTTACTTCCTACCATGACTGCCCAAACCAAGTTATACGAAGGCAAAGCCAAAATTATTTATCCCACGGATAACCCGGAAATTTTATTGGCTGTTTTTAAAGATGATGCTACAGCATTCAACGCTCAAAAACGCGGCAGTATTGAAAATAAGGGAAACATAAATAATATCATTTCTAGTAAAATATTTCAACAGCTAGAAACCCGTGGTGTCAAGACCCACTTTATTGACAGTCCTGCTTCAAACCAAATGCGGATCAAGGCAGTAAAAATATTGCCATTGGAAGTAGTTGTCAGGAACATAGCCGCAGGTAGTCTTTGTCAACAAACAGGGTTAGTACTGGGTACTGTACTCAAAATGCCATTAGTGGAGTTTTATTATAAAAACGACGAATTGGGAGATCCATTGTTGACACGCGATCGCCTCCTGCTTCTGGAATTAGCAACTCCGGAACAAGTTGACAGTATAATCCATCTTGCATTGCAAATTAACGAATTTCTCAAAGAGTTTTTCCAGGGGTGTGGCATTACCTTAGTGGACTTCAAACTAGAATTTGGTTTGAATTCACAACAACAGTTGCTATTAGCAGATGAGATTAGTCCCGATACCTGTCGTTTGTGGGACATATCCGCAGGAGATGACCCCAATCGTCGTGTACTAGATAAAGACCGCTTTCGTCGGGACTTAGGGAATGTTGAGAATGCTTACCAGGAGGTTTTAACAAGAGTGCTAGAAGCGGTGGAAAAAAGGTAATGGGGAAGTGTGAGGAGTGGACATTGGGCATTTATGGGAGCATCCCAATTTTTGAAAAAACAAGAGCGACTTCTATTCGCGGCTAGAACAACAAAGCCTGCCTACGTAGGTACAATTAGTCCGCCTGCGCGGACTAAGTTTGTCTAGCCCCAGACTTCCAGTCTGCGGGGATTTTAAACATTTGGGATGCTCTGTTGACCATTGACCAACAAAAATTTTTGACTAAAAGCTAAATCTCTATTTGATGGTGTGGAAGTGAAGAACAATCAGAATAAAATGCGCTTGTCTCCGGTATTGATGACTATGGTGGCGATCGCCACACCTTTAAGCGGTTCGCTTCATGCTAACGCGCAAACCGCGAACAATTCCAAAAAAACAGCAGATTTTTTCGTCCCAACAACAAATCAAGACCAAGAAGTTGTTGCAGGATTCCCAACAAATGATACAAAAGCAGAGGTAACAATCCCAACTTCCATTAATCCAAATATTACAGAGACTGCCGAAGATACAACAGCAGTGGTAAAACCAGAAAAAGAAGAATTTGTCGCCGTTTTTCCTGCGAAAAAGACGACATTAGACTTATCTAGACTAACTAACAATACGTCAAAAAAAATACATAATTCTCAAAAAACACAGCCAACAACACTTAGGACATCGACAGCAAACCAACAAGTGTTAGTTAATACTGTCGGTGCGTCAGCACTAAAGACAACACCCAAAAGCGTAACATCAACAACAACTTTAACAACTTCAAAAACTGCACAGAATCCTCCCACGGCTGTTCCTCAAAACACTCAACCGCCAACTAACCAACAACCACCAACTAACCAACAACCACCAACTAATCAACAATCGCCAACTAATCAACAATCGCCAACTAATCAACAATCGCCAACTAACCAACAACCACCAACTAATCAACAATCGCCAATTAACCAACAACCACCAACTAACCAACAACCGCCAACTAATCAACAACCACCAACTAATCAACAACCACCAACTAATCAACAACCAACAACAGAAGCAGAACCTCGCGTATTAGTATCAGAGGTTGTGGTTAGAACAGAAGGTGGACAACCGCTACCAGCAGAACAAGAAAACCAAGTTTACGGGGTAATTCGTACTCAACCAGGACGAACAACAACGCGATCGCAACTGCAAGAAGATATTAACTCTGTCTTTGCTACTGGTTTTTTCTCAAATGTGCAAGCAGTGCCAGAAGATACACCATTAGGGGTACGAGTCACATTTTTAGTTCAGTTAAATCCCGTATTAAATCAAGTAAAAATTGACGCTAATCCTGGTACAAATGTAGCTTCTGTATTACCTCCAAACACTGTCAATCAAATCTTTAGTAGCCAGTATGGTAGAATCTTGAACCTACGTGAGTTGCAAGACAGTGTTAAAAAGTTACTCAAGGTATATCAAGACAAAGGGTACGTCTTAGCACAAGTAGTTGGCTCTCCGCAAGTATCCCCAGATGGAGTTGTCACGCTAAATGTAGCAGAAGGGGTAGTAGAAAATATTAATGTCCAATACCGCAATAAAGAAGGTCAAGAAACCGATAAAAATGGAAACCCGATCCGGGGGCGGACACAGCCGTATATTATTACACGGGAAATCCAATTAAAGCCCGGACAAGTATTCAACCGCAACATCATCCAAAAAGATTTACAACGTGTATACAGTCTGGGGCTATTTGAAGATGTGAATGTTTCTCTTAACCCCGGTACCAACCCCAGTGAAGTCGATGTACAAGTTAATGTAGTTGAGCGTAACAGTGGTTCCATCGCCGCCGGTGCAGGTATCAGTTCTGCTAGCGGCTTGTTTGGTACTATCAGTTACCAAGAGCAAAACCTCAACGGTAGAAACCAGAAACTGGGAGGCGAATTAGAAATTGGTCAACGGGAATTGCTGTTTGATGTCCGGTTTACAGATCCTTGGATAGCTGGAGATCCATACCGAACTTCCTATACAACAAATCTTTTCCGTAGCCGTTCGATTTCATTAATCTTTGAAGGTGAAGATGACAATGTTGAAACCTTTAAAAACAGTGAATCTACAGATGGAGATGTTCCTCGAATTTTACGTCTAGGTGGCGGTGTTAACTTCACCCGTCCTTTGTCTAAAAATCCCTACGAACGTGCAGAATGGACAGCTTCAGCTGGTGTACGGTATCAACGAGTTTCCACTCGTGATTCTGATGGCGATATCAGAAAGAGAGGAACAGTATACAAAAATGACCAACCAACAGAGATTATTGACCTGACTGAATCTGGAACAGGTCAGGACGACTTGCTGACATTGCAACTAGCAGCAGTCCGGGATAAACGCGATAATGCTCTACAACCAACTAGGGGTTCCTTCTTCCGCTTGGGATTAGACCAGTCCGTACCAATAGGTCTAGGTACGATTTTATCAAGCAAGATCCGAGGTAGCTATAGCTACTATCTGCCTGTAAAATTTGTTAGCTTTGGCAAAGGAGCGCAGACTATTGCTTTCAACGTACAAGGAGGAACAATATTAGGTGATGTACCTCCTTACGAAGCTTTTACTTTGGGTGGAAGTAACTCTGTGCGAGGCTATGACGAAGGTCAATTAGCTAGTAGTAGTAGTTTCTTGCAAGCCACTGTTGAGTATCGCTTTCCTGTGTTCTCTGTAGTTAGCGGCGCCCTATTTTTCGATGCTGCTACTGACTTGGGGACAGAAACAAAAGTAGGAGATTTATTGGATAAAAGCGGTACTGGCTACGGCTATGGTCTTGGTGTGCGGGTACAGTCCCCACTCGGTCCCATCCGCATTGACTATGGCATCAATGACGAAGGAGATAGCCGGATCAATTTTGGTATTGGGGAAAGATTCTAATTTCGTCATTGGTCATTGGTTAATAGTCAAAAACTTGTTAACGTAGGGACTTTTGACTATGGACAAATAACAAATGACTAATGACAGAGGACAAATGACTAATGACTAATAACTATATGCAGCAAACTCTCGCAGCTGAAATTATTCTTACAGGGGTAGGACTGCATAGTGGTGTAAATACTAGGGTGCAGATCATACCAACACAAGCAGATAGCGGACGTTACTTTGTCCGCACAGACTTACCAAACACGCCAATTATTCCAGCTCAAGTACCTGCCGTCAGTCAGACTGTTCTCTCAACTCAGTTAGGCAAAGATGAGAAAAGTGTTCGGACTGTGGAACATTTATTAGCAGCACTGGCGGGTATGGGTGTAGACAATGCTCGCATTGAAATTGACGGGCCAGAAGTACCGCTTTTAGATGGTTCGGCAAAACTATGGGCAGAAAGTATTGCTCAAGTGGGTTTAGTGTCCCAAAGCTCAAATACAGAATCCAATATTGCTGTATCTATCAATGAGCCTATATGGGTTCGTCAGGACGATGCTTTTGTTTGCGCTCTCCCTGCACCAACTACTCGCTTTACCTACGGCATTAATTTTGAATTACCTGCGATTGGTAATCAATGGCACAGCTGGTCACTACTTCCGGAATCAGAAAAATCTGATGCTAACTTTACAACAGAAATAGCCCCAGCCCGTACTTTTGGTTTACTACATCAAATTGAATACCTGCAAAAATCCGGGTTAATTAAGGGTGGAAGCCTAGAAAATGCTCTTGTGTGTGGGCCAGATGGTTGGCTAAATCCACCATTAAGATTTGCAAATGAGCCAGTACGTCATAAAATTTTGGATCTAGTAGGAGATTTGAGTTTATTAGGAATTTTCCCTCATGCTCATTTTTTGGCATATAAAGCCAGCCACAATTTACATGTGCAACTGGCACAGAAAATTTGGGAATTGCGTTAGTGGTTATTGGTTTGTAGATAGTGGTTAGTTAGTGGTATTTTGACAACAAAATACTAACTAATAACTACTAACAAACATAATTTGATCGCCTACTAGACTACACCTAAAAATCAACCACACAATCAATGGCAATTGTCACCGAAGTGAATTCTACCGATAATCCGACATCTGCACCTACCCAGGAGCAGTCTGAGAATTCCACTACAAGCACATCAGAAACAAAAGTGATGTTCACGGCGGAAGAAATTCAAAAACTTCTACCCCATCGTTATCCCTTTGCACTTGTAGATAAGATTATTGACTACACACCAGGGAAACGAGCTATTGGCATTAAAAACGTCACAATTAATGAACCCCATTTTCAAGGACATTTTCCAGGACGTCCGATCATGCCAGGTGTGCTAATTGTAGAAGCAATGGCACAAGTTGGTGGTGTCGTGATGACACAAGTGCCAAAATTAAAAGGCGGACTCTTCCTATTTGCTGGTATAGATAAAGTCCGCTTCCGTCGCCAAGTTGTTCCCGGTGATCAACTAATCATGACTGTGGAACTGTTATGGATCAAACAACGTCGTTTCGGTAAGATGCAGGCTCACGCCGAGGTTGACGGTCAGTTAGTTGCTGAAGGTGAATTAATGTTTTCCCTCGTAAGCTGAAAATTTATTCTATTAGTAGGGGCATCAGCGTAAAGCGCCTCTACAAAATTTTGTATTCGGAATATCAGCAACAACAAAAAACAACTGTTACAGTCTGATTTCCATATATTCACTGCCCTCACACCTGTAAAAACTTGATGCTTTCGGCTACTGAACTCAGACGCTCCGTGGCGCGTTTGGCAAAAAACTTAGCACGCTTACTGTTTTGGAGATGCACCCTTGAAAACGCTTATTCATCCAACTGCTGTAATTCATCCTAACGCGGATCTGCACCCGACAGTGGAAGTCGGTGCCTATGCTGTGATTGGTGGGCATGTGAAAGTAGGCCCTGATACGACAATTGGCGCTCATGTAGTGCTAGACGGACACGTAGAAATCGGAGCGCGAAATCAGATTTTTCCGGGGGCTGCTATTGGCATGGAACCCCAAGATCGAAAGTATGCTGGTGAAGCTAGCTGGGTCAAAATTGGTAACGATAATCGCATTCGCGAATATGTGACAATTAACCGTGCTACTGGTGTAGGAGAAGCTACAACTATTGGTAACGGTAATTTACTAATGGCTTATGTACATGTTGCTCATAACTGTGTAATTGAAGACTTTGTGACTATTTCTAATGCGGTAGCGATCGCAGGTCATGTTCATATTGAATCACGAGCAACAATCAGTGGGGTTCTCGGTATCCATCAATTTGTGCATATTGGTAAGCACGCGATGGTAGGGGGAATGAGTCGTATTGATCGAGATGTACCACCATATATGTTAGTAGAGGGAAATCCGACGCGAGTGCGATCGCTCAACCTGGTGGGACTCAAACGCGCTGGTTTTTCTGCTAGTGAATTACAAATATTGAAAAAAGCCTTCCGCATACTCTACCGTTCAGATTTACTCTTCAAAGACGCTTTGGAAGATGTAGAACTGTTAGGAAATACAGAACAATTACAGCACTTGCGTCGTTTTCTGTTACTTTCGCAAATGCCTGGAAGACGTGGTTTAATTCCTGGAAAAGGCAAAGCAAGCAACAGAGATGATGAGTCTTGATCAGAAGGGATCGGGGATCAGGGATCGGGGATCGGGGACAAGGGAGACAAGAGAGACAAGGGGGACAAGGGAAGGGAGAGAAGAAATACCATTCATTGCCCGTTCCCCGTTCCCATTCCCGATCCTCGTACTCTGTGAGAAGTCGCTTGCGCGTCTACGCGTAGCGTCTCTTTCCCCTTTCCCCTTTCCCCTTTCCCCTAAAAATGCGAATATTTATTAGTACTGGTGAAGTTTCTGGCGATTTGCAGGGGTCGCTATTGGTGACAGCACTGCGACAGCAAGCTTTTGCTGCTGGGTTGGAATTAGAAATTGTGGCGCTTGGTGGTGACAAAATGGCAGCAGCAGGAGCAATTTTGCTGGGTAATACTAGCGAAATTGGTTCTTTTGGTCTGTTGGAATCTCTAACTTTTGTACTACCAACTCTGCAAATTCAGCGTCAAGCGATCGCCTATCTCAAGCAAAATCCGCCTGACTTGGTAGTGTTGATTGACTACATGGGGCCAAATCTAGGTATTGGCAATTATCTGCGCCGCCAAATGCCACAAGTTCCAATTGTATATTATATTGCTCCCCAAGTTTGGGCTTCTTCGGTTAATCTTGGGAATACAAAGCAAATTCTTCATGTGAGTGATCAAATATTAGCTATTTTCCCTGAAGAAGCGCGTTATTTTCAAGACAAAGGTGCGAAAGTTACCTGGGTTGGTCATCCACTCGTAGATAGGATAAAACAATTTCCTAGTCGAGAAACAGCACGCAGTCAATTAAGTATTACCGATGATGCGATCGCTGTGGCACTTTTACCAGCTTCTCGTCATCAGGAACTCAAATATCTTCTACCTGTAATGTTCCAAGCAGCACAGGTAATTCAAGCTAAACTACCGCAAGTTCATTTCTGGATTCCCCTATCTCTGGAAATTTACCGACATAAAATCGAACAAGAGATACAACTATACGGTTTACAAGCAACGATAGTTTCGGATGAACATCAGGAAGTACTAGCTGCTGCTGATTTAGCACTTACTAAATGTGGGACTGTCAATCTAGAACTCGCCTTGTTAAAGGTACCACAGGTAGTTATTTACCGTCTCAGTCCTTTTACTTACTGGGTTGCTCGTAATATCCTCAAAATAAATTTTCCTTTTGCTTCCCCAGTTAATTTAATTGTTATGAAAGCAATTGTCCCAGAGTTTCTTCAAAAAACAGCGACGCCAGAGAATATTATTCAAGCAGCAATGGGATTTTTGCTCAATCAGGAACGCAAACAACAGATACAAGCAGATTATGAAAAAATGCAACAGTGTATTGGAGAATCGGGAGTGTGCGATCGCGCAGCCAAAGAAATTTTGCAAATGCTATAAGTAGTCATTTGTTATTTGTCATTTGTTATTGGTAAGGAACGCAAATTTAATAACATGCAATTCTGATGGAACTTAAAACGGTGCGTTACGCTCCGCTAACACAGCCTAATTTTGCACTTTATTTAATCCTCATTCCTAAGCGTTTCAAGGTTGTTCACGTTGCGTAACTCGCGTTCTGTTTATTCCCATTGACTTATTTTATGAACAATTAAGCGATTTTTTTAGATGAATAAAAAGAAAGCAATGAGAACAAGGCTTAGAGCAATAGCGAACAAAATAGCATATTCGACTCGGCGACTGATGATTCCGACAGCTGCAATTAAAGCGATCGCAAGGCTAAAAATACCAATATATTGTTCTCTTTGTAAATTTTTAGCGATCAATGGGTCTTGTTGCTGATTATTTGGTAATGAGGTTTCTGAAATTGTTTGTGCTAAGTAGTGTGAGTTCATAAGTATTATTTTTGAATTTATTTTATTAAGACAATAAATTATTTATTTCTCAGATATTTGTCATTTATATGTCAAACCTGCATCAAGTTTATTGTTGATGGAGTTATTCTAATATCAACCTTTAGGGAGATTCTGAAAAAACAGAGATTGACGCGCGTGAAACACGAACTCCACCTACAGCTAAAGCGATCAGGATTGTTGCAGAAGATAGGAGCTGAACATATATACAGCAGTTTTCAAGTAAATGAGGTACATCTCTGATTGAGTGAAAAACTTTCTTATAATTTATGACCGAATAGTCTGTACCTCATAAACCTGCAATACGCTGTATTTGACCATACATACAGCGATCACAGGATTCACCGCACGCGATCGCCATTCTCACAATATACTCAACGATAAAGAATAGGTTCGTTTATGGTGAAAAGCGAGATAATATTGCTTTTGTTTTCAAATCACAAATTTTGACAATCGCCTCTACCATTTCCTTTTGATCGCCTTGTAAATTGAGTTTGTCTAGTGCTTGATGAAAATCATCACCAGAACGTAAGTTGTGAGTCAATTGAGTCAATTGAGATGAGTTCAAAACTTTTTGAATCTCTCGATTACGCCGTTGACGTACTGCTTGAAGTTGTTGCCGTACTTGCGGGGTAAGATTCATCTCTAAGGATGATTTCGCTGTTATGGCAATAGTTACAGCATAACTTGTATTAAATTTAACAGAGGAAGCCAAAGCCATTGTCGGTGATAAGACAACAAGCAGAAAAATTATACTGAAGGCACATAGAAACTTGGTAAATTTGAGCGTCATGTTGAAAAATTTTTACTTGTTAGTTTGTGGTTAGTGGTTAATAATTCTCCGATCCCCGATCCCCACTCAACCTGATTTTTTCATTTTATTAATCTGTCTTTGCAATTCTTCAATTTTTCGTTGTAATTTTTCGATTTCTGGGTTTTGGGTAGAATTTTCTGTTGCTTTCACATCTACTGATCCCGATGCAGGCGATCGCACATAATTTCCTTGCTTGATTTGCTGATATTCTGTTGATACTGCCCACTCCTGTAGATAACGCAAGCGTTCTACAGGAAAAGAATGGCTCAACATCTCGCTTTGAGCGCCACTGTAAACCAAAAATTTATAGACTTGATTTAATTCATCTTCGTCAAGTACTTGATAATTTTCTGACTGACGAATTAACTCTTTTAAACTACATTCATTGGCATATTTTATACTGCCACCCGCACTTCTCATCATTGATGTCATCACGGTATTTAAGTCATCTACTAATAATAATGCGGCTCGATCTGCTGATAGCTCTGCTTTGCGTCGCCATTCAAAAAAAGCATAAATTAATGCTGGTGTAACAAAATTACCAATACCAAAAGTAAATCTCCCCAGGGCAGAAGCAGCACTCATCGCCCCCATCGCCATTTGAATTAAAATAGTATGACCACATTTAATATGCCCCAGTTCATGGGCTAGCACCGCCCTAATTTCGGCTTCGTTTAGTAAGTCTAATATCCCTGTATTTATGACTATATAAGGATGTTCTTGCCCTAGTGCATAGCTATCGGCTTGGGGATTTTGTGAAACAAACAGTGCTGGTTCTGGATAAATATCCAAATCCCACACACATTGGCGAAAAATCTGGTAAATAGTGGAGTATTGACGAGGCCCAACTTGGATGGTGTTGCCCATTAGATAAATTAACTGGGGGCGCTCGTAGATAAATTCCATCAGTTTACGGGCGACTAAATCAAATCCCGGTAAACTACGCAATGTTTGTTCAGCTTGCAGATCCAGGGGATGTCTAAAAGCTTCGCTGGAAATTCCTCTATAAGTTGGCATAATTTAGGGCAATTGGTCAGTTAACAGTTATCAGTTCACAGTTATCAGTTATCGATTATTAGTCTGATGACTGGTCACTGATAACTGATAACTGAATAATATAAGTGGGGCTATTGCAAGCAAAAATCACTTTGTATGGAATGAAAAGCGTGTGATTGAGGCAGAAGTTCATTTATCATTACATAACTTCCTGCGATCGCAGGCGGGTTTCCCTTCCTGGCCCCATCATTTAACGATGGCACGGTTGGTTGCACGCGCCCTGCGCTTGGGACGTAGCGCCCTGATTCAAGTGGGTGCGGCTTGCGGCTATCAAGGGCGATATCGCACAAGCTTTGTAGCATCGGCTTTGATGTGGTATGGCCCTGTGATTATCGTTGCTTCTGAAGTTGTGCAGCAACGTCTTGTGAAAGTGGAAATTCCCCGCTTACAGCAGTGGCTGGGAGTCAATAAGTCGATTAAGACAGGTGATATCTGGCCAGGTGGTGAGTTTCAAGGACTATTTTTGATTTCTCCTCAAGCTTGGTTAAAAGCACAACTAACACCCAAAGATAATTTTCCATCTGGCATTCCTACAATTATTGATGGCGTAGACGATTTAGAAACTTGGGTGCGCGATCAACTTACTGTCACCTGGGAAGCGCAAGACTGGGATCAATTGATACTTGCCTGCCCACACGTTGCTGAGGAAATTCGCTCTGTACGAGCAAAACTTACACACGAACTATTTCAGCATCCTGCAAATCCCTACGAATGTTATTTGATTTCTCAAACAGAAACAGAATTTTTGAACTGTCTGTATTCAGCTTTAGATATAGATATAGATACTCTCCCTGATGCTTGGAAAAAATTTTGGCAACAATTCCAGCACTCTTCTACTTCCCTTACTCTCCTCTGGGCTACTATTAGCCGTCGTCAAGGCTTATTTTCTTTACACAGCGCTCCGATTGACATAGCAGGAATACTGACGCCGATTTGGCAACGCCAACCTGTGGTATTAATTGGTAGTTCCTTAGAACCAGAAACCGAGGCTCCTATTTTTCGCCAACACCTTGGCTTAGTAGATCAGGAGTTGACTTGTTTAAAGTTCTCGGATAGCCAAACTGAAGCGATTCAACTTTACATACCGTATCAATTGCCCTTACCAAATACCCCAGAATTTCAAGCAGCATTTATTCATAAAGTGCGGACATTAGTCTGTCTGAGTGCGACATCATCAGGATTGACGGTGGTGTTGGTAGGGGATGTGCCATTAAAGTCTCAAGTGGGAGCAATCTTAGCTTCGGAATTTGGTTCGCGAGTCCAAGTAGAAAAAACTTGTTTGGACGAAAATGGTATTTTAGTTAGTGGTTGGGAATTTTGGCGAGAACATCAAAGAGTTTTACCTGCACCACAATTGCTTGTGATCGCGACTTTACCTTTACCATCTTTAGAACATCCATTGGTAGCGGGAAGAGTTGCTTACTATAAGCGATCGCATCAAGACTGGTTTCGTTTATATTTATTGCCAGCCGCTTTAAACGAATTACAAAGAGCGATCGCCCCAGCAAGAGAAAGTCAAGGTATTGTAGCTTTACTTGATGGTAGAGTTGTCAACCGTAGCTATGGCGCTCAAATCTTAACTGCGCTCAGTCCCTTGGCACGTATTAACTATCTTGATCCCAGCTTATTTTCTCAACCGAGTCAGGACGACTCATAAAAATTGTATTGGTGGTTGGTAGTTCATAGTTAGTGGTTTCTTTCTCCAACCAACAAACAATAATCAACAAAATACACATCTGGTATTTAATATATAAAACAAGAATTTTGTTGAATTTTTTGAATTTTAGTCGTAGGTGAAGCAAATGGGTGAAGCAAAGCGTCGTAAAGAAGCACTGGGAAAAAAATACGGTCAACCCGAACAAGAGCGCATTATGCCTTGGGTTGCGATCACAAAGTCACAAGCAGAACTTTTTGTAAAATGGACTACTCGTGGTGCTTGGATTGGCATTGGCGTTATGGTTGCAGCTTGGGTGACAATTCGTTTCATTGGCCCGGCTTTCGGCTGGTGGCAAGTAGTTTGAAGTGATTAGAGGACAATCCCACAGGCTTTTAGCTGTGGGAGGATGTCAACCTACACCATCTCTGAAGATGTTTGCACTACTGCTTGAGGCTGAGGTTGGAACATAAACAAGGAGTAGACGACATCTCGGCGAATATTGGTCATCATATCCAAGAAGAGTTCGTAACCCTCGGTCTTGTATTCAATCAATGGGTCTTTTTGACCATAACCCCGTAATCCTACGGACTCGCGCAAAGCATCCATTTGTTGCAGGTGTTCCCGCCAGAGGGTATCGATGCGCTGCAAAATAAAGAAGCGTTCGGCTTGACGCATCAATCCGGGTTGAATTTGGTCTATTTGGGCTTCCTTCATGTCGTAGGCAATTCGCACTTGTTCGTGCAAGAAAGCTTTAATTTCACCCATTGACATATCTACTAGTTGAGATGATTGTAAGTCTGCTAGTAAATAAACAAATTCTTTGACTTTCTCGACTAATTTGTCTAGTTCCCACTCTTCTGAGGGTAGGTCTGGATTGATGTAGTAGTTAACGATGTCATCCATCGTTCTTTCGGCGTACTCAATAACTTGTTCTTTGAGGTCTTGTCCTTCTAAAACTCGGCGGCGTTCTGCGTAAATCGCACGACGTTGGTTGTTCATCACCTCGTCGTATTCAAATACCTGTTTACGGATATCGTAGTAGTAGGTTTCGACTTTTTTCTGGGCGCCTTCTAAGCTGCGGGTCAGCATTCCAGATTCGATTGGCATATCTTCTTCAACGCGGAAGGCTTCCATTAATTTAGCGACGCGATCGCCACCAAAAATCCGCATCAAGTTATCTTCTAAACTGAGGAAAAATCTCGTGGAACCAGGGTCGCCTTGGCGTCCCGCACGTCCCCGTAATTGGTTATCAATCCGTCGTGATTCGTGGCGTTCTGTACCAATTACGTGTAAGCCTCCCAAGTCTACTACTTCTTGGTGTTCGCGACTGGTGAACACTTCATACTCTTGTTTGATCAGTTTGTAGGCTTCCCGAAATTTTTGAATTACAGGGTCGTCAGTGGGGGCTTTTTCGGCGGCTACAGCGATTTTTTCCTCTGCTTCCAATTCTGGTAAACTGCGATCGCCGTAGGCTTGGACTGCCATTTCTACTGCTTGTTTGAGCAGCTGTTCTGTTTCTTTAGAAAGTTGAGTTGGAAAAACTTGGGGCGAAGCTTTCCAAGTTTTAACTTTTTTCCCAGGGACAAAGCCTTGTCCAGCACCACTGGAACTGGGAGGTAAACCAGCTGCTCTGTGGACGCTAAACATATCTTCATCTTCTGGCTTAACGATTCGGGGCATAAAGTATTCCCGCATCTTCAAACGAGCCATATATTCGGAGTTACCACCCAAGATAATATCCGTACCTCTACCTGCCATATTGGTGGCAATCGTCACAGCACCTTTACGTCCCGCTTGAGCGACGATCTCCGCTTCCCGCTCTACGTTTTCCGGTCGGGCGTTGAGCAATTCATAGGGAATCTCCATTTGCTTCAACAGCTGGCTGAGATACTCAGATTTTTCAACACTTGTGGTTCCGACTAAGACAGGTCTACCAAGTTGGTGCATTTCGGCACATTCTTTGGCGATCGCTCGCCACTTACCTGCTTCATTCTTAAACACCATATCGGACAAGTCTTCTCGTCTTCTGATCCGATTAGTAGGAATGACAGCTACTTCTAATTTGTAAATTTTTTCAAATTCGACTTCTTCTGTTTTTGCCGTTCCTGTCATTCCACCTAGTTTCGGATACAGCAAAAACAGGTTTTGATAAGTAATTGTTGCTAGAGTCTGAGTTTCTGGTTGAATGTCTACATGTTCTTTGGCTTCAATTGCTTGGTGTAGTCCATCGCTCCAACGTCGTCCCGGTAGCACCCGCCCGGTAAATTCATCGACAATTACTACTTCGTCATTACGGACAATGTAATTAACGTCTTTGAGGAACAGTTCTTTGGCTTTAATGGCATTAAAAACAAAGTGCGCCCAAGGATCTTCTGGATCAAATAAATCTTTTACTTGCAAAAGTTCTTCTGCTTCAGCAAAACCCTCATCTGTTAACAGCACGTTTCGGGCTTTTTCATCTACTTCATAATGCTCATCTTTTTGCAAAGAGGCGGCGATTCGGGCTGCTTCTGTGTATTTTTCTGTGGGTCGTTCGACTTGCCCAGAGATAATTAATGGTGTCCGTGCTTCGTCAACTAAGATTGAATCTACCTCGTCAATCACACAGTAGTTAAAGGGGCGTTGCACTACATCTGTGATTGATGTTGCCATATTATCTCGTAGGTAATCAAAACCTACTTCACTATTGGTAACGTAAGTAATATCACAGTCATAGTTTTTCTTACGTTCTTGGGGCGTCATGCTGGCTTGAATTAGGCCTACACTCAAACCCATGAAGCGATGCACCTGTCCCATCCATTCCGCGTCCCGACGAGCCAGGTAATCGTTAACAGTAACTACGTGTACACCTTTACCTGTCAGAGCATTTAAATAACTCGGTAAAGTTGCAACTAGGGTTTTACCTTCACCAGTTTTCATTTCGGCAATTTGCCCTGAGTGCAAAATTACACCACCCAACAACTGGACATCAAAGTGCCGCAACCCCAAGACTCGTCGTCCGGCTTCCCTGATTACAGCAAAAGCTTCGCCCAGAATGTCGTCGAGAGTTTCGCCTTTAGCCAGACGCTGCTTAAACTCTACTGTTTTACCCTTGAGTTCATCATCAGAAAGAACTTTGATATCTTCCTCTAAGAGGTTAATTTCAGTAATGTAAGGTTGATATTTTTTAAGCTTACGAGCGTTGGGGTCGCCCAACAAAGTTTTTAGCATGGCAGATTATTTAACAAAATCAACGGGGACGGGAATTTTAGGTTTGGATATGATTATAAGCATTTGACCCAACTGAGTTTTATCAGTTATCAGTTATCAGTTATCAGTTTTGTCCTTTGGGTTAAAGTCCCCACCTATTGGTGGTAATTAGTCGTTAGTTGCGGGTAACATACCTCTACCATACGCTTGATAACTGTTCACTGTTCACTGAATTTCATGCTCTATAAATGGGTTGGCAATGGAAATTTCCAGCAAAAACAGCAACAAGACAAACCAATCTAGTTACTAAATGATGGCTTTAAATTAGGAGTTTATATTTGAAACTTTATTAATAGTATCATTTCGCTTCCAGATGAAGCAGTGAAGCCCGACCATGCTCAAGTAGCGATCGCCCATCCCCAAGATGGGGAATTAGGCAATTACTGTGTGTTTTCCCACTCTGGTGTCAGACGGCGGAAATTATACTCATTGGCACTCGGATGACAGGAGACACAGCTATTTATCTCCACAGAACGTGGAAGTTGGACTTGGGGATGCAAAGCTTTGAAAAAACGAGAGTTGTTGACGCGATAGGGTATTTGTTCGTCTTCTCGGATAGAACGAGAAAAAGTGGAAAGATATCTCCAAACCAAAATGCGTGGTGGATCAACAAGAGGCTGAACTTGAGCGCCGTAATGTTGCGAATCTTGCAGAATATTTTTCCAAGTTTGGGTAGGTAAAACTTGTGGTGGTAGAGCAAGATGACAGCTAGAGCAGTTTTCTAAGTAAAGTTCTTGACCGAGTTGGTACTGAGCAGGTACTACATCTACAGTTCCTATTTCAGAAGTAGGAGTTGCGCCTTGAGCATTAGTTGCGAATGAGATCAGCCAACCCATAGCCAAACTCCAAGTTATGACTACCAACAATAAACCTAAAGATTTTCTTTTGAATTGGCGACGTTTGCGATATTTAGTAAAATTAGTCATTCCTCACACTCTTACTGATTTGATATTGGAGACCAGAGAAGTTATCTACACTACTTTAACTATTTTGAATAACTACTACTCAGTACTTCGTCGTGAACAGCAAATCATAACCCATGAAAAATTAGTCCGCAAATCTATGTCTTATTTCCAAGTGATCACATTCTGACTTATGAATAACTGCTAATTTACTTTTTCCAACACAGATGACTGATTTTTTAGCAATTTGATATCTTGATTTATAGAGAACACACCAGCAGTATAAAAGATAGCAAACAGTGAAATCAGTGTCATTAAAAAGAATACAATTGCATCAGTTTGATTACGTGTTTGTTCTCCTTCAAATAAATCTACATTAGTTGGTAATATAAGCGTTTTAGTCTGGCATACGTTGTGTTTCTGTAATTCTATAACCCACATTCCGCACTTCAATATGTAGTATTTTATGCTACACTAGAACTCTCTGGTGCGAGTAAATAAAAATACTCATAAGCTTTAATTAAGTCAGTATTAGGAATTAGCCGAGCAGTAACAAACTATACAGTGATTACATAGACTATGAATACTTAGTTTCAAGCTTTTTAGAAAACTCAATATACATTGTTTTATCGTTTATCGTGCCAAATTACTTAGATACCAAAAGTGAGACAATCAAAAAAACTCAAAAATATTTTAGAGAGAAAAAATGTCTCCAACATCAAAAGCAGAAATTAAAAATATCGATCATCTACTCAAACTAATTGAACATTTAAAATGGATAAGTCGGGTACCAATGACAATTAAGAAAGCACAAGAATTAGTTCAGTCTGTAGAGATAGAAGAGATAAGTAAAGAAGAAAAAAAAGAAGAAAAAGAAAAAAGAGCAACTCAAAATTTAGACGGATACACATGGAAAGAAGAAATAGTCAATTATGGTGGAATTAAGCAAGTTTGGCTAATAGTAGAAAGTCAAAAAAGAAAAGATAGTGATTTAGACAAGCTAGATAAAAAGCTAAAACAAGAAAAAGATAAAGTTGAAAAACTACTTAAAGAATTAAAAAAAGAAAATTTTGAAACTCCGGAGCAAGCTCGATATAAGCTAAAAGTCATCAACAAAAAATTGAAACTGTTTGAAATTAAAGAAGTTAAACTTATTGAAAGTAAATCTAAAGACAATAAGATTATTTGTAAAATGGAAGGAATGGTTTATGAAAAACCAGAAGAGATAGAAATACGAAGAAAAGAAGCTGGAAGATTTATTTTAGCAACTAATTTAGTTCATGAAAATAAGTTAGAGCCATCAGAAATTCTGAAAAATTATAAAAATCAACAGTCTTGTGAGAGAGGATTTAGATTTTAGGACTTACGCATTGACAGAAAAGCCAAAATAACAGGTATCGTTTTCAAGACTTATAGCTGGGTTTTTCAATCATATTTTGGCGATCGCTCTTCTATCAAAAGCGACCTCTAAAAGCCTGAAACAACGTATTTACGTTAATATACAAGATGGTTATTTTGTAAAGTGCGTAACTCCTAATTTTTAAAAGACCCTTTATTTTTTGCCGATAGTTTATTTGTAGAAAACCCAGAAAGAATCGAAACAATGTTATTTTTAATGTCTTTGTGCTTGTTAGTTTATAATCTTGGTCAAAGGGAACGAAGAAGTAGCTTAAAACGAATCAAAATCGGAATCAAAAATCAACTAGGAAAGTTAACGATTAGTCCGACATTAAGATGGGTATTTCAATGTTTTCAAGGAATTCATCTTTTAACTTTAAATGGGGTTAGTCAAATTATTAATTTAACGTCAGAACGCCATTTTATTTTGAATTGTCTGCCATCATCTTGTCAAAAATATTATCTACTTTCTTAATCTCAAGAACATCTGGATAGTGAATAATAATTTATCAATATCCGAAGGGATAGTAATTATTCCTCAACTTGAAGTGCGGAATGTGGGTTAATAATTTTCGATTACGCAGTCTATTCAACTGGCATTTTACTATTAATTATCCATAAAATTAGCGGAAGAACCAAATATATCTGCATATCATCATACCATTTCAATCCCTAATAGGGATTAATGTTAGTTGCAACGGGTAAATACTAAATCTTCGCTTTCGTTTCCTGTGTTTCAATCCCTAATAGGGATTAATGTTAGTTGCAACACTCACGCTCATGATGGGGTTGCACTGGCTGCAAGTGTTTCAATCCCTAATAGGGATTAATGTTAGTTGCAACATTAGGTTCAAGTTCCTTTGTTTCAATATTGAGTTTCAATCCCTAATAGGGATTAATGTTAGTTGCAACGGTACTGTAGCTTCTGCCGCTGTTGGATTAGTTTTGTTTCAATCCCTAATAGGGATTAATGTTAGTTGCAACCTGTGCTTTCTGTTGATGAAGCGCAAATAGTGAGAGGTTTCAATCCCTAATAGGGATTAATGTTAGTTGCAACAAGGCGTTGGGCGTGCGATCGCGCCTGCCCGACATATCGGGTTTCAATCCCTAATAGGGATTAATGTTAGTTGCAACCTAAAAGCGTTCATCAAGTCTGAGCGTAAGTTAAGTTTCAATCCCTAATAGGGATTAATGTTAGTTGCAACTTTTATCTAGGGCTTTGAGAATCTCCTGTTGAAACTGTTTCAATCCCTAATAGGGATTAATGTTAGTTGCAACGCATTGAGCATCCTTTTTGGGTTGCGCCTTTTATGTTTCAATCCCTAATAGGGATTAATGTTAGTTGCAACGGGTGTTATGGCTGGTACATGGTCAAATTCTCAGTTTCAATCCCTAATAGGGATTAATGTTAGTTGCAACTTAGTAATTTATAGGCTTCGTCAGCATCGCGAATGTTTCAATCCCTAATAGGGATTAATGTTAGTTGCAACTTGATACTCTTTTTCTAGCGCAGTAATCATCAGTTTCAATCCCTAATAGGGATTAATGTTAGTTGCAACATAGATACGCCGAGGCTTATGCCAAGTATCTGTATGTTTCAATCCCTAATAGGGATTAATGTTAGTTGCAACTTGATAATTCTGATATTGAATCGGTTGAAATCGAAGGTTTCAATCCCTAATAGGGATTAATGTTAGTTGCAACCGATAATTATAAATTTATCGGCAAGATTACCTGTAGGTTTCAATCCCTAATAGGGATTAATGTTAGTTGCAACCAATTTTCGGTATTTCCCCGGCTTTTTGGATCGGTCGTTTCAATCCCTAATAGGGATTAATGTTAGTTGCAACTTTTTGTGGACGAATTAAAGGCGGCTCATGTAGCATCCAACGTTTCAATCCCTAATAGGGATTAATGTTAGTTGCAACAAAAGGATTAGAAATTTTGGCTAACCATGTATTGTTTCAATCCCTAATAGGGATTAATGTTAGTTGCAACGGCTCGATTTAGAAGCCTTGCTGTATTTGGTTTTCAAGGTTCAGTGGTGCAGACCTAGAGTAAATATAGCGTTTGAGCGATCGCACTGTCAAGAGCAAATGAATATAAAATGGCTCAAACTTAGTCAGGGTAAGATTTACAGAAAAGGTGCAGACCTCATTTACCATCAAATCAGCCTCTAACATAGACAGAATAAGAATTTCAGCCCCAAAAATTGACTGCTTTTTTTCTACACCTACTGGTCTGCACCGTCATCAAGCAAAAAACACTGTAGTATCCATTGGCATTTCGCCGCCAATGCGCTCAACCTTACCTTGACAGCAAGCACAAAGAAAATAGAAGCGGATGCTGTCTTCATCAGGTTTAATGAGTTTTGCCAACCGCGCCCTCAGTTTAGCATATTGGGTTTCCGTCAGATTGCACTCAAACACAGAATATTGCATCCACTGTCCATAAGATTTGAGAACTTTGTGGATTTTGGTACGACGCTTATCTTCCGGAATATCGTAACTGACGACAATAAACATAGACAAAGGACAAGGGAGACACAGGGGACAAGGAAGACAAGGGAGATGGGGAAGATCACTAATGACAAATGACCAACCCAATAAATTACTTCATGATCAATGGTGGATATTTGTCAATTTCGCCCATGAGGTATTTTCCCAGTAATCTTGCTTGTAGTTCAAAAGATTCTTGATAGGTGTATTGCTTTTGCATGACGGGATGTTTAAACTTTGTTTGCTTCTTTTCTTGATAAAGTCGCAAAAATTTATGTAACCCTTCTTTCGTCAGAGAAACAGCATTACTGACTGGTTCGATGATAAAATCTGTGGGTGAAAGAATGCGGCGATTAATAGCAGTTAAAACTACTGGATCGACAATTAGAGGACGAAATTCTTCCATTAAATCTAGTGCTAATGATGGTCTTCCATAACGCTCTGTATGTAGATATCCTAAATATGGATCGAAGCCAACAATATTAATTGCACCTTGCACGTCATGACGTAATAAAGAATAACCTAAACTCAACAAAGAGTTGACTGGATCAGTGGGGGGACGACGATTGCGAGTGTGGAATTGAAAATTTTCAACGCGAATCAGTTGATTAAAACAACCAAAATACGCCGCACTCCCAGCACCTTCCAAACCCCGAATAGAATTAATAGATGTGGCTTGATCGAGATTGGCGATCGCAGTTGCTAATTGATTTAGTCCTGTATTCAAATCTATATTAGAGTAACTGCGTTGTGCTTTGAGGAGAGAATAACGATAGTTTTTTAACTTTCCTCTGACAAAACCTTTGCTAGCATGAATAGCTTGTATTGATTCTCCCACAGCTTTCCATTGAGCAGAACGTAAGAAAATATTCTTACTCATTTCTGGTTCTAAACGGGCTATATATTTACCGTTATTTGTCAAGAAAGTCAGAGGAATTTTGTGATTAACTAATTCAGCAACAGTCGCAGGAGAAATACTTGCTCTCCCCATGACTACCAAACCATCAATTTTGATTAAAGGCACATCTAAAATTGTTTTTTTCTCATATTTAACATTAAGTCTTTCATCAAGTTTACCAATAAAGGCATCTTCTTGTGTGATATATACTGTACCCATGCTTGACTCCGAAATTAATTAGATGAATTAATAAATTAGTTTATTTTTATCCCTTTAATTCCCTATTCTTCTTCCTCATACCGTCTAACTTTTTCTACGACTTGCGGTAAACATTGTTGATAAAAACTGCATTTTTGGCAACGTTTACTATAGGTTGCTATGGGCATAAAGCCAGTTGATATGAGATTTTGTACGGATTTAATTGTGGCGATCGCACTTTGTTTTAATTCTTCTGAAATCTCTACCAATTGACGTTGATGAGAGTGAGCATAATAAATATATCCAGTTGTGACTGGTTTTCCTGTCATCTCTTCTAAACACAAAGCTTGGGCGCATACTTGCAACTCATCGTTATCCCATTCACCTTTACGTCCTCGCTTATATTCCACGGGATACCATTCACTGTTTTCTAATTCAATCAAATCTGATTTGCCAATTAATTGATATTTGTCAGACTTCAAATAAATTGCTCGCACTTGCCAAGTTTCTTCCCGATTTCCCTCTCCTAAAGTATGTACACGCTCATGTAAAGTTGTACCTTCAATTGTGTATTGATTATCTACAAATTCTTCGGCACAAAACATCCGCCAACAACGATGCGGACAATAAGCATATTGATTTAATGCCGCAATTGGAATATATTCTGTATTATTCATAGTGGTAAAAACAAAAGTCAAAAATTAGTCAATTGCACAACCAACTAACAACTAAATTCTGCGTGTCATACCCATACCCATGGTTGTTTTTCGTCCAACGCCAGCATATAAAGCAAAATCAGCTAAAGTATTAATTTGCTTAATTGTGATAGGTTCAGCTTCTCCCAAAATTCGATAATTAACTTCACCAATAATGCCAATAAACTTACTACGAGAATCAGCTAATATTTCAGTATGAATATTAACGAAACTGGGAAAAATCGCATCAAGAGAAATATTTGCAAACTCAATTCCACTATATTTATTCCAGCGTGCGAGTAGAGAATTAAACACACATTCTCTACTAGGTAAAGTTGTATCATACTTACCTTGACGGAAGGCTGTAGGTGTGATGAAGGTAAGGGAAATTGTGCGATCGCTCTCGGATGCTTGCTCGTATAATTGTTTGTAAGTACAAGCATTAGCCCAAGGTTGAGTTGATTGGGGCGTACCAAGAATATTAGTGATGTACAAATCCCCAGAACCTAAGTGCCAAGCATGTTCAGGATTAATATTTAGCCACAGTGGGGTAAGTTGACTAAATAGAGTGTCATCTAACAGAGAGATACGCCACCAACACGGAGTACCTGGAGCAATTGGTTTATTTTGTTCCCATTGCAAAATGTAATTTTTGTGGCTAAAATGTCCTCGCTTGCCACTACCATTACCTGTATAACTTGTTTGCACTTGTAAAGGAGAAAGAGTAAAAGCTTTATCGGCGGTGGAGTCGTGGAGTAAATCACCCAATCTTTTATCTACCGAACTCACAAGATTTAAAAATAGCGCGTGGTAATGTCTGCCAGTAAGATAATTAGGGTAAATCGGAGATTGGGGAATCAGATTGAGAACAAGACTGTGTGGCATGAGATGCTTGGAAATTAGGAAAAAATCATCCAAGGAGAAATATAGATGATTATTGACGATTATGATGCAGCAGTTGCCCTAACAGAAAAATTGCAAGAAAGTTTACCAATTAAAGCACGTGCGGGAAAGGAGTTTCTCAAAACTTTAAAAGAACGAGGAGAGGTAGCAAATCCCAACAAAGAATTTGTGATTGAACATGTGAAATATTCTGGAGATATGGGTGGAATTATGTGTGTTTTAGCATCCAATCCAGAAGAAGAAGAACGTTATGTTGTCTCCATTACTCATCTCAACATTGATCCGAGTTATCCCCTCGCCACTGAAGTGCAGAAATACCAACGCCAGCGCACCCGCAAATTGATGTTGGAACATCAAGGAGGTTTTAGTGCAGAGTTGCTGGCGCAAGCATCAGCAAAGAAAAGAAAACGTACTTCCGGTTTTGGGAAGTGATTAATTTCTAAAACGATATGCCATTTGCACAGGAATTTTGACTTCTTTGATATCCTCAAAATAGTAGTATTGTCCCTGCATTTGCACATTTTGAATCAGACTAACTGGAGGCATATTTACCACATCATAGCTAATTACTTGATTAGTAAACATGATATCCAAAGGATTTAAAGGATGAGTGCAAGTGAACATACCTTCAGTAACTTTAGTTTTTAGTAATGGTTGAATTGTAACTTCAGCTTTACTCATCCATTTACCCAGGCGAATCCATTTTGGTAACAAATCTTTGATGTCTTTTTGAGAAATCACAAAAAACTCAAATTGACTTTCGGGTGCAATTTCTTTGGCTCTACCAAAACTAGGAATGTTTTTTTGGGTTTTTTCCATTTCAACATGATAGTTATTATTCGCATATTTCCAAGTGTTGAGAATGGCAGTATGATTGAGCGATCGCGCTGGGGTAATGTAGATTTCCTGTTGATTTAGCGGCGTTAAATGTTCCTCATATTTAGGAACTTGTTCCGGGCAAAAATAACGATAGGAATCTTTTTCAGGGACAGTTGTGGAATATTTTTCGCTATCAACTAATCCGAGTGCGTAACAGAGGGCGTAATTGTGAATTACTGGCTCTGTTTCATAAAGTCTGCCGATTTCGCGAGTGGCATGATATAAACTATCATGTAATTCAATTTGGCAACGGTAAATACTAGCCATTGTTTTTACTCAACTGTTGCACTTGCTTTTTTACCTTTCTTGGCTTTCTCAGAACTCTTGAAGATGTGCTTCTGTGCATAAGTAGATGACTCTAAATTTGCTTGAGTTAGTAATTCTTTGAGTTTCTCTTCATCACTAGTAATAGACTTAATTTCATTGACCAGAGGTATAAAGCGATCGCCAATATAATCAGTGTGGGAAATAAACTCTTGAGTCATAAGTTCGGTAATTGCTTTGATTGCAGCATCACGAACATCATCTTCATTTAGTGGATCAGGAGGATTAATTTTTCCTGTAAAGCTTAAGAAATCGTAAATTTTTTGCGTCCAACGTAGGTTGCTAATAATCTCACCATCCGCAAATATAACCCCGATTAATTCATTTCTGACTCGTCCGGTACGGGTGGTTTGTGCGCCATAGTGACGAGTTCTAATGATGTTATTGAAAACATATAAAAACCCAGCTTCGGTAGGATCTTTGAGTGTGACAATACTAGGGAAATATGTTTGTGGTAAGATGTGGTCTTGGCTATTAATTCTGCTGGTAACTTCCCCATTTCTACTCATAGTTCCGTTCTCAAATGGCGCATTCAGAGTAAAGTTCAGGTGAGAATCTTCAAAGGGAGTAATTGAATAAGCAGTATCCACAACTACTTTAGATTTTTCCGAACCTGCATCACCAATAGCAAAACCATAGAGAATACAATCAGGAGTGGTTTTGCTAAAATCTACGTTGTAATCACATTTTTCCCAGTCACCAATTTTATAGTTACGCAGTAATTCTCGTCCGGTTAAACGTTCTGGTGTAGATTGTTTGCGCTTAAACATTGCTAAACGGCTAATTGGTTCTTTTTGTTCAATTCCTGCACGTACTTTGGCTTTATTTAATTCTCCATCAGTCTGGAATAACGGGTAAGATTCAGTGATGCGAATTGTGATGAAATGTGCATATTTACCCATTGGTTTAGCAGGGATTTCGTTGTGAAAGAATTTAGCATCAACGGATTTTATAAAGTTCATGTTTTTCTCCTAGATTAAGTTTGAAAAAAGATAGATATTGTAGAGACGAAATATATCGCGTCTCTAGATATTTAGGCTGCATCCTCAACATCCAAATCAGGAATATCTTCGAGTTCTGCTTGGGAAATATTCTTGCGTTCTTCGTCGTCTGCGAGACGATAAAGGTATTCACAGGTATCTCGAATCAGATTGAGTTGTGTACCTGCTAAACGTGCGCGATCGCTTTTAAAACTTCCCTCAAATATTTCTTTGACAAAATACTTAGCAAAATCATATACTGCTTGTCTTTCTTCCGCGTCATTTAAAGCACGTTTCCACTTACCATCTACAAAAATAAAAGTACGTCTTCCTTCCGCAGCACCGCGCTCAACCTTATTCATTAATTTTGCTAACCGTGCAGCTACCACATCTGTTAATGATTCAGTACCAGTGGCTAAAGATTTATCAATTTTGAGAATGACATCAGCCGCTTCATCAATTGGTTTCAGAATAGCATTTGCTTTTGGTGCTTTACCTTTGGTTTGTGCGCGGTAAAAAAGACGGTATAGCTCTGTTAATTCACGTAGCTGATTCACGGTTTCTCCTCCTGGTTCAAAATAGTAATAAAAATCTAAGTAAAGACGAGTCTTAGCAATAGATACAGACTCAATTTTGTCTTGCTTCCGTAGCCATTTATTCAAGTAATGAAATACATACAAAGGACTCGTTTCTAAATCTCGTGCTAAGTCTGCTAATTTTCCCCAATCTGGATCACCATCCTTTTTACGATTGACTTCTAGATGAATTGAGTAAGCAGCCGTGAGAGCATTAAGGGGAGAAAATTCACGTTGTTTTGAGCTTCTAGGTAAAATACTATCTAGACGATAATTATCTTGACCAATCAAAGAACGAATTGCTTGATGTTCACCGTCTAGTAAAACTGTTTGTTCAAAATCAGCACCACTGATAAACGGTGGAACTGGTGATTCGGATGCAACAACTTTTACATCCATTACTAGCGGTAAAGTAAATGCTAACCAAGTTGGCATTACCCAAGATTCTGTATCTGTAGGTTCTCTTCCTGGTGGTAAACCAATAAAGAAGAAAGTTAATGTTTCATCATCGGGATAACTAATTTTAAATGTCTTATCATCTTCTGGCAAAATATCCTGCTTAATCAACAAATCATCTACTTTTTGATAGTTGTCAACTTCCAAATTGGCAATTTGTTCTTTTGAAACAAAATGTTTGCGAAGTTCGGCATCAAACCGAGTTTGAGATATAGAATTATAAGCTTTTTGCAAAAATTTATTGGTTTCTGGTGTAAAGAAATAAGCAGGATATACATAGAGATAGCGATATTTACGACTTTCAAAGTCTGCGCCAGTTGCGTTAGTCTTACTCATAAGAATTTGCCTCAACATGATTTCAATTGACCAAATTGAGCAAATTTGCCGCTTTGCAGCTTGAGCATTAAATAAAATCTGACGATTGCTATAAACTTGCGGCGCAAATAACGTTGCTGATTCCATTTGCTCCGTTACAGTGTAGGGAGAGCTAGATATAGCACAAACGTTTTCTCTACCTCTTCCTATAACTTTTGCAGAGTTATACCTGCTTATTTCTACTAAAAATTGGTCTGGTTTTGGCTCAACAACTGCACCTGTAGGTAGTGAAATCACTCGACTTACATAAGTGTGTAAGTCACTCCAACCATCGGGAACTATAAATTCTTCTAAAATAGGTTTGATAAGGTTAGAAGCATAGTCAACTATACCTTCCATCAACTCAATATTTTGTGCTAAATCTTTACCTGGATTTTTTTGGTAATATTTAGCTGCTAAATAATACCAATCTAAAGGAACACCACCTGTTTTTTTTAAAGATTGAATTTGTCTTAAAGCTGTTATTTCCTCCGATAAGTCTAAGTATTCAGTTAGTTTTTCCGTCAAGTTTAAATCAGGAATATTTTTACGTTCAGCTTTCGGGAATTGTTTCTGATATTCACTTGCGCGTTCTTGCCATTTACCCCAAATACCTCGACATATAATATCTCCGAATTCAGCTAATCTATCAATTTGAATTTCATTACCAAATACAACATTTATATTTTGAGATAATTCTCCTTGTGTTTGAAAAGCTTTTAAACTTTCACTCCGCTTACCAGATGAAGCTAATTTAGTATCAGGCAGTATATTTCTAGCTGCGTTAATGCTGACTTGCATTAACTCATTGGCTCGAAAAAATAGCCAATAATAATCAGCAAACTTGAAACCTTTACCATCTCGACTAAAACCTGTTTGTCGCTTCGTTAACTGCTTACTGCACAAGGTTTTAATTTTATCGATAACCTGATTGGTAATTTCAGCAGTATTAATTGGAGGTGCATCGCTAACAGCAAGGTATACTACACCATCTGGCAAATACAATAATGGTGTGTAGTATTGCTTCGGGTGAACATCCATCAAAGCATTATTAATAATATTCGTCAGAACTCCACGATTATCTGATAAAGCATGGTAACTAAACTTCAATTGACCATTGCTTACATCGTTTAATAACTCAGGTAGCTTCTCATTTCTGCCATCACTTTCTACATCACGAGGATGCTTTAACAATGAAGCAAATAAATCAGACATTTTCAACAATCTGTGAAGTATATTCCGCACTCGACCATCTAAACGAGGTTTCAAACCACGAATTTCTAAACCTCGGTCAGCATCACTACCATCACCAGCATTGCTACTCAACCAAACAATATCATCGATACAATTTTCCCAATCTTCACCCAAAAAAATATCTAAACCAAAATCCTGAATTTTTTGTTTGACATACCCACGTCTTAAATTTGGTGCATCTGATTTCTTTGCAGGTTCTTTACGCCAATCACGGTTGGCAAATACACCATCCTGGTCATTTTCTTCTAGCCAAATTGGATAGTCAGGAAATTTTTCAAAATCATGCAGAATATACGCAGCTACAAATAAACGAGTTTCTCTTTCTCCACATTGACGCTTGACAGGATTAGTTTCTAATTCCGATGATTTTAGTTTACGAATAATTCGGTAGGTAGGAAATAAACCATTGAGTAGGTGAGATAATAAAGATTGGTCATGCTTGCTACGTTCAACATTTTTGCCTTCGGCTCTACGGTATTCTGTAAATTGACCACCCTTAGCTGTTGCTCCTACTAATTGATGAATTAGTTTAGGTAACACATTATCGGCAAAACTCAGAAGTATGTAATCTTCTGCATTTTCTGGTGCTTCTTTAATTGCCTTTTTGAAGAGGCTAATAGTTAAAAGTTCACGCTCAATAGGAGTATTTTTTTCATCTTCATCATCATAGTTATCTAGGTCCGGAATTTCAGGATATTTGTCAAAGTTATTTTCACTAGTCATTTTTCTTCCTCCTCTACTTCAATATCTTGAAATTCCTGAATGTTTCCTTGGCGAATAACCCATAATTTTCCAGTTACATCTGCTGCTTCAATTCCAGCAATTAAGGTCTCTGTAACTGCACGGTAATCTTCAAAAATAGGACGCGGTGGTAAACGAACCACTATAATTCCTCTGTACTTAGATGGTTGATATTTGAGACGATTTCCAAATCCTCTATCTGTCGTTACTAAACATCTACTTTCACTCCGACAGATATCAATTAATTCCTCATCAGGACTAGAAATTAAACCTTGTTCTCTTACTGTTGCAACATCATATCCCGCAAGGCGTAACAAGGTAGCTACTCGCAAGCTACCAAGATTTTCATCAAGTTTAATATTCACTTTTTTGTTTCCTTTTGCACTCCAATAGGAATTTCTACATAGTTATCTCGTGCCATTTCTGCGCCGTATGCAATACAAGCCAGGATATCTTCTCGTTCCAAACCTGGATATTCTTCCAAAATTGTCTCAATTGTTTCTCCACCTGCAAGAAGGTCGAGAATTAAAGCAACCCATATACGATGACCTTTAATACAGGGTTTACCAAAACAAATATTTGGGTCAATGGAAATTCGGGAAAGTAAATCGTTCTTGGTCATTGCTGCTTCTCCAAATTTGTCGTAGTTCTTCTAAACGAATCCATTGGTTATCTTTCTTTACTTCAATGTACTCCCACCCATTAGCTGCGCCACCATTAAACTTTGCTGCTAGGGGACTTGGTTTATCGAATTCTTCGCCGTTATAGACAATAATTCCTGTAGCGGAGATTTCTAGACCATCAATATAATCACGATGTAATTTTTTTGCCACTCCCCGCTTTAGCTTGACTCTTACAGACATTCCCTTCCGGGTGATACCTGAATCGAATAGCTGACTCAGCCTTACGTGGGAGTTTTCTGCGTTCTCCTCTTGGGTTATATTGTCAAAAATATGTAACTGCTTAGAGGAGACTTCAGATTGAGGTAGTTTTTGAACTAATCTGTGGCTAAGGGTAGGATTTTTGGTTTTCAGATGTTCTGGCAACCACTCTAGAAACAAGTGGCGCAAGCTTTCTGGCATTTGTGAGATATCGCTATCGTTCAGGTGAATGTACATAGGAAGCCTCCATGAGGTGTTTGTTATGACCATTGTGCCATTGACCTCAAAAAAAGCAATGTCTCTATAGCCTTATGATTAAAATGTCTCTATAGCCATGTGATTCGCCTTTTTGTTTTGAACGGGGACAATATGCTCTACTATATATATGGAGAAAGAAAAGCAGTTATAATGCTGCATGAGTACAAATACTCCTAATACCTCTTAGGGATTGAAATTCTATTGCCTTCTGATTTCGGGCTAGACCCTTTCTCCACAAGTTTCTAGCAAATCCAGCCTTCATCCTTTTTAGGTTTCCAAAACCAAAGTAAGGTTTCTAGCATGAGTGCAGATTTACCAAAGGCTATGGTGTACGGTGGTGACTTCTTATCATCACTACTATATTTATCTGCCAAAGAGTATGCTTGAAAGTGAATTGGTAAACCTAACTTTGCTCTGAGATAAGCGCGATCGCAATCTGAAATAAAGCATACTAAACATCTACCCGATACAGCATCGCTGATTTTATTAATCCCGCTTCCGTGGGGTTGGCGAATTTCTAAATTTTTGAGAACTTGGACTTTACCAGACTTAGCAATGTCGCTGATATCCTCTGGATAGTAAAATCGCCAGTCTTCTCTTACTTCCCGGTAGCCAGTCAATTTCAAACAGCATAAAACTTCTTGAAAACGAGTCGTTGTAACTCTAGATTTCTCAGCTTGTTGTATAAATTCCTTCTTATCCATCCATTCAAACTTAAAGTTGCTGAGAATACCCGGTAAGTTATAAATTTTAAAATGTTCATTTTCCGGTTCTTCAGGATTTGTTAAATCATAAATTCCACAGTCTAACTGACTACTACCCCGAAAACTTCGTGCTTCGTCAATGACTTTCTTTTTCTTTCCTTCTAAACATTGGTTGATTTGGTGATATTTTTGCCAAATATTAACCTCAAGTGCTGCTTCAATAGCATCTTTGAAATTTTTATCAGCATCGGGATATTGATTAGTCAGCCGTCTTAATTCTTGATGTACACAAGCTGATTGAATAGCACCCCAGCGTTTGGGATATAATTTAAATTCATTTACAAATGGGTAACTTGAACGAATAGCTTGTGTAAAGTTTACTCTGTCGTAAGTTTCGCCATCTTGCAAAGGGTGAGAATCAACTTCAAATAACCTTTGCACAATAAATTTGGGAATCAAAGCATAAGCATGATAAGGATGAGGGTGAAAATCTTGATGTCTACCTATTCTGCCAAACCGTTGAATAAAATTACCTGCATCAGCACCTTCAAATACCAAAAAATTTATTCTAAAATCCACGCCAACATCAATAGTTGATGTTCCTAAAAGTAAGTCTGCTTCTACAACTGACGCAGCTTTCTCTGTCTCACCTGTTAAACCTGTATTCTCTCTAACCTTCAACCCTAAAGGCTCAAAAATGCTTTTAAAATGCTTAACTAATTTCTTAACCGCAGCTATCGAGTTGAGAATAATCGCACCTTTACTACCTGGATAATCTTGAAAAAACTTTAAAATTACTGATTCCGAATTTTCTATCAGCCAATCATAACTAGATGAAAGTGATGGTTCTAGTGTTTGCGGAAAAAATAAAGTTATTGGCTGACTAATTGGTCGCCATTGATTACCGCCTTCTAAAAAACAATATTTGTGTTCTTTAGCTGGATTAATTTCTTTATAACGAATGCCAGATTTGTCAAAAAACTCTAACAACAAATCATTTGGTGTTGCAGATAAAAACAAAAACTTCTTACCTGGAACGGTATGCTTGATTAGTAATATTGCATTGAAGATACTCGCAACTTGAGCAGAAGAAAATACATGAAATTCATCAAAAATAAACAATTTATAATAATCGTCTATTTTGCTGAATAGCTTGTTGGCATTTTCTCCTTTTGTTTTACCATCTTTTTTAAAACGCCTAAGATAGCGAAAATCATGAATATAGTAAAAAATATCGGGATTAGTCAGCAAAATTTCTGCTTGGTCAGAAAGATTAATTAATCCAGACTGTTTATTTGGCAATTTATTTGTTTCGATAAAGTCTTCCAGAATGGCTGCATTCAAACGATAAATCTGTGGGTCTTTCTTTGGCTGAAATTTGTCCTTATAGTTTTGTATTTGCTTTTGCTGATCTCTAGCTAACTCGTTTGTTGGATAGGTCGCCATCGTAGATACATCATCTATCATAGCCAGAAGGTAAGCAGCCAAGCTTTTGCCATCACCAGTTATCGCAGTGTTAATTATTACATCATTTTTTGGATCACGTAACGCTGACAAAGTAGCTAATTGATGCCAAGAAAGTGACCAATTATCAGGTAATTTCATCCCATCAGGTGTGGGAACAGTTTGAGAATAAACAGGTTTAAGATTAATACTGTAATTTTCGGACATATATTCTCCTTTATATAGAGTCACAAGAATTTCTGCCACCATTAGTGTCAGTTTTGGGAATCTGCCAGATCAGGCTAACGAATTTCTGCAACCAATGGTTGCAGTTTTTTAAATGGGTATAAAAATTTTCTAGCTATTTCTCGCACCAATGGTGCGACTTTTTCGTGTTAACTTAAAAAATGTCCGTAACTAGTTGTTGAAATCTATCTTGGCACGCAAAATATAGATTGACAAGATATATTCGTATATAAATGTCCGTATAAAAATGAGTCGTAAAGGTCAGTCTATAACCCTATCGATATCAGATCGCGACAAAGCCGAATTAGAAAACCTAGCGCTAGAATTCGGTATGATGTGGGGCGATCGCCCAAACATCTCTAAACTAGTAGAAGCGATCGCTCGTCATCAGTTAATAATTGGTAAAAATCACGATTGGTCAGAAACCCGCATCAGAGCGCTGGATCGAGCCATGCGTGCATTAACTGATATTGGTCAAAATGAGCAAGCACAAGAAATTGCCAAATTGCTTCTCGAACGCAGTGAACTATCAATTCCACTGCGAACTGAAATAGAGCGTTTTTTAGAAAATTTACCCCCACCTTGGCGTTTAGAGATTGATCGCTTCATTCTACGTGAACAACCATTTCAGCTTTCCTATCTAGACGCAGCACAGCGAGTATGGAACTTCACCGTTCGTCACGCCAAAGTTACACCCCACGAAAAGCGTCAATATCTTGATTGCTGGTGCGAAGAGACACAAGGAAATTTGGATGTAGAAGAGTTAAGAAATAACTGGAGTCTGCGTTTAGATAGAATCCAAGATGCTGGTGTGATCGCAATTGCTGGTAAATGGCGATCGCACTTGGCACAAATAGAGGTAGAAATGCACTTATTCAATGGTTTAGCTTTTGCTTACCAAGCAAAACCAGAAGACATATTAAATGAATGGCTACCAGATAAACAACGAGTGCGGCGAGTAATTAGGCCTGTATCTAGTACCTTTTGGTTTATCCGCGAAGTTATGCAGTACGCACCAGATTGTGTGGTGGTGTCACCAGAAAACGTGCGATCGCTCATCCGCGAAAAACTCCAAACCCTTTGTCAGCGTTATGATCTAACTTGAAAAGAGAGATCGGGGACAAGGGATCGGGGAGCAGGGATCGGGGAGCAGGGAGACCAATGACCAATGACTTAATTATGATTTCGTATCTACCGTTACTAGTGAATATACTGAGGTATTCAGATATATAAGGTGTTAATAATACGATAAACAAATGCTAAAATAGTTAATAAATGCTGCGGATGTGTAATTTAGATTAACTATTGGATAGAAATTCTTTCAAAATGAGTAGAATGACAGAATAGGTAAAATTGTCCAAAGAATATCCTATGGATTAGCTACCTTGGATGTAGACCTTTGATTTGAGTCCTCAGATATTTTTAATCATTCTGAGGTAGATTACACAATACCAAACACTATTCTTAACAAAGAGCTGCCACAAATCATAATGCCAGTGACTGAGAAAAAAAGAACTCGTGATTTGCCCCAAATTAATGAAAGGATTCGCTTTCCGAAAATTCGGGTCATCGATACTGATGGAGCCCAATTGGGGATTCTCTCCCCACAGGAAGCGCTGCAACTAGCCGAGGAAAAAGAGCTAGATTTAGTGTTGCTCAGTGACAAGGCTGATCCGCCCGTTTGTCGGATCATGGACTATGGAAAATATAAATTTGAGCAGGAGAAGAAAGCACGGGAAGCCAGGAAAAAGCAGCACACTGCTGACGTTAAAGAAGTTAAAATGCGCTACAAAATTGAAGAACATGATTACAACGTCCGTGTTAAGCAAGCAGAACGTTTTCTCAAGGATGGCGATAAGGTGAAAGCCACTGTCATGTTTCGGGGTCGAGAAATACAACACAGCGATTTAGCAGAAGAATTACTCAAACGGATGGCGACTGATTTAGAAGCATTCGCAGAGGTGCAGCAAGCACCCAAAAAAGAAGGGCGAAACATGATGATGCTTCTTTCTCCGAAAAAATAATTTAATTTGGTTAGTGGGTAGTAATTAGTGGATAGTAGGAAAAAACCAACTATTTAATTACTAAGCATCAACAACCAACAAATTCAAATAAGATTGATAGTCCTGAGTTCTGAGTGGGAAGAATAATACTCAGTTACTCAGGATTTTTGCTATGTGCTGATTTTGTTGAATCTAGGACTAAAGTCCTTACTACGAACGCATTTACCGATCAAAATTAATGCGATCGCAAAAAGTCTAATCTAATCATGCAGAGCTGAGTAACTAAGTTTGTGTGTTGTCTGGTGTTTGGAATATCAACTACCAAAAACCAACCAAGAATCACCAACAAATTAAACATGTAACACAGTCAAACTGCATGGAACTGAAAAATTACTGGACTGCTCCCAAAAAAGGTATCCTATCAAACTTACTCAAGTGGGTAAATCTCCGACCAGAGGAAAGCGATCGCACTTGGTTAATGTTCGCTTTTTATACAAGTACATCAATTGGGTTGCGGTGGTCAGAAGATTCTACAGTGGCGCTGTTTTTGGATGAGTACGGGTCTAAATCCTTACCTTGGATTTATATCTCCAGTGCCATCATGGGTGCAGTCTTGGTACTTTTATACTCACGGTTACAAAAGATTTTTCCCTTACGGCGTGTCATTGTGGCGATCGCGCCTTGTATGTTCATACCATTAGTTCTATTTAGTTTAGGTTTACACGTTTCCTATCTTTCCGTATTTATCATATTTGTCCTGCGGTTATGGGTGGATGCATTTTATGTGATTAACGACCTCAACACCTCGATCACAGCCAATCAACTATTCAACATTCGGGAAATTAAACGCGCCTTTCCCCTGATCAGTAGTGGTATTTTAGTTGCTGATGTGATTAGTGGCTTTAGTTTGCCGTTTTTGTTGCTATTTGTAGGACTAGATAAGGTGATTATGCCTATAGCTGGTGTATTCATCAGCTTAGGGGCTTTTATTCTTTTCTATCTGAGTCAAAATTATCACCAGGCTTTTCCTGATACTCCGCAAATCGAAATAGAAGCAGCACAATACTCTCAAAAACGCCGCTTGTTTGGGCCAATAAAGCGTTACACCTGGTTATTATTTGCGTTTTTTGCCCTTTTACAAGCAATAGGAGTCTTAATAGATTTTCAATATCTTACCCAGTTAAAATCAAATTTTCAGGGTAAAGATATTGCTACTTTTTTAGGTTTACTAAGTGGAATTACAGGATTATGCGAATTGGCAATGCAGTTATTTATTTCCAGTCGCGCCCTCGAACGTTTTGGAGTATTTGTTACTGCTGCAACTTTACCAGTCACCGTAGGCTTGTTAATGCCTCTGACTATACCTTTGTTAGGATTATTGCCTTGGAGTAATTCCCATAATCATTTATGGGGTTTAGTGATTCTCAAATTTTTAGACGAACTTTTGCGTTACACCTTTGTTGTCAGTAGTGGGCCTCTACTTTTCCAACCAATCCCAGATAAGATTCGCAGCCATGTCCAGTCATTAGCCGGAGGTGTAGCTGATGCTTTTGGTGCAGGGACAGCAGGTTTTGTGATTTTAATTACCTTGTGGTTTGGAAGAAAACTGCTACCTACACCCATACATGAATCAATTATGGTGGCAGAAACTATATTTGTGGCTTTATGTTGCTTGCTAGTGATTTGGTTTTTGCGATCGCGCTACGTGAATCTGTTAGTTTTAAGTGCAGGACAAGGACAATTTAGTGCTAGAGATGTAGATTTACGTGCATTCAAGCAAGCAGTAATTAAAGCCTTGGGAGAAAAAGGAACTGACACAGATAAACGTTCTTGTATTGAACTTTTATCACAAATAGATCCCAAAGGTGTAAGTGAAGTCTTAGCCCCCCTATTAGTCAAGCTACCTCCTGAATTGCAGAAACCCAGTTTGGAAGTCATGCTAGCAGCAGGAGTAAATCCTGTTTACTTGCCAGAAATCTGTACTTTCTTAGAACTACCACAAAATAGTGTAACTCCAGAAGTATTTGCCCTTACCTTACGCTACGTTTGGTTGGCTGAGTCAGATCCAGATGTCAACCTGTTAGAAAAGTACCTTAGAGAAGAACAACACCCGATCATCCGTGCGACAGCCGCCGCCTTATTGCTACGTCAGGGAAAACCTATGCACAAAGTAGCAGCTACCAGAACTTTACGGCGGATGCTGACTCACCACCAAGAAAAAGAACGGATGAACGCAGTCAAAGCCCTGAGTGAAGCAGTTCATCTACAAGCACTGCGAATTCATATTCCCAATTTATTGCAAGATGAATCTCTGCGAGTACGTTTTGCTGTCATAGAAATGATAGCCGCAACTCACTTAGAAGAGTACTATCCAGCCTTGTTAGGGGGACTTTATTACAAATCAACCCGAAATTCAGCTATGCAAGCTTTGGTAAAACTAGAAAACGAAGCCTTACCAATGCTGGTTGAGTTAGCTACTAATATCTATAAGCCAGAAATAGTAAGAATTTATGCTTGGCGTACGATTAGTCAACTTCCCACCTTAGAAGCGATAGAAACCTTATGGCAATTTTTAGAAACATCGCGGGGTAATAGCAGAGATCACATTCTTCGTCCTTTATTAAAAAGATTACAAAAAGAAGGACTACTGGGTTCAGTAGAACAGTTTTATGAAACAAAAATCAAAAGATTTATCGAGCAAGAGCTATATTTCTTGGCTGATATTTATGCTGCTTATATAGATTTTAAAAATCAATTAGAAACCTATAATCAATATATAGATTTTAAATCACAAGAAACCCTAGATACATATCATTCTGGCATCAGTATTATTACTGTTGTATCTTTACTCAATCGTGCCATTTTAGAACTAGAAAGTGATATTAAAGAACGATTATTATTACTCTTACAGCTACTTTATCCGATAGAAAGAATCCAAGCCGCAGCTTTTAATTTACGGTCAGAATCAGTAGTCAATTTAGCACGGGGATTAGAAATTTTAGAACATACAGTAAAATTGCAGCATAAATCCTTGCTACTCAATATTTTAGATAAGCGATCGCCAGCAGAAAAACTGCAATATCTCATAGCCGCAGAGATGGCAGAATACCAACAAATGTCAGTTAATGAACGTACCCGTAGTTTATTAATGCATAAAAACTTACTTTCTGATTGGTGCTTGGCTTGTTGTTTCCATTTTGCTCAAGTTGCGCGTATCCGGCTCACCACAGAACAAGTTTTAGAAAGTTTGAGTCATCCCACAGGCTTTGTTCGAGAAGCTGCGATCGCCTATTTGAATGTAGTATCACCCCGCATTTTGATCAAAATTCTGCCCCAATTGCAAAAAGATTCACATCCCCTTATCGCTAATCAAGTCAAAGAGTTAATAAGATTAGTTATTGATGGTTAGTTGTTGATGGTGGAGATTTGAGAACTACAATATAAACGCACAAATAAGTTTTCTCGCGTGGATAAAGTTGATAGCCAACTAGATAAAGCGAAACTACGAAAATCGCTTCTCAAACAACGTCAATCAATATCAGTAGCACAATGGAAACAAAAAAGCGATCGCATCTGTACTAACCTTCTCAACTCACCTCAGTTTACCCAAGCCAAAACAGTACTGGCTTATTTCAGCTTTCGTCAGGAACCCGATTTGAGTTTTTTATTTGGGCAAGATAATCACTCTCCAAAAATATGGGGTATGCCTCGCTGCATCAGCAATTCTCTGTCGTGGCATATTTGGATACTCAGTGATTCAGTAAATATTGGGACATACGGCATTACCGAACCTGATCCTGAAGCCCCAATTATAGAGCCGGAGCAAGTAGATTTAATTCTTGTACCTTGTGTTGCTTGTGACCAGCAAGGCTATCGCTTGGGTTACGGGGGGGGATATTATGATCGCTTGCTTGCTGCACCTGATTGGGCAAATAAATCAACTATTGGCATTGTCTTTGATTTTGCCTACTTACCCCAATTACCTGTTGAACCTTGGGATAAACCCTTAGATGCTGTTTGTACAGAAACAAAGTTAGTGATTAGTCAATAGTCATTGGGGATCGGGGATCGGGCATTGGTTTTTTTCTCCGCGTCTAGTGCGTCTCCATGCTCCCTGCTCCCTGCTCCCCTTGTCCTCCTTGTCCCCCTTCCGCTTCCCTCTCCCCGATCACTTCGCCCGACAGAATTTCCGTTCTTGGTCGTGTTCAGGATCTTGCCAAGAATAGGCAAAATGGCTCACCCCTCTAAGTTGCGAGGCGAATGGTCTCATTGCTTGCATTTGTGCGTCTAGCGATGGGCGACCATTGACATTTTTACCCCATTGACCAGCGATCGCAGGAATCACCTTTGTACCTGGTTTAGCTGCACTTAGTACTTGCTTGACTTGCGCTGCAATACAATCAACATTGCCGCAATTAGCATAAGACATAGGATGCCACTCTAGAGAATTTGGAAACCGATCCCAAGGCTGTAAGCGGGAATCATAACCTTTTCCAACAGTTTGGTTTCCATCCGGAAAAAACACTACACCTGCGGGAATACCAAGCTTTTGGGCTGGATAAGCAGCTAGATTGACAAAATCTAGAATACCTTGCATGGCGTGAGCAACAGAGAGCTGCCATAATTCTGATTGCAGTATTGGTTGTCTTTGTGCGGGGGGGATAACCGCAGCGACTGCTTTTTGTCCTATTGGTAATGATGGTTCTGCCGGTGGCGGTGGCGGTGGTGTACGTCCTTGCCACATCGGTTCTGCTTCTTGAGGATAAAGTTTGTCAACTTCACTGATATCTCCTGCTGTCACATATCCCTTAGTTAAAAAGCGGCGAATTAATTCCAACCCTTTATTATTCTGCGCCCGTTGAAATAATGCTTGTTGGGTAGCTTCACTATATACCCACAAATCTGTAACTTTAGTGGCGATAGAATCCCCCCCTGTTTGTCGTGGGTAGCGCACATAATCAAACAGAATTCCATCTGGACGACGGCGTAAAATTTCTTGTACCATCTGGTAATAGTCGCGCTTTGCTTGCACGTTGTATGGGTCAATAAATACTTGAGAACCATCATCTACAACATACAAGCTTGTTTGACCCTTGCCATTGCGAGCGATCGCTCCTTCTCGATCACGACGCTGGGCATAGGTATAGCCAAAATTAGCGGTAAACATCCAGGCGTAAACCTTTAAACCCCGTTGTTGTCCTTCTTGAATTGCCTTCAATAATAAATCAGCTTTTTCTTCTCCTGGCGTGCGAACTACAGAAGGCCATATTGTAGGATTATTTGCTGCTGGTAATAGAACCTGTCCGTCGTAAAAAGCTTCCAAATAGACTTGGTTATAGCCTTTGTTGACAATTCGATCCATAATTCTGTCGATAGTACCCGGCTGAATGTCGCAGGGATATAAACGCAACCAAATTGCTTGGACTTGTGGCCAGTTGCGATTTCGACATTCTTGTACAGTTTGTGTATGTTGGCGCACAAGTTGTTGATACTGGTTTTGCGCTTGTTGATCGCCTTGAAGGGCTGACAAACGTAATTTTTCTTTTGCTTGCGCTTCTGCTGCTGATATCTGGCAAAATTGGTTGACTTCTTGCGCCTGTGCAGGCTGAGTTTCAAAGTATGGCATCAGCAAAGTACTGCTGAAAACCGCAGCGAAAAGACGCCGCCAAAAGAACATTGGCTTTACAACATTCAGGGGACGTTTAAGCATACTTAGCAATAAAATAACAAAAAAACTATTAACTCCAACTCATTTGATTTGGGAACAAGTGTGTAAAATTCCAAACTCAGTTTTGAGGCTTTGCAGCCCAATTTTACTGACTTTCAAAACCTCATTTGTGTTGCCGCATTTTTTATTTAATTTAATGGTAAAAATTATTGCTTGACACTCCTTAAGGACAAAGCAAGCAATTATAACACGTAGTGCAATAGTTACTAGTAAAAATTCTTGTATGGGTGAAGCATTTGTACGTATAACTTTTCATAAAAACGAAATATCTTGGTACAAATGCTTTACCCCTCAATGACTTTAGACAATCGACTGGTGCGTAATTGTCTGTTACGCACCACGCTGTAGCGCCATTTCGACCTGATTAAACTCCATTTCTAAACGATCCTTGAGCTTTTTCGGTACAGGACGATTGGGATAAGAACTATAGTGTCCAGCAAGAGAATTGAGAGCTGTTCGCATGGTTGTGAAAGAACCCAAACCTGCAACAGAATTATCTCGTTGATAACGAGCTGCAAAAGTATTAATTTGTTGACGCGCTTGTGATTGCGCTGCTAATTTTTCTGGTGAATCGTCTGGTAACTCTAGGGTATGTCTTAAAGTATTGAGTACAGCTAATGTATCTTGGCGATAATCGCCAGACAAACCATCTGGGCTACCTGAACAACCTATTAGGCCAATAGCTACAACTAAGACCAGAGCAAGCAGACGTGACCAATAGCGCTTCATAATCATTGATGTGAAACTATATGTAAATCAATGTCCATCCTATCCTGGATTGGTATCCTGGGGATCATTCCAAGGGTAAGAGTAGACCTCTTGCAAAAGTCGAATGAACCCCCCTCAATCCCCCCGTTCACGGGGGGAAGATTTAGTTCCCTCCCCGTAAACGCTTAGGGTTAGGGTGGGGTAAAAATATTTTTGCAAGAGGTCTAGTGTGAGAGAAAAAGGGGACAAAACAATTCAAAATACAAAATTCAAAATTCAAAATTAAGAACTTTTGACTTGTTGACCAATGACCAATGACTAACTATTGCCTATGTTTTGATAAAGAGTATCTCGTTGTTGATAAGGTCTTCCTAGAGAAGCGATCGCACTTTGTAAGGTTTCAACTTCCATACATGTACCCCCTATTGCTCCTGCCATGGTGGTAATGTGTTCTTCCATTAATGTTCCACCAATATCATTACAGCCCCAATTTAGAGCTTCTATCGCTCCTGCAAGTCCTAGTTTTACCCAACTCGGTTGATGGTTAGGAATCCACTTTCCTAAAAAAATCCTTGCGACTGCGGTAAGCAAAAGTGCATTTTCTAACACGGGCTGATCGCGCCCTACACGGCGGCGTAGGGGTTTGGGCGCTTCTTGTCCCACAAATGGCAATAAAATAAACTCAGTAATACACGCTGGATATTCTTGATTGATGGCAGTTTGTTGGAGCGATCGCAATTTTTCTAAATGCTGAATTTGTTGTTTTGGATTCTCAATATGTCCCGACAGCATTGTACTAGTGGTGTGCATACCCAATTTATGAGCTGTAGTGACAATTTCTAACCAAGTTGCTGTATCAATTTTTTCAGGACATAGTACGCGCCGCACTTCATCATCTAATACTTCAGCTGCTGTTCCAGGCATAGAATTTACACCAGCATTTCGTAAAGCAGCAATTACCTCAGCATAACTTAGACCATCGATTCTAGCGATAAATTGTACTTCTTGAGGAGAAAAAGCATGTAGATGCAGATGAGGAAATTCCTGTTTAATAGTTCTTACTAATTCAAGGTAGTAAGACAGGGATTTAGCGTTGATTTTTGCTGCTGGATTTAACCCACCTTGCATACAAATTTCTGTTGCACCACGCTTGACAGCATCTTGTGTTTTTTCTAAAATAGCCGTCCAATCTAACCAATAAGCACCTTCGTCACCTTCATCTCGTCGGAAAGCGCAGAAACTACAGTGCTGTTCGCAGATATTAGTAAAGTTGATATTACGATTGATCACGTAGGTAACTGTGTCGCCTGCTTGCCGTTGACGCAGTTTATCTGCTGTCATACGAACCGCAGCAATTGAACTTGCGTCAGATTGTTGTAATAATACCAATCCTTGTTCAGAAGATAAATCGTACCCCATCAAGGCATGATCAAGAATTTTTTCTAATGTGCTATTTATCACTTTATATACTGTTGCTCTCAAGGACTGGATTGACTGGGAATTGATTATACTAAACTAATAAAATTCTACTAACTAAGTTTTGATATTTTCAGTATTTAACTTTTTAGATTTCAATGTAACTAAAGTTACGACACCTAAAGTAATTGCACGTCTGTAAATTTATTGTATTTCATCTAATTATGTGTTATTTAAATTCATGGTCATTCATGGTCAAAACAATTATAAAGATTATATTAGATATTAAAAAATCTATTGTTGATTTATAAGCTTATTGAGAATAGTTTATGTGATCTAGTTTCTCAAAAAATTTGAGTTTTACGAAATTATTAATAACTCAAAGCATAAAATACTGAAAAATCTAATGAATTTTTATGTAATAGCTATTACTAATTTTTGTATACACTGAGTTGTATGAAAATTTAAAGAAATATAAACTATCTTAAACATTAACTAAAGAGTAATATAAACGACATCAGTTCTCTCGCCAAATGCAAATGTTGTTGCTTTTTAATAATCTCTAGTTTGCTGAATGAATATAAACCAACCCAGTTCATTGTTAGCAGTTCCATCAGGAACCTTGCAGATACCAGAATTACCGTCTCAAGAATTAGTATGGTTTTCGCTGGTAATTCCGACTTACAACGAAGCTGCTAATATCGAAAAAATCATTCAAAGATTAACTCAATTACTGGATGAGCGTATCCCAGAAAACTACGAATTGATAGTGGTAGATGATGATAGTCTAGACGGTACATGGCAAGTAGCACAATCTTTAATGCAACAATACCCGCAATTGCAAGTGATGCGGCGTCAGCATGAAAGGGGGCTTTCCTCCGCAGTAATTCGGGGTTGGCAAGTAGCAAAAGGAAATATTCTAGGGGTGATAGATGGTGACTTACAGCATCCGCCCCATGTGTTACTACAACTACTAGATGCAATTGTCCAGGGAGTAGATTTAGCCGTTGCTAGTCGTCATGTAGATGGCGGGGGAGTCTCTAGTTGGAATTTAATAAGGCGTTTTTTGTCTCGTGGCGCTCAGTTGCTAGGATTAGTAATTTTACCTAGCGTAGTTGGTAAAGTTTCAGACCCAATGAGCGGTTATTTCCTCTTCCGTCGCCACAGCATAGTCAATGTGACTCTGAATCCCGTAGGATACAAAATATTGCTAGAGGTGATCGGGCGTGGTCAAATTAAGCAGATCGCTGAAGTTGGTTATGTATTTTGTGAACGCAAACAGGGTGAGAGCAAGGTTACTTGGAAACAATATTTAGAATACATTCATCATTTATTGCGGTTACGCCTTTCCACTGGACACATTGGAAGATTAAGCCAAAACTTCCCAGTTGGTCGATTTGTCCGTTTTGGTTTAGTGGGACTAAGTGGAGTATTTGTGGATATGGCGGTGCTTTACTTACTCAGCGACCCAACGACCTTGGGATTGCCCCTAACTCGTAGTAAAATCTTCGCTGGTGAGATTGCGATTTTTAATAATTTTTTGTGGAATGATGCTTGGACTTTTGCAGATGTGGCGATGCAACAGAATTCATGGCGTCAGCGTATGAAGAGGTTTTTGAAATTCAACATTATTTGTTTGGCTGGTTTGGTTTTGAATGTGTTGGTGTTGAACTTGGTGTTTAATTTCATGATTCATAACCGCTATATTGCAAACTTGATTGCGATCGCCATTGCGACTATTTGGAATTTTTGGGTGAACCTCAAGCTGAGTTGGCGTGTTACTCAAGTGAAATAAACATTTTTGGAATTCATTGGACTTTGTCCAAAGTCCAATATACATATTGCATCATTAATTTACAAACTGCAAATAAAATTTACAAATAGTATATCTAAAAAACAGCAAATGTATGCATTGACTGGATAGTGTAGAATAAATACGCCGTAGGTACGGCAACTTTTCGATAAGATAAATGAATCAATTGCTAGGAACAAATAGTGCTGAAGTTAAACAAAAAGCTGTAGAGTTAGGATTCCACAAAGTAGGAATAGCTGCTATCTATGGGACAGATGATATACAAATGCAGCAGTTGCGAGCATGGATCGAGCTTGGTTATCATGCCGACATGGAATGGATGACTTCTCCCAAGCGTCAAGATATTAGATTAGTGATGAGTGAAGTGCGATCGCTAATTTGTGTAGCCCTTAACTATTATACCCCCCATCAACGCCCTGGAGGTGAAGAGTATGCCAAAATTTCTCGTTATGCTTGGGGACGAGATTATCACAAAGTCATGCATAAAAAATTGAAAGCACTCTCTAACTGGTTGCAGGGACAAGGTGAAAACATCCAAGCGCGGTATTATGCAGATACAGGGCCAGTTCAAGATAAAGTCTGGGCGCAAAAAGCTGGAATTGGTTGGATTGCCAAAAATGGTAATGTAATTACGCGAGAATATGGCTCTTGGGTGTTCTTGGGAGAAGTGCTAACAAACTTAGAGTTAGATCCAGATAAACCCCATACACAACATTGTGGAAATTGTACTCGCTGTCTAGAAGCTTGTCCTACAGATGCTATAACTAGTCCGTTCGTGGTAGACGCTAATCGCTGCATTGCTTATCATACAATTGAAAATCGCCAGGAAAAATTACCAGAGGCGATCGCATCCAATTTACAAGGTTGGGTTGCTGGTTGTGATATTTGCCAAGATGTTTGTCCTTGGAATCAGCGTTTTGCTAGTCCAACTGACGTGGAAGAATTTCAGCCATATCCTGGGAATATTGCGCCTAAGCTGGTAGAATTAGCCCAAATCTCAGATTATGAGTGGGATGAACGATTTCCAGCATCGGCGTTACGGCGAATTAAGCCAGAAATGTTACGACGGAATGCCCGTGCTAATCTAAACGCATTCCAACAGGCACAAGAATGACCCAGAAAGTAATTATTTTTGATTTCGATGGCACAATCGCTGATACAGTAGACGCACTTGTAACTATAGCCAACCGTTTAGCTAAAGATTTTGGTTATGTGCAAATTACTCCGGAAGAACTAGCTTTGTTGAGAAATTTAACTTCTAGAGAAATTCTTAGTTATTCAGGTATTTCTGTATTCAAGATACCTTTTTTAGTGAAAAAAGTCAAAGGGGAATTAAAAAGGAAAATACCAGAGCTAAAACCAATTTCCGGGATGAAAGAAGCCTTAATAGACCTAAAAAATGCCGGTCATCATTTAGGAATTATCACATCTAATTCTAAAGATAATGTTACAGAATTCTTGAAAATTAATGAATTAGATAATTTGTTTGAATTTATTTATTCAGGTATAACTATTTTTGGGAAAACAACAATTATTAATAATGTGCTAAGACAAAAACAAATTAAACTAGAAGAAGTCATTTATGTTGGTGATGAAACTAGAGATATCGAAGCTTCTAAAAAATCTAATATTAAAGTAGTAGCAGTTACTTGGGGCTTTAATTCTCCAGAGGTATTAGCTAAACAAAAACCCAATTATTTGATTCAACACCCTAGTCAATTGCTAGAGGTAGTAAATAACAGTTAACAGTTATCAGTTATCAGTTAATAATTAATCCCCATAAATAAATTTAGGGGATTTTACAAGAAAGAAAATTTATTTTTCTCCATCAATCATATTGAGGAGCAAGGACGCTGATTAAACGATAGAAGCTGATAACTAATAACTGGTCAATTGTCAAAATTATTCCCACAAATGACTAATGAGTATTACTTAGAGCCAATTTCGTCTGCCATTGCTTTATAATCAGCAGGATCGCCTGTTGATTTTGCTTCCGTTTTTTTCTCCTCTGATTCAGCCATTTGATATTCTGGTGCAGTGGCGTCTTGGCTTGCTTTTGCACCCTTACCCACACTCAATTGCTGTGCTGCTTGATAATCTTTGTCCATATCAACACTAGGCGCTTTTGCTTCACCACTGGCAATTTCTTCAGCAGTTAGTTTTGCATCTTCAGTAGAAGCTTGCTCAACATTTGGTTTAATTTCTTCAGACATAAGAATCCCCTCTGATAATTTTTTGTTTATGTCGAGATTCTATCAGAGTGAACCAATTCAACCTTGATATCTGTAGATAGATATTTCTCCTCTATTGAAAGATAGAGAAATTAAATTATTCGTGAAAAACAAGATCCCCGACAACTCATGCGAAGTCGGGGATCTGATCTCTCAATTTTTACAACTCCTATGAAAAACAAGATTTCCGACTTATTCAAAGAATTCAGAAATTTGGTTTTTAAATTTTCAAAATAGAAGAGAGATACTATACTTGATTATTCAACCAGTTACCGACGACTAATTCTAGGCAGGTTTCTTTCTGGGTAAAGCCAAGTTTTTTATAAAAATCAATAGTATCATCTGTAAATAAACACACATGTTGCCCTTGTAATTCTGTCAATAGAGTTCGCATCATGGTAGTAGCAATACCTTGATGGCGATAAGGACTAAATGTCCAAACATCGACAATGTAAGCATTACAAACACCATCAGATAAAACACGAGCAGTTCCAATGATACGATCGCCTGCATAAGCAATACAAGTTGCATAGCTATTAGCAAACGATACTCTTAGTTGTTCTGGACTCCTACCATTGTCAAATTTATCTTGACTGAGCGTTGCTTTCATTTCCTCCCAGTCAACATTTTCTAGATCGCGTTTGTAGATGATGATCATGATACTGCCATCTGAGTCAAATCAGCCGGGGTGAGGTGGGAATGTACAACTTGTCCATCACGAAACCAGACGATACGTTGAGTTTGGCGAGCAACTTCTGGTTCGTGAGTTACCATGACGACAGTAATCCCAGTGGTATTGAGTTCAGTAAAAATATCCAATACTTCTTGGGTGGTACGGGAATCAAGCGCACCAGTGGGTTCGTCTGCTAGCACTAATACCGGACGATTGACAATTGCACGGGCGATCGCTACCCTTTGTTGTTGTCCCCCAGATAATTGATTCGGTTTGTTGTTAATACGTTTTTCCAAACCAACGCGCTTGAGTGCTTCGGCCGCGCGATCGCGTCTTTCGGCAGAGTCCACACTAGCATACACCATCGGCAACATCACATTTTCTAGTGCTGATAGCTGAGACAAAAGATGGAATTGCTGAAAGACAAAGCCAATTTTTTTATTCCGAATGTGAGCAAGTTCGCTATCATCCATTTGTGCGACATCGAGGTTATCTAAATAGTAATGTCCTGATGTGGGGCGATCTAAACAGCCAATTATATTCATAGCTGTAGATTTACCAGAACCAGATGGTCCCATAATTGAACAATATTCGCCCTCGTGGATCACCAAATTCACATCGTTGAGTGCTTTGACTTCAGTTTCACCACTACCGTAGATTTTAAAGATATTTTCTAGTTGAATGATTGATGATTTGTTATTTGTCATTTGTCATTTGTTCTCTTATCTTTATTATCTCTACTCATCTCCTGATCCGACTACTTATTCAGATTTCTTGTTGCTCCTTAACTCGCCGAGTTTTGAGCCACTACAACATCTGTAGTTTTTCTTTCTGGTTTCCCCAGTTAGCTGTTTGTAGACGTTTTTTTAATTCCTCTTCGCTATCTGCGATTTCAATCTTAAATGAGCGGCTCATTGCTATTTAAATTTATCGAGTTTGCTTCTCTCTATATATATGCATTTTCATATTAAATTGGTATAAGGAGGAATTCATAAAGATAAGAATCAATTGTAACAAAATGAAAATAGAGTGAATGTTACCATATTTAAATTTTTTCTTGTTCAAAGCAAAATTGCGATCGCTCATTCTTATCTACCAGCCCTAATCAAGAAAATCTCAAACTACCCGCTTTTATTTGCTCCTACTCTTCATTTGTCAGATCAACAATTTTTCATGCAAGCAACCATCCACAACTCTAATAACTAACAAATCCCGCAGCTAGCTCTCTGCTTGCAAAGCGAAAGACATGGCAAAGAAATGAAGACTATCTTATGTTAACCTGGGTTTAATTTTTATACGCCAGAAGCAAAATAATTAAATTAACAAGAAAAAAATCTCTCCAATTATTGTTAACAATTGTAAAATTCATGTCTTTAAGACTAGAAACATGATTTTTATCTAGTTAAACTAACAAAAAGAGTGGTGTGCTGCTACTAATTAAAAAAAGGTATGGTTTTCTAGTCTAGATGATCCCTGTTCAACTAACTCTGAAAAATTTCCTCAGTTACCGTGATGCAACTTTGGATTTTCGCGGTTTGCATACGGCGTGTATTTGTGGGGCTAATGGCGCTGGTAAATCTTCTTTATTGGAAGCGATCACCTGGGCAATTTGGGGGGAAAGCAGAGCCAATACTGAAGATGATGTTGTCCACACTGGCGAAAAAGAAGTTCAAGTAGATTTCGTTTTTAGAATCAGCCAAGAGCAAACTTATCGAGTGATTCGTACTCGCGCTCGTGGTGGTAGTAGTGTTTTGGAATTTCAAATCGAAACACCAAAAGGGTTTAGCTCACTGAGTGGTAAAGGAGTAAGGGCAACTCAAGATACGATTTTGCAGCATATTAAGCTAGATTACGATACTTTTATTAACTCTGCTTACCTGCGTCAAGGTCGAGCAGATGAATTTATGCTCAAACGTCCAAGCGAACGCAAGGAAATATTAGCGGAATTATTAAAACTTCATCAATATGATGAATTAGAAGAACGATCAAAAGATTTATCGCGTCAGTTTAAAGCCAAAGCCGAAGAATTAGAACGCTCTTTGGAGTCGATGAAAATTCAACTCAAAGAACGAGAGGCGATCGCAACTCAACGAGTCACCTTAGAAAACGAACACAATCAACTCCAACAAGTACAAGCTTTTGAAAATATTAAATTACAAAGTTTGCAAGTTGTCCAGCACCAACGACAGAATTGGGAAGAGCAACTAAATTTTGTCAGACAGCAATATCAAAACTTAACTCAAGATTGCGATCGCCTCGAACACGAGCGGGAACGAATTGCAACTCAGCTATCCACATTAGAAGAATTATTAGCTCAAGAAGCAGAAATCACCACCGGATACAGCCGATACCAAAATCTACAAGCTCAAGAAGAAGCCACAAGTACCAAATTTGCAGAATACACCCGCGCTCAAACCACCCGTCAACAAAAGCAACAGCAGCTGACCAAACAAATTAACGAAATAGAACGACAACTGCAACAAACGCAAGCGCAATTAGAAGCATTACGTCAGCAAGATGCAGAAATTCAACAAACTCTCAATAAATCGAGTGAAGTCGAAGCAGCTTTGTCTAAATTGACAACAGCGCGTCAGCATCTAGCTCAATTGGATGAATTGCAATTACAAGTTTCTCCCTTGCTGCAACAACGAGCAACTTTACACAGCCAAATCGTGCGCGTACAAGCGGGATTAGTAGCACGATTAGAACAAATACAAGCCACAGAAAATCAATTACAATCTCAGCAGCGACGCCAACCCCAACTGCAACAAGCGGTGATGGAAGTCGCAATCCAGATTGAAGAATTGGAGAAAAAGCGAGTCTATCTGCAACGAGTTCAGGAAAAAGGACAAGAACGACGGAATTTTATTGAACGGTTGCAAGCTCATCAACGCGATTATGAAAGATTGCTGGGAGAACTAGAGCAAAAAATCCAAATGCTGCAAACTCCCAACGCCATTTGTCCTCTGTGCGAAAGGGGTTTGGATGAGCATCACTGGAATCGAGTTGTAGATAAAACCAAATCTGAGTATAAAGATACAGAAGGACAATTGTGGGTAGTTCGAGAACAGATGGCTGTTTCCGACAGAGAAATTCAGGTACTTAGACAAGAATATCGAGATATATCTCAACAATTGTCTCCCTATGACACATTACGAGAACAAAGAGGACAATTAGCAGCTAAGTTACAAGCAACAACTGATGTTGAACAACAATTACAAGATATTGCGGTTCAAAAACAACAACTAGAGCGATCGCTCCAACTAGGCGAATATGCACCCGACAAACAAGCCGAACTCCTAGAGTTAGAAAATTATCTGCAACAACTCAACTATAATGAGCAAAATCACGCCTTAGCTCGCAGTGAAGTAGAACGCTGGCGTTGGGCAGAAATTAAACAAGGACAGATTAGAGACGCTACCAAACGCCAAGCCCAAATAGAAGCGAAAAAACCAGAACTGCAAGCACAAATTGACCAGTTGCAAGCAAGAATTAAGCAAGAGGCGATTGATTCTGAATGTGCTAAACAAATCACCGCTTTAGATAATTTCATCGCCGAACTTGGTTATGACACTGAACAGCATAATAACCTCCGTGTTGCTGTACGCAAAGCCCAAGGTTGGCAATTGCGCCACCAACAATTACAAGCAGCACAACAGCAGTATCCGCAACTTAAAGCTAGAGCGCAAGAATTAGAAGTAGCTTTACAAGCAAGATGGGCAGAAAGGCAAAAACTAAAAAGCCAAATTGAAAGTATTATTAGTCAACTTGAGGAAACAGGCAATCCTCTAGCCCAAATTCAAGCTTTAGAGCAGCAATTAGCAACTCGGCGTCGCCAACTTGACGAACAAATCACCCAATTGGGGCGCTTAGAACAAATGGCGCACCAGCTCGATATGCTGCAAACTCAATATGAGCAACAGCAGCAAGAACAGCAACAAGCCAAAGATCAACACCGTGTTTACCACGAATTAGCTCAAGCTTTTGGTAAAAATGGTATCCAAACACTGATGATTGAAAACGTCCTGCCGCAACTAGAAGCAGAGACAAATCAACTTCTTTCCCGCCTTAGTGCTAATCAGTTACATGTACAATTTGTGACACAAAAAGCTGGACGTAATGGTAAAGCTACGAAGAAAAATAGCAAGTTAATTGATACTTTAGATATCTTGATTGCCGATGCTAGAGGTACAAGAGCCTATGAAACTTACTCTGGTGGGGAAGCGTTTAGAATTAACTTTGCGATTCGTTTAGCTTTGGCAAAATTACTTGCACAACGCGCCGGAGCTGCTTTGCAAATGCTGATTGTTGATGAAGGCTTTGGTACACAGGATACAGAAGGATGCGATCGCCTGATTGCTGCAATTAATGCGATCGCCCCGGATTTTGCTTGTATTCTCACAGTGACACATATGCCACACCTGAAGGAAGCTTTTCAAGCACGGATTGAGGTGAATAAAAGTCAGCAAGGTTCGCAGTTGCGTTTGATGGTTTAGCTACCGAATGTGTTTCTTAGAAGTTAAGACAAATGAGCGATCGCGTAACACCGTCAGCTTAAATATATAGAGCGTAGTCATTAGTTTGATAACAGTAATGCTGACTCTATTGTTAGTGACAACACCTGAATAAGGAATCAGTAGAGCATCTTTGACTATGCCACAGAAAATATTTTTCTGGAAGAATCCCACGCGCTAAAGCAAGCGTCGGAGAAGTCAATACTTAATAATTAAATAGATTTAACCTAAATCCTGGCAATATATTTTCACCGGATAATTCTGTAGGAAAGTTTCGCATTTCCACATCTTGTCCTGGACGATAAATTTCCACTTGCTGCTGTTGAGGATTAATCAACCATCCCAATTGCACTCCTGCATCAAGATATTCTTGCATTTTCTGACGTAGGGTTTCTAGGTCGTCGGTTGCTGACCTTAACTCGATGATAAAATCTGGTGCAATGGGAGGAAATTTACGTTTTTGTTCAGGTGTGAGTGCTTCCCATCGTTCTCTGCGAATCCAAGCAACATCTGGAGAACGGTCAGCACCATTAGGTAACTTAAATATAGTAGAGGAACTAAAAGTATAACCGAGTTGCGTTTGGCGATTCCATATTCCCAAATCGATCATTAATTCGGCTTCTCGATTCCCACTTTCTCCGCCAACGGGTGGCATAATAATTAATTTTCCCTTGGGCGTTCGTTCAAATTGCAACTCGCGGTTAATTTGACATAGCTGATAGAACTGTTCATCCGTTAGGTGAACCGTGTCTAGGTTTAATGTCAAAGGACTTGTAACCATACAGTTAGCCTGAATAGTCGTTGTAATAATACCATGCTATGGCATCTTTAAAGGCTTTTCGACTACAACAAGGGAATGAAAAATCGACCACTGATACTAATCACGAAATTCGCAACTACGTTGCTGTTTGGGGCGGGTTTTCAGCCAGCCTTCCTTATAAGTTTGCTGCTAAATTAATCCCTGTCCTTGATCCTCGATCCCTTAATACCCAAATTGCCACATCATAAAGGCGAAGATGTCGGCTCGTTCTTGGAGACGTTGCGTTTTGGTTGAACCAACGCCGTGTCCTGTTTCATAGTCAATACGGAGTAAGATAGGTTTGTCACTTGCTGAGGCGGCTTGAACTCGCGCCGCAAATTTTGTTGATTGCCAAGGTTCGCATCGTTGATCAGTGATGCCGTGGATTATTATCATTGCTGGATAGTTCACACCATTTTGGACATGCAAAAATGCATCCATTTCGTAGAGTGCTTTGAACCCTGCTGCGGTGGCGCAACTCCCAAATTCGCGAATATTGTTCACTCCGTTTGCCATTGTTTCAAAGCGAATTACATTCATCGCGCCTACCCGTGCAATTGCTACTGCAAACAGATCAGGACGTTCTGTAACGGCTCTACCAATCAAAATACCACCTGCACTAACGCCTTCTGCCGCCAGTTTTGCAGGCGAGGTATATTTTTTTTTAATTAGATATTCAGCACAAGCAATAAAATCTTTCCAAGTGTTGGGCTTTGTTTGCTGAAATCCGGCGCGATACCACGCTTCACCTTTTTCACCACCACCGCGCACATGAGCGATCGCCATAATACCACCTTTCTCATACCAGGCATAATTTTGTTGTTGATAGCCTAAGTACATGGAAAAACCGTAAGCCCCATAACCAATCAACCAGCATGGATTTGAACCATCAAGTTTGATACCTTTTTTGTGGACAATAGAAAGCGGTATCATCGTCCCATCGTGCGATCGCACCTCGACTTCTTGAGCTACTAAATCATCTGGTGCGTCATATTTACCTTGCGATTGTAATTGTGTCTGCGTGAGTTGATTGGTTTGCGGTTCGTATTCGTAGATGCTGTAAAATTTTGTCCAAGTCGTAACACTGAGCAAAATTCCTGCCACTCTGGGATCATTTTTGGTGATTCTGGGGTCATTTCCAAAAAAGTCAACTGTGCCAGCAAACGGCAGATTGAGTGATTCTGTTTTACCGTCGTAAGTAATGCGGATGAATTTGTTACTACCATTATTCTTTGTTAGTACATAAAGTGCATCTTGAGCGGCAAATATATACTCAATTATCTGATCGCTTTCTGCCATGACAATTTCAGCACTCGAAAAGTCAGGATTTTTCAGCGAAGTTTTGACTATCTTATAGTGAGGCGCATTTTTATGCGTTAGCAAATACACCTCTTCTCCATGCACTTCAAAAAGTATGACTTCATCGATCGCATCGCAAATCTTTTTCCACTCTGGTGTACCTTCATTGAATGAAGCGAGGGTGGCGACATAGAGATCTAGTTCTTTCTGTGTACCGTAGAGGATGACTGCAAATATATAGTCGGAATTGGGAAGGGCAATAACAAAGGGAACTGCGACAGTTGAAATGTTCACCAAAGAAGTCACTTCATGACCGAGGATAAGGTTATCTTGTTCTATATCTGTGCCAAGTCTGTGCAAATAGACTTTGCTTTTTTGATACTTTTGAGTCTTCGCCATGCCTTCTTTCATCTCTTGATCGCGGGTGTAGACAAATGACTGGTTATCAGGCAACCAAACTCCGCCCCAATGCAGCCGCGAAATCGGTTTGTCTATATTTTCAAGAGTTTCAGTATTGATCACATAAAGCGAAGCCTCTTCTGAACCATTTGCCGAAATACTATAATTCACATACTTGCCATCCCACGAGGGGATAAAACAGTTAATTGCGTGCGGGTTGCCTGTTTCTTGTTTAAACTTGTCAGGATCAACCAAAAGCATTTCGTTGCCGTTCATGCCGTCTCGCATGTACAGTTGCCACACATCGTCTTGCGCCGTAGATTTGAGGTAGAAAATTTTGCTATTAGCAAGGCGCAACACGCAGCTTACTTTTGCCGGAACAGAAGCGTCTAATTCCACCATGCGCTTAAAAAAGGTATTGCGTCCCGGAATTTGTGCAAGCGTATGGGTTGTAAAATCGGCTTGCGCTTTTACCCACTGTTGCACTTGTTGATCATTGAAGTTTTCCATGTAACGATAATTGTCCGTTACCTGCGTACCGAAGTAATTGTCTGTAACAGGTTTGACAGGTGCAACGGGCGGCTTTGGTTGTTTGGTCATGTTGCGTTTCTCCAGAAGTTTGGTGCGCTGGACTTTGACCGAGAAATGTAATTAATTATGCGATCGCTTCATGTTATTGTTATACACAAAGTTCAAAGCGGACGCTCCCAAGGCTGACTGTACTGTCTATAGCCAACTCGTTTTAAAGCAGAAATCATTGGTAAATTGTTCACATCTGTATCGCAAAACACCCGCCAAACTCCGATATTCTGTAATACTCGTGTTCCCTTGAACAACAAATCATTTGCAAAACCAAAACCACGATACTCTGGCAAAACCCACATCACGGATGAATGAATTCAGGAAAGTTTGCTTATATCCCCATGCTTTTAGCCGGGGGATATAAGCATCACGACTCGTAAAACTCATGCTTGAGCAGTGTCAACGATTACTAGCTAAGTAGAAACTGACCATGAAGCAAGGTAGTGATCGACAGGTAATTATGCCCCTCTATCTAGAGGGGTCGGCTGCTATTATTTATTGTGAAGTTTTCCCAAAATACATAGATAATGAACCTATATGAAGTCAAATAAAGCTATATGTTTTAATAAAGTTGTACTTGATCTATACAAAAAACACGCTCTAATGATTATTGACCAATACTTTTTTGAGAGCATTCAATGTGGCGACATAATGTGCCACCTGTGCCTCATCAATCCAAAATCTAAAATCCAAAATCTAAAATCGGATGACCCTCGCTTATCCACGCCGACAACGACAACTTGAAAGTCTAGTCAGAAAATTGGGTTTGGCAGTAGAAGGACCAATTCAATGGCAACTGCTGGACTTAGCACTGACTCATCCGACCGTATCTGACTCAGCAAATTATGAACATCTAGAATTTGTTGGTGATGCTGTAGTGCGGTTGGTGTCAGCAATTGTGTTGTGGGAAAATTATCCCAATTGTCCGGTAGGAGATTTTGCGGCAATTCGTTCGGTATTAGTGAGCGATCGCATTTTAGCCCAGTTAGCACGCTCTTACGGTTTTGAACTATATTTACTTGTGGCTGGCAGTGCCACTGCTGATAAAGTTGGTCAACAATCGAGATTAGCAGATGCCTTTGAAGCTGTTCTAGGAGCGCTTTACCTTAGTACTAACAATCTTGATTTAATTCGTCCTTGGCTAGATCCTCACTTCAAAGAACTAGCAGCAGAAATTCGCCTTGATCCAGCTAGACTAAATTACAAAGCTGCTCTCCAAGAATGGACTCAAGCGCATTTTAAGGTTTTACCAGAATACCGAGTTGTAGAAATTAGTCAGCCTCATAATAATCAAGATCGTTTCATAGCTCAAGTGTGGCTGCACGGACAAAAACTTGGTGAAGGTAAGGGACGTTCAATTAAAGCTGCTGAACAAGCCGCAGCAAAAGTTGCTTATTTAACTTTAAGCACACAAGAAGAACACTGAATTAAGTAAGTCTACACAAATAAAGTAGGAGCTAACGATCGTACTTTAGGATAAACCTGTGAAAATTTGGACACATTGACACTACGTACTCTAATCACTACTACTACCCCAATTACCAATTACCAATTAGCGATCTCAACGGTTAGAATATTGGCTTCTCGTCTACGTGTCGTATAAATTTTAGGGTGTCAAGTGGCACAGGAACATTATTCAGAAATACCACCGCCATTACTTTTAAATGGTAGCGATCGCGATCTTGATTTAGAGTCTACTCTCCAAGAGCTACAATTGTATAACTTCCAAGTTGAAACTAGCTGTACTGGTACAGAGATAGCCAAAGTATTTGAGAAAAACCCACTGCTACCAGGAGTAATTTTGGTCGAACAGGGAAATTACACTGGGATGATTTCGCAGCGACGACTGCTGGAATTTTTCATCCGTCCCTACGGACAAGAGTTATTTTTGAGCCAACCCTTAAGTGTAATTTACAGTTATGCTCGTACTCCAACTTTAATATTGCCTGAAACTACGCCGATTTTGGCAGCGATGCAACTAGCGCTGAGGCGATCGCCTGAACTTTTAGCAGAACCAGTGGTTGTACAAACTGTCGATGATACTTACACATTGTTAGATGTACAGCAATTGAATATTGCTTCTTGGCAAATTCGTGGTATCGAAACTCAAGTGCGCTACGAACGTAGCCAAGCTCAAATGATTCAAAATGATAAGATGGCAAATTTAGGACGTTTGGTAGATGGGATTGCTCATGAGATTTTAGATCCAGTGGGTTTTATTTGGGGTAACTTAACTTATGTCTCCAATTACAGCCAAGATTTACTCAAACTGATTGCAGCTTATGAAAGTAAGTTATCATCACCTTGTGAAGAAATAAATTCTCTCAAACAAGAAATAGAATTTGATTTTTTAGAACAAGATTTATTACAAGCTCTTACTAGTATTCGTACAGGAGCAGAAAGATTAAAAAAATTAGTTATTAGCTTACAAAATTTTTGTCATATTGATGAAGTTTATCCCAAACCTGCCGATTTACATGCATGTATCGATAATATTTTGTTAATCATCAATAGCAGTATTCAGGGAGAGATAGAAATAATTAGAAATTACGGTCGTCTACCTCCGATATCTTGTTTTATTGGACAACTACATCAAGTATTTATGAATCTTTTAAGTCACTCTGTAGACTTATTACTTGATGAAGCAGTACGACATCGGTTAAACCCTATCAAACAAGCTAATAAACCACGAATTAAAATTACTACAGAAGTTATCTCTCAAGAATCTACCATACCAGAAGTGCCAGATTCACGATGGGTTGCTATTTATATTCAGGATAATAGTCTAGGAATTTCTGATAAATTCAAACAGGAGATTATAGAATCTTTTTCTGTGGAAAAAAGAGCCAACAAAGAAACTAGCCTTGCAGTAAGTTATCGTATTATTACAGCCAGGCATGGTGGTAAATTTAATTTATCTTCAGAAGTGGGTGTGGGTACAAAATTTACAATATTGTTGCCTTTGTTGTAATTTGTTAGCTTGTAAGGGTAGCGCGTCTACGCCCCTACCCATTATGATAAATTTTACTTAACTGACGTACGTTCAAACCACTCCTCATATTTTTGATGATATTCTTCATTTTCGACCACAATAGTCACTCGTACTTTTTGACATCCATGATTTCGTTCTAATGCGATCGCATTTAAAAGCAGACTAGCAATTTTTGGTGAATTAAAGTCTCCACTTACAGTCAAATTATGATCATGTATATCAACTTCGTGTTTTTCTACTTGGCTCAGTTCAACACCAGAAATTTCTCCTTGACTGATAGCGAATTCTGCAAGTAATTTATTTTCTGGACTGACTTGTTCAATTACAAGTTTTTCATATTGCACTGGTACTTGTACCATTCGTGTTTCGATTTCTTTACGAACAATGATATCACCAGCTTTTCGTTTTTTTCTATTGACAATTAATCGTTCACTTAACAAACGAATAATTTCTTCTTCTGTTTTTTCACCAATGTCGTTTTGTTCTAAATTAATATCTTGAGCAGTACTAATGACTGGCTCTATCTTGGAAGTTTCTAAATTATTATTGTTAGTCATTGGTGATTGAGAATATTCAGGCATATGTTTAATTTGTGATTTATCTATGTCTAATAAAACAGATTTAGTAGCTATGTCAATTTTCTTGATTAATTTGCTAGGTAACAGCAGAGAACTATGATGTTCCGAAGATTGGAGACTTGGTAACGGTGTAAAACTAGTGACTATTATATTAACTTTATGATTGTAATCTATAATTAAATCTCTAACTCTACCGATTAGTAAACCTTGCCTATCAATCACTGCAAAATTTCTAATCTTTCTTATCAATTTGTTAAGCAAATCGTGAACATGGACTTGATTAGTATTAATTAATTGTTTTTTCATTTCATGAATAAAATATTATTAAGCGAGAAAACTATCATATGACTTTTATTTACAAGTGATTAAGTGCAGGCAAAATCAATTTGATTTACCTACACTTCTCATCGAACTAGTGATCAATCTCATGTTTATAGTTCATATCTTGCACTTAGCTATGAACTAAAGTTTATCTTTCAAAGTTTAAGCCTGTTTTAACAGGCTATAATTCTGATTCAGTTTGGTGTCTTTAAAGTTTAGCTTATTTGCCATAAACTTTATTTACTGGCACAAAAAAATCAGTGCAAGAATGAGTGTAGTCAATAATTCAACTCATGACAGACTATAAACAAACCAGGGTTATTTTATTCTTAGCATAACGCGCCCGGAAATTTATTTCTGGGCTAACAGCAAAACTCCACTTAAAGTGGACTAAAAGATTTTGAAGTCGTTTTTAGACAATTTAAGCTATGAGCCAAGAATTTTAATTCTTGGCGGACTAGACGAGAAGAAAATAACCCTGATAAACAATATTAGGCTCGTTACATCCATCATTAACGTTGTTCATCAATTGGTAGATTAGGGCTATTTACATCCAATTCTTCACGACGAATTGTGTCTTGAGCCTCAACAGTATCGCGATCTACTTCTTTTCTAACTCTGACTTCTTCACGTACTACAGCTTCTTTACGAATATCGGGAGTTTCTTCGTAGATATCCACGCGAGCAACTTCACCCTCACGGAAATTTGCTTCACCAGGAGCAACTGGTCTACCTGCTTCATTGGGAGTAACTCGTTCAACGACTACTCGCTCTTTTTCTACAGGAACTGCAACTCTTGCAGTTTCTGTTTCAACGTGCTTACCAACTGTTACTTCCCCAACTTTCTCACGTCGTTTGTTGGCAATCAAGCGCTCTTCGTATAGTTTGAGATTTTGATGATTTTGTTCATTCAACCCAAACAAAGAAGGTTCACGATCATAGGTGTAGCTGTCACGATCATATTCGGGAGTAACACCAGTATAACCAGTATTAGAAACTGGCTGATAAGGCATCTCTACACTAGTTTGTCCAGTCAGAGGAGCAGATGCTTCTACTGGTGCAGGATTACGATATACACCCCGTACTCGTTCTTCATAATCGTAATCCACAGTTTGACGTTCGTCATATTCAGGTAAGTTATCTGCTTGCTCTCTAGTCATACCAATAGCATAGACGCGATCGCTATTATGATCTACGCGAGTACGTCCAATAGGCAATAATACTTTCTTACCAAAAATCCAGAAGCCCATGTCCACAACTAAATAGCGAAAATGACCTTCTTCGCCTACTAAAACATCATGAACTGTACCAATCTTTTCATCAGTTCCTTCTACATAAACACTCATTCCTTTGATGTCATTTCCACCAAGATTATTGCGGTAGTTAGGATCAAAATCTGTTAGTTTATAAAGAGCCATATTGATCTCCCTAAGCTGTTTTTTATCTTTTCAGTACTACGCTATTAATTTATTGAGTTTTATTTATCTTCCTAACGAGTGAATCAGTTTCTTAGAGATGTTATCTATGGATGTATTTTGGTGTGAGGGATTGGGGATTAGACATGATTAACAACTAACCACTACCTAACAATCGCAATTTTGGATATCATCCCACTACCCTATTGTCAATGAGTACATCTTTCTTATACTGGTGAGAAGATGGAAAGATGAAGTTTTGTGAAGTGAGGATAGGGCATGTACATTGTGCAAATCGCCTCCGAATGCGCTCCTGTAATTAAAGCAGGGGGTTTAGGTGATGTAGTTTACGGACTGAGTCGGGAATTAGAAGGTCGTGGGCATTCTGTTGAGATCATATTGCCCAAGTATGATTGTATGCGCTACGACCATATTTGGGGACTTCACGACGCTTATCTCAATTTGTGGGTACCCTGGTATGACGCTGCAATTCATTGTTCTGTGTACTGCGGTTGGGTACATGGGCGGGTATGTTTCTTTATTGAACCCCACTGTGAGGACAATTTCTTTAACCGGGGCTGCTATTACGGTTGTGATGACGACAACATGCGCTTTGCATTCTTTTGCAAAGCAGCTTTAGAATTCTTGCTTAAAAGCAACAAGCGACCTGATATCATTCATTGCCATGACTGGCAAACAGGCTTAATTCCAGTCATGCTTTATGAAATTTATAAATATCATGGCATGGAGTATCAGCGCGTTTGCTATACCATCCACAACTTTAAGCACCAAGGACTTGCTGGTATTGATATTCTGCGGGGAACGGGTTTAAACCGAGAGTCGTATTACTTCCAGTACGATTACTTACGTGACAACTTTAATCCCTTTGCTTTGAACTTGATGAAGGGGGGTATTGTTTACTCTAATGCTGTAACCACAGTTTCACCCCACCATGCTTGGGAAGCACAAGCTACAGAGATTGGCTGCGGTTTAGGTCATACCTTGCATCTGTACCAAGACAAATTTAGCGGGGTACTCAACGGGATTGATTATGATTTTTGGAATCCCGAAATTGACCGCTACATTCCTTACAAATATACCCAGGCTGATTTTGAACAAAAAGCATATAACAAAAAAGCTTTGCGAGAGCGATTAATGCTTGCTCATAGTGATAAACCAATCATTGCTTATATTGGTCGATTGGATAATCAAAAGGGTGTACATCTTGTGCATCATGGAATTTATCATGCACTCAATAAAGGAGCGCAATTTGTTTTACTAGGTTCTGCTACAGAACCTGGAATCAATAGACATCTCCGACAACTATCAAAGCCTTTATGTGACTAGCTCTTAGGGTGCAAATGCAAGCATTGCGATTCAGCTAGTCTATACGAATAAATAAGGGTTTGAGATAATTCTTGTAGAGAACAA
>JAESGT010000008.1_pt1 | contig 106841 bp, 90 predicted proteins | sample 9266261 | NCBI WGS metagenome assembly JAESGT01 (sample SAMN15741584, study PRJNA653494) | algae metagenome | isolation source: Pelatocladus maniniholoensis HA4357-MV3 and co-occurring heterotrophs from... | place: USA: Maniniholo cave near Haena, Hawaii | collected 2009-07-28 | reverse complement strand
TATTTGATTATTTGTTTTTCAAAATATATTCGTTCAGTACTCTATTTCTTAATCATCCTGATTTTTTCGCTTTTCTCATGATGTAATCTCTTTGTACTTCAATTTGAAGTGCGGAATGTGGGTTACTAAATCTTCTGTACACAACAATATCCCCGACTTATTCAATAAGTCGGGGATCTGATTCTCTAAATGAAACATATTTTTATCAGATATGCAGGCATAAATAAAAATAATTAATAAATCAAAAAAGAGAATTTATTTATTGCCTACTGTTAATTAGGAATGATGCAAATTTTAATTTATTTGCATTAAATTACTTAAATTAACCCAAAAATTGCTGTTTAACAGAGTCAATTTCTGCTGCTAATTCTTGGCGAGTGGATTCTTTCATGAGATAGCGAAAAACAAACCAACTAGTGTAAATAATACCAATTAACTCCAATACTGGCTGTGCTAGCGGAATATCATTGATTGCATCCAGTACAGCCAGGATAATTTTAGCAGTCACAACTGCTGCTAGTGACCAAGCCAGAATGATGAATATCTGTTTGTATGCTTGAAAAAAATTAGTGAAGTTTTGGGACAATTCCTGCCAAAAACTTGCCAATTCTCTAGTAATCAACTGAAATTGACTCTCAGGTTCTTGGGCTGGAAGTAACTTTGGTAAGTTTTGATTATCTGAACCTTCAATTGCTGCCACAGCTTCTGCTGAGGTAACATCATTGTATTGTTGTTGCTGTACTTCGGTTTCCATAGGTTGGTGAGGTGATTTCGTTGCAATGGAAAACTATAATTGCAGTATCTCCTAATTTAAATTGTGCAGTTTCATCTTAATTTTTCATCAAACTTTTGACATACTTGTTTTTTCTTCCGTGAGAAGGAAGATTTATCAGTTATCAGTTTCATCAAAGACGCGAAATTATCCTGCGGGATCTTGCTACGCGTCTCTAGAACCCCAAAAATATGATGTGAAGTACCCCAACTTGCTTCGCTACTGATAACTGATAACTGTTAAAAATCTACTCCCCGCTTCAGTTCCACACCTTGATTAGCATAATGTTTATGGCAATACACTTCAGAGTGAATGCTAGCTAGGTCAAAATAGGCTGGTTGATTTTGGCAGCGACCAGTGATGATAATTTCGGTATGACGAGGTTTGCGGAGTAAAGCTTGAACAATTGGTTCTACAGGTAGTAATTCCAAGTCAACTGTGGGGTTGAGTTCATCTAAGATGATGGTTTTATAAAGTCCAGATGCGATCGCAGTCTTAGCAATTTCCCAACCTCGTTCTGCTTCCACATAGTCTAATTCTTGACGAGAATTACGCCAAACGATCGCATCTCTTCCGCAACGTTGATGATCCATCACATCTGGATACGACTGTTGCAAAGCTGCTAATGCTGCATCTTCAGTATAACCACTACCACCTTTAAGCCACTGCATAATTAATACACGGGTAGAACCTGGATGATTAATCCCTCGACCGATTGCTTGTAAGGCTTTCCCCAAAGCACTAGTAGACTTACCTTTTCCAGCACCTGTGTAAATTTCAATACCTTCAATCAAAAGTGCGCTTGCAGTTGGATGGTGATGGGGTTTCATTTCCGAGTGTAAATCCGCAATATCTAGCAACTTTTGCGGTGCTGCGCGACCAGTTGCAATAATTTCTAAATCTTCAGGTTTGGATGTGAGTGTTCGTACCACCTCATCCACTGATAATAAACCCAAATCCAAGACAGGGTTAATTTCATCCAAGACCACAACTGAATATAAACCAGAAGCGATCGCACCTTTTGCTACGTCCCAACCCCGTGTAGCTTCATATCGATCAAAAGATGTAATTTCATCTGGTCCAAAAAATTCTGCTCTTCCGGTGCGAACTTGATCAATTAAATGGGGAAATCCGCGTTGCAAAGCTGCGATCGCTCCATCTTCATCATAATCTCGTTCTGGCCCTTTTAAAAACCGCAGCAGCAAGACGCGGTTGGAATTGCTCGGTGTATTGATTCCCAAGCCAATTGAGCGTAAAACGACTCCTAAAGCTGCTTGGGATTTACCTTTACCTGCACCATCATAAACGTGAATTTGCCCTGTAACTCTTTGTTGACGCACTTGTGCTGTGCGAATTCCAATCCCGTTCCTTGTCATTTGACTCAAAGCTGTAAGTGGCAGTTTTTTATCTTACCCAAGGTTTTATATCAGAAGGTAGGGGGAAATGTACCGTCTTAAAAATGGGTGTGGGGGTGTAAGGGTGTACGGGTGTAGGAGGAGTCACATTTTCATACCCAATAACCCTCATCATTTGATTAGGTTGCGGCTATACTTTTTTAAGTCATTCAAAAAAGGGGTAAAAGAGTGAGCAAATAAAGGTATGAGAGAGAAAATTCTCAGACCATAAGTCCAGATTAAAGAGTGTTAATCCGAAGAGTATTGCCTTTAAACCCTGATACTCTTATAACCGATAGTTAAATCTAGCAACTACCTGTTTCTGCTTATGTTTGATTTGCCTCTACTTCCCAAAGTAGTACCCATTGGTGCAATTTTGTTTAGTTTTTTATTTTTGTTGGTTTCGATTCCGTTAGAAGCTTATATTTTAAATTCAGTTCTCAAATTTGATAAAAGAACCTCTAGCTTTTATGCTATTTGCATGAATTTGTTTTCCAATGTAGTCGGTTGGATAATCTTTTTTTGGATAGAGCCATTCCTGTCTATCAGATTGAGAACAAGCTTAATGAATTTGATTTTCTTTGATCAAATACTGCCTAGCATGATAAATTTAATGATTTTGACTGCCTTTATCGTTTTTTTTGGAACTTTTGTCGTCAAATCATTGATTTTAAGACTGGCGTTAATTTCAATGACTGACTTTTGGAAAAGGCAAGATGAATCTGATGCTCAAAAGGTTTTATCTCGTAGGGAATTTAAAATGAGACTACAAACAAAAAATATATTCACTAATGTATTAATAGCCAATGCACTCAGTTACACTGCGGTTGTTTTAATTCTATTTTTGATTATCAGAATTGTCTAAATTCCATTCATGAAAATTTGGTTTATAAACTAAATCTTAAATATACAGCAGATTTCAACAAGCGTGAGGTACGGAAGAACCTCACCCGCGCACGCGCACCCTCCTCGCTTGCGCTTAGGGTTGGGAAGGGGTGTACTCCATTTAGATGCAAAGCGCTGTATCAGAAGTGCTAAGGTAAATCCGAAGTAGAAAGTAGTGTATGTAAAAGTCTTGCTATCATCACACCACAAATGAAAAACAAATGTTTCTAATACAACATCTTACTAGTCATGTAAAGGTTGCAATATGGAATTAATTAGAGATTTATTAGGTGTTTTCGGTTTTATTGGGGGTATTTACGACGATATTAAAGATTTTTTTCTTCCCAAAAGAGCTTTTGCCTGGCAAACATTAATATATTTAAGTATTTTTTCTTGGTTAATGTCTTCTCTATCTACAGGCTTTGTAAAATCGGCAATAGCCCTTTGTGGTTGGGTATTATTAATTGCAGGAACAGCTTGGTATACAACTGAAAATCCTGTAGTTATTCCTGGTACTAATATGCCTATTGGAGCATTAGTAACCGGATTTTTAGTGAGTGCTTTTGCTTTTAGAGAGTCAGGACAAGAAATTACAACTAGAACAATTGTTTTCTGGCCAACAATTTCCGCATTAATTACAGCAATTCCAGAATTTTTTGAAGGAACTGGAACGGAGTTTAGCACTCAGGTTCCTAAAATAGAAGAACGCCAAAAAATTATTATTTTGGTTGCTGTTTCGATGGTAATTAGTTGTTGGTTGCAGTTCGGGTTTGTAGTAAATAAATGGTTAGACGAGTTTCCAAGTTTACAGACAGACAATATTAAACCTACTTTTGTACTTAGAACAGAACCACAACTCAGTAAAACCCCAAAAAATGGTAGTTTAATTCTGAGCAAGCTTGAGCCAATAGTAAAAGAACAAATAGCTAATAGACCTTGGTCTGAAGTAGAACAGTGGTTAAAAAGTGCGAATGCGAGAGTCGATAGTTTAGGTAGAGAAGCAATAGAAACAAGCTTACGTGAATTTGACGAAAAGTCTTTATGGCGCACTGAAGCACGTATATCTAGTCTCGATCAGAAAAATCCTGACATCTATAAATTGGATTTACTGAGTGTGTGGAGTGGCCCCACTTCTACTGGACGTGAGTATTATCTGAGAAAAACTTGTCGAGTAGAACCAATTAATGTTTCTAGCAGACCAGATCAAGTATTAAGAGTTGCAGAAATTGCATGTGGTCGCACTAGCAACCGCATCATAGGTTCACCACCTGCGCTGTGAGGTTTTATATGAATTTTGGCAGACTCTACGTTATAGCAACGAATGTATTTCGAGAAGTAGTGCGCGATCGCATTCTGTTTATGATCGGCTTCTACATCATTATTCTTTCCATTGCTATCTACTTCCTTCCTCAATTTGCTGCTACCGCAGAAGATAAAATGTTTCTCGATTTTGCTTTGGCGACGATGAATCTTCTTGGTTTAATTGTCGCCATATTTGTTGGTACAGGATTGATTAACAAAGAAATTGAGAAACGGACTGTTTTGGTTTTAATTGCTAAACCTATTAGCCATAGTGAATTGATAGTTGGTAAATATTTAGGATTATTGATATTGCTAGCAGTTTTACTTACTGCTATGACAATGATCACTCTTGTGTTTTTGCTCTTCAGTCAAGTTTCCTACTCAATAGTCAGTATTCTAATTGCTGTATTTTTTTTATTTTTGCAGTTGTCTTTAATGACTGCTGTTGCTATTACCTTGGGTGTGTTTACTAGTTCATTATTAGCAACCGTTTTAACATTTGCTGTGTATTTAATGGGGAATATTAGTCGAGACGTATTAAAATTAGGTCGTCTTAGTTCTAAGCATGGAATTGAAACATTCACTCAAGCTTTATATCTTATATTGCCAGATTTATCTAGATTAGACGTAAAAAATGATGCTATTTATGGTCTGGCTGCATTGCCTAACTCAATAACACTAATTAGTAACATTGGTTATGGCTTACTGTATATCCTGATGCTGTTAGCGATCGCTATCCTCATTTTTTCCCAACGAGAGTTTTAGGAACGGGAACAGGGAACAGGGATCGGGGATCGGGGAAAAGGGAAAGGGGAGTTTGGGGAGAAAAATTACTTCCTTGTCTCCCTTGTCCCCCATCTCCCTCTTATCAATTTTTAATTGATAAGTTCCCCGTTCCCTATCTTCTAATATCTACTCGAATAGTTCCGTCGGGCATAATTGTTTCATAAAGTTTTGCATTTTTGAAATTGGCATTTTCAAGATTAGCTTCACTTAAATTTGTTGCCATAAGATTAGCCCATTTTAGATCTGCACCTGTTAAGTTGGCTTGATTAAAATTAGCTTCTATTAAAATAGCTCCACATAGCTTCGCTTCGGTGAGATTTGCTCTGACTAAATTAGCTTCAACTAACGATGCTTCAATTAATTGGGCTGTACTCAAATTAGCTTCCCTTAAGTCAGCATTACACAGAGAAGCATTCCATAATTTACTACCATTTAATTTTACTCGCCACAAACAAGCGCCACACAAATTTGCTTGAGTTAAATCAGCTTGACTTAAATCAGCATCAGAGAAATTTACTTGTTGTAGATTTGCTTCTCTGAGATTTGCACCAGTAAGTATCGCTCCACTAAGATTTGCATTACGTAAATCTGCTCCTTTAAAATTAATTCTGCTTAAATCAATTCCTCTGAGGTCAATTCCACTTAAGTCACACCCACTAAAGTCTCTACCTTCAATATTTCTATCTGTGATTTGACTTAAAACTTGCTCTTGCTTGTCAGCATGATTTTTCATGATATTTACCCCTAATTGTGCCTAGATGTAGTAGTAGGGGCGAAGCATTTGCTGATAAATATTTTTATAAAACAAATCAATAGTCATCTCAATGCTTCGTCCGTAAAGTCACGCAAAAATTGTTACCAAGAATCAATGTTCCAAGTAACTCCGTATTCCGAATGATGAATTCCAAATTGAAGTGGTTTCATACGCTTGTTCGGAACAAGTGTTCAATTTTGCCCTGATGATATATGTATCTTGAGATTACACCCGAAATCTTTATAAGCTAGATAGCAAATCAAGAGAAAATCCAAAAAAATCTCTTATCAATCGTGAAAACCATAATAGTACGTTCTTAATGAGAATTTTCTGTCAAAATACCCTGATAAAAATCAGGGAATGTTTATAATCTAGAACTTTTACTTTCATGCGATCGCTAGCATTGATACATGTTTATGGTGTTCGCATTGGTAATGGTTTCCAATTAGAATATTCGCCTAGATGATTCCAGTATGTAATATAACCGACAAAAGCAAAAATGAGGGCAGCAATTACTAACAAAATTGCACCAAACAAGCGCCACTTACGATTTGTTTTTAGATACAGAGTTGGTGCAGCAAAAACTCCACCTAATCCCGTTAAAATAAATCCAATTCCTGAGAGAAGTGGATTTCGTGTCAAATTCAGATTAATTATGCGTACCCCAATTACAATCGCAGCAAGTCCAGCAAAAAAGCCATAAATTGTAACTGTGAGCAAATCCCATCCCAAGGCTAAGGCTAAAGAAGCAGACAAAAATAAAATACCGAACAATACCGTCATTTCACCATAAGCAATGTTGAAAACTCCCCCTACTGGCCACGTAAAAGTCATGTGTAAACCAGTAACTAGTGCGATCGCCCCTGTCATCCCAAATCCAGGAATCCACCGTTTTTGATAAGCGTGATCTAGGCCAAAATACACATAGCCAGCTAAAAGAAATAGTCCGGCTACCATATTAATCAACATCAAGGTGATATAGTTAATAAACATTTATCTAGATGTAGATAGCATTAAACTTTTATTTGAGTATAAAATTACCTCATTTAAAATCTATAGCTAGAAGCATTTTTCAAACATCCTCTTAAAAGCTTTTAACTCTCCTCATTCCAGGTTTGTAGCTGCAAATATACCAGCACCAGGGTCACTGCAAATAATACCGTTGCTGCGGCGGCTGCATAACCAAAATCAAATTGAGCAAAAGCCTCTTGGTAAATGTAGTAAACCATTAAATTAGTAGAATTTAGAGGACCACCGCCAGTCATCACATAAACTTGCTCAAAACTTCGTAATGTAAAAATCATCGTGGTAACGATCGCAAAAATTAAAGTTGATTGCAATCCGGGTAAAGTAATATACCAAAACTTTTGCCAACTATTCGCGCCATCAAGTTCCGCAGCTTCGTATCGACTGGGAGGAATAGTTTGCAACCCTGCTAAAAACACTACCATATTAAAGCCGAGTTGTTTCCAAATACTCAAGATAATCAGTACTGGCATTGCCCACACAGTACTACTTAACCAAGGAATAGCTTTAATACCAATAATATCCAATAGGGTGTTAACTATACCATCATTTTGAAATAACCAACGAAATCCCAAACCACCAGCAACTAGAGAAATTATCGAGGGTAAAAAATAAACACTGCGGATAAATCCCCCCAAAGGTAAAGCTTGATTTAACAATACTGCTATTCCTAAAGGAATCACCAGACTAGGAATCACAGTAGCAAGGGTGAAATAAATAGTATTAAAAATAACTTGCCAAAAATCTGAGTCAGATAACAGACGCCAATAATTTTTTAAGCCTACCCAGTGTGTACCACCAGAAGTGAAAATACCACTGGTAAAACTAAGATAAAACAAATAGGCAATTGGCCAAAGAATAAAAAGACCTAATAAAATCAGTGCTGGAGTCAGAAAAAACCAAGCAGCAACGCTATCATTAGCCAACCACGACTGACTAGATTTACTATATATTTTTGGCATCTATAAAATTAACCTGTCGTTATGACACTCCGCCCTGATTCTATCTTTAGCCTGGTTTCTCCTCAAATTCAAGACACATTTAGTCAACACAAGCCTATAAAATTGGGAATCATGGCTTCGGGAAGTGGTAGTAACTTTGAAGCGATCGCCCAAGCCATCAAAGATGGGCAACTCAACGCCCAAATTCAAGTTTTAATTTACAATAATCCAGATGCCTATGCCGCAGTCCGGGCTGCTAATTGGGATGTACCTGCTGTACTTCTCAATCACCGTGATTATAGTAGCCGTGAAGAGTTTGATTGGCAAATTGTCCAGGCTCTACAGCAATATGATGTGGAATGGGTAATTATGGGTGGTTGGATGCGACTAGTAACACAAGTATTAATTGATGCTTTCCCATACAAGATTATTAATATTCATCCCAGCTTGTTACCCAGTTTTAAAGGTTCTCGTGCCGTAGAACAAGCTATAGCTACTGGTGTCAAAGTTACTGGTTGTACAGTGCATTTAGTTTGTTTGGAAATGGATAGTGGCCCGATTTTAATGCAAGCAGCAGTTCCCGTTTTACCTGATGACACACCTCAAACCCTTCACGCCAGAATTCAGATACAGGAACACAAGATATTACCGCAGGCGATCGCACTAGCAGCACAACAAGCACAGATGGGAGACACGGGTAATAAGTAGTTATACTTGTCACCCGTGTCTCCCATGTCCTCGTTCCCTGTTCCCTAACCACTTAACAATTACACAGTTTGATCGGAAGGATTTAAAGTAGAACGCCCATTCAACGACAGCATCACGCGAGAAACACCAGTGAACAGAACACTAGCACCAACCAGTGTTCCAAGCAGCCAAGGTGCATTGAAAGGCCACTGGAACCAGATCATTCCACCTAAAATGAGGGTAATAATTCCGTCGGAAAGTACCCAAGTCCAGTTTTGTTGTGGGCGCAACTTGAATGCTAGGATTAGCTCGAAAACACCTTCAGTTAATAAGAAGCTACCCAATAACAGAGTTAGTGTCAAAATACCAGTGCGAGGATAGATAAACAGCATCACACCTGTAGCGATGTAAAGACCACTCAACAGAATTTTCCAAACAAATCCGCCTTGCTCACGGGTATTATACGCGTAGAATAGTTTGGCAAACCCAGCAGAAATCAGAATGACCGCAACCCAGGTTTCAGCAAAAATAGTTGAGACAACAGGTAGTGCGATCGCAATTATTCCCAAAACACTCAGGATAATACCCATCCATAGCGATCGATTATTATTTTTGTTGAGGTTATCAGAAATGTTGGTTGTCATATAAAAAATTTTCCCCTAGCTGAGAATAAACCTACAATCAGGCTAGAAAATTTCTCAGCAAGTAGGAAATAACCCTAAGATAGACTCCGAGTTGTTTGTGGTAATATATTCAACTCTATTTTTGACGTTGGGAAAAAGCAGGAATTATTGTAACAGTTAATACCTCCCTACTTTCCACAAATAACTAGAAATAATGTTTGTAAAAACATGAGCAATAATTGGCACTAACAAATTACCACTGAGGATGGCGCTATATCCCAATATTAGTCCCACAATACTTGCCCAAATCACATACGGCCATTGTTGGGAACCACTCAAATGCAACACCCCAAAACAAAGACTCGATACGATGACAGCAGCATAATCTAATCCAAAAGCTGGCAACATTACACCACGAAATAATAATTCTTCACTCAATCCTGGTAATAATCCCAACCAAATTAAATCAGGGAAAGCTAGGGGTTTGAGAACTATTTCTAAGTAATAATTGGCACTCCTACGATAAGGAGGGCAAAGTTGATAAGCTAAACCACTCAAACCAGTAATACTCAAGCCTAAACCTACGCCCAAAAGGAAATCTCTTAAATTCCACGTTAAAGGCATCAGGGTAAAACTGCCAAAATACAACCATAGTTTGGCAATAATCCATAAAACTACAGCAGTTACTCCCATCGCCACCAGTACTTGGGTGCGTGTCATGTATGGTATTTCTGGCTCTTGATTTTCTGGTTGAGTCACGGAATTGGGGATTGGGGATTGGGGACTACCGCTTCGCGGAATTAAAAATTAAAAACTAAAAATTAAAAATTAAGAATCTTTTTGACTTTTGACTTATGGCTTTTAACGCCACTAACTACTAACTAATTATTTAAACAACGCAAAGGCGAGATATCAGGATTAAGAGCATAGGAGTTAATGCCTGCTTTATGGGCAACTAATACGCCCACTGCTTCTAAATATGAGTTTACCTCTACTGATTTTATCCCTAAAGGTTGGGGAGGAACTTGAAGCAGAGTATGATTTTCTCGAACTGTGACTATTAGAGATTGCGTCTGGCTGAGATTTAGTAAGGCGCTACTGCCACATGCGCTTGCTGGCACAATCACAGCATCTACTTGATTAGCCCAAATTTCTGTTGGTTCAAGTATTTGCTCAGTCTCCCTCACGATAAATTGGGGTGCGCGACTTAAACCAACAAGAACGCTTGGTAGAAAAGTATAACCTAATTCTTCGGCAGCTGAACGGGGAGATAAATCGGGATCTAGGGATGGAGGTAAAAAGGCTGGCGCATGAGCGCAAGGAATGTGAAACTGTCGCACTAATAAATGGCTAATCACAGCTTCAGCGCCAGCAATTGGATCTACACCTTTGCCGTGACGGTAGTTTTGATCTGCTTGTTCATCGATATAATCGGGGAAACGAGCCACAACTGCGATCGCTTCTGCCCCAGCTTTGTTAATTAATACTTCTGCTGCCCTTAGTAAACTATCTGGATTACCAATTGTTCCCCAACTTGCACCAGAGGTAGATGTACGTAGTTCTACGTTTAAAGGTGCATCGGTAACTACATAATCTGTTAAAGATAATCCTAAAGTTGCCCTAGCTGCGTCGGCTGCTTGCAGGTTTCGCAGGCGTAATTCTGGTTCTATCCCTTGGTCTAAAAGCAAACCAATCCGATTTTGATGGACGGGACGTAAACCCCAGCATTCAGCAGCAAATTTGTCAAGCCCATAACCTTCGACATAGAAAGCATTGGGGAGATTCCAATATAAAGTCGCACCATTCATGACATTGGGGTGAGTGATCAGGCGCTCGCAAACCTGGGCGATAGTTTTGGCAACGGGTAATGCATCGCCTGCATAACCACCAATTGCAGCTCCAATGCCAGTAGGTACAATCAAAATAGCAGTGTATGGACGCACAAATAATTAAAAAGTAAAAAGTAAAAAGTAAAAAGTAAAAATAAAAAATGGCTAATAGCTAATACCAATTAATAATTAGCTATTAGCCATCAAAAATTAAGCATTAGTGGTGACGACAGCTTCCACAGTTGCTTTTTGTTGGGGAACATCTACAGAAGTAATTGCCCAACGTAAGGGTTCACCTTGTTTTTTTAGTTCTGCTTCAATGGTTTTTTGTAATTCTGTAGGAGTTTCTTGGAGGTTAATTTCTGCGGTGATAAAATGAGTTGTCATTGTATTTGTTGGTTGTTAGTGGATAGTGGTTAGTATAAAACAACTAAAGTTCGTAGTAAGGACTTGAGTATTTATTTTTTAAGCACTTTAGTGCTTACTACGAACCCTTCATTCAAGGTGCGTTAGCCTACCTAACGTTATTTACCAAATTGTAATTGATAAACTGTATCTTCTTTTTCTGTGGCAATTTTTAAATCGGAACGAGGATAAGCAACACAAAGTAAGACGTAACCTTGTTCTTGAAGGTCTGGACTAACGCCCATGCCCTCACTTTGGTCTACTGTACCGGAAATAATTTGACCAGCGCAAGTTGTGCAAACACCTGCATGACAGGAACTAGGTAATTCTAACCTCTGTGCATCTGCAACTGATAAGATTGTTTGATCTTCGGGAACTTGCAAAGTATGAGTTTTGCCTTGATGGTGAATTTCAACGGTGTAAGTCTTAGACATATACTATTAAAGATGCGATACAACAGACAAATTGGCGTTGCTGAATGCGGTATGAATCCGAATGTAGAGACACGATATATCGTGTCTCTACAAAGATTTTGGCATTACGCAAAATCATTTTCATACATGAAATCAGCAATGCCGACAAATTTATTATTTTATCTGAATTAGTTAAAAATATTGCAGACATTAAATAAAGTTTGGATTTTGCTTGGGTTGGGGTATTCTACCAGAGTTCTATAATAATCACAGAGAATTTTTCAGAATTTTATAATGCACTCACAAACAAACTTTTGTCATCAATCTTACAAGGTTAACCCTTAAAGTTACAACATTAAGCCTTACAGATAGAACATTAAGCCTTAAGATTACAATATTAAGTCTTACAGCCATAACATTAAGCCTTAAAGTTACAACATTAAGCCTTAAGTAGGGTGCGTTATGGCTTTAGCCTAACCGCACCAGCAGATCATATTGGCGTGTCTAGACTAAAATAGTGCAATAGAAAAAGTTCGTAGTAGGCGCTGTCTTCGCAGAAAAACTAAAAATCTAATACAACATTTTAGCCTTGATACGCTAGTAAGGTGGAATATAGAGACGTACCTTAGCGAAGCCATGCGCTACAGGGGGATTATTTCCCTAAAAATCAACCTTTGGTAACTCAATTCAGAGAAATTACGGTCAAAAATAAAACCATTTGCTAAAAAACTGTGCTTTTTGCTGAACTAGAATCCAGATTAATTGAGCCAAAATAGCTCGATAAAGCTTTTAAAAGTGTAAATTTATGCCCCGAAAAAAACGTAGTTCCCGGATTCTAAAAAAAGCTCAGTTTAGAGTTGCTGGATTGAAAGCTATTGATCCAAATCTCAATTTTGATGAAACTTGCAATTTGCGAAACCTGACGCAATTAATAGAACAGTTTCACAATATGCTTGATGAGTATAACGCTGCTGTAGCTCTAGTTGACTCTTCTAAAACAAAGCTGGATGAGATGGAAAAAATATTAAGTCAAGTTTCAGATAAAATGCTGTACGGGGTTGGTTTTAAATACGGCAAAAACAGCAATGAATATGAACTTGCAGGCGGGGTTAGAGAAAGCGAACGTATCCGTAAAAGCAGATTGACACGTTTGAAATCTAATCCAGATAAAACATCAAATGAAAATACAATAACTACTTAGTGATTCATTGCATTAACTATGAGGAGTTATAGATACCCGACTTTTTTAAATCGGGGATCTATGTTTCTTATGAAAGATTCAGAACTGCTATAGAATAAAACTTTGCATTAACCTAGAAATTCTGCAATATTAAAATTGAATGACCCGTTTTATACATGATCAATTCGCCAAAGACTACCTCGAAGAATTATTAAAAGATTACGGAGAAGTCAAAGCATCAGAGAAAGTATCAGGAGAGATTAAAGAAATAGATGTTTTATTCACTCCTGCAAAACAGCAAAACTCTAATTTACAAATACTGGGTTTGCTAGGAAAATTTGCAGAAAATCCTGCCATCATCGAACCCTTCCGCAATCCGGCTGCTAGCGATGAAATCTGCGACTGTATTCTCAAATTATTAGAAGTCAAAGCTTTATTGCGACGAGAAGCCAAAGCCAACAAAACTAAACTTCAGGACTCAGAAATTCCCAAGTTGTGGGTTCTGACTCCAACAATATCCGAAACTAGATTGTCTAGTTTTGGAACTATCCAAAAGCAAGGTTGGTCATCAGGAGTGCATTTTCTCCCAGAAGCCTTGCGGACAGCTATTGTGGCGATACATCAACTACCAACCACACCAGAGACATTATGGTTGAGGCTTTTGGGTAGAGGAAGTGTACAGTCACAAGCAATTATCGAGTTGCAAGCGTTACCATTAAATCATCCATACCAACAAGCAACCCTCGAATTAGTTTACAACTTGCGCGAAAATTTGAGAGTAAATCAAGAATTAGAAGCAGATGATCGGGAGTTAATTATGCGTTTAGAACCACTTTATCAAAGAGACAGAGAACAAGCCAAAGAAGAAGGAAGACAAGAAGGAAGACGAGAAGGAAGACGAGAAGGAAGACAAGAAGGAAGACAAGAAGGAAGACAAGAAGGCGAACAAGACTTAATACTACGTCTATTAAATCGTCGTATTGGTGAAATTGATGCGTCATTAATCGAGCAAATTAAAGGGTTATCAATTGCACAGTTAGAAAATCTAGGAGAGGCATTGTTAGATTTTTCCAGTGTTAATGATTTAGAAATTTGGTTAAACCAACAATCAATCTAATTCATTTTGATTTATTGAGTCCTTCTCGTAAAGTATGTGTTTTAGAAGCAGATGTTGGGAGTTAATTATGCGTTTGAAACCACTTTATCAAAAAGACAGAGAACAAGCCAAAGAAGAAGGAAGACAAGAAGGAAGACAAGAAGGAAGGCAACAAGGCAAACAAAACTTAATCCTACGTCTGCTAAATCGTCGTATTGGTGAAATTGATGCATCATTAATCGAGCAAATTAAAGGGTTATCAATTGCACAGTTAGAAAATCTAGGAGAGGCATTGTTAGATTTTTCCAGTGTTAATGATTTAGAAATTTGGTTAAACCAACACTCAGAATAAGTTATCAGTTTTATATATTATGGGTAAAACAATTAATCCCTTAATAGTAAATGTTGTGGCAATTAAAATATCTTCGTTTGAATTGATACTTAAAATTTAGTTTTAAGTATCAGATAAAATTATTAATAAGCAATTACACAGTAAGGCTTTCAGCTATAAAATAAGGTAAGCTTTTATAGCCAAGTCTTGCCTAAAAATATTTCATAATTAAGGGGAGAACATCCCAACGGAGAATACAAAAATGCTAGAACAATACCGTCAACACGTCGCCGAAAGGGCAGCATTAGGAATTCCCCCCTTACCGTTGGATGCAAAGCAAACATCAGAACTGTGTGAATTACTTAAAACCCCACCTGCGGGAGACGAGGAAAATTTACTGCATTTATTGCGCGATCGCGTATCTCCTGGAGTCGATCCAGCAGCTTACGTCAAAGCCGGATTTCTGACTGGAATCGCCAAAAAGGAAATCACCAGCCCTCTGATTTCACCAATCGAAGCAATACAATTGCTGGGGACAATGGTAGGAGGTTACAACGTCCAATCTTTAATTGAGTTGCTACAAACTTCCACCGTCTCCTTCTCAGATTCTTCCGAAACACCCCTAGTGATGGGGGGAGAAGGTAAAGAACCAATCGCAGCTTACGCCGCCGCAGCCCTCAGCAAAATCCTGCTGGTGTACGATGCTTTCCACGATATCTTAGAATTATCCAAGGTCAACCCCTTTGCTAAACGGGTAATTGATGCTTGGAAAGACGCAGAGTGGTTTACAGTTCGTCCCGAAGTACCACAAGCAATAACTGTCACCGTCTTTAAAGTTCCTGGCGAAACTAACACCGACGACTTATCACCAGCTACCGAAGCCATGACTCGCCCGGATATTCCTTTACACGCCTTGGCAATGTTAACATCACGGATGCCTGGGGCGTTGGATACCATTGCCGAATTAAAGAAAAAAGGACACCCCATCGCCTACGTAGGAGATGTCGTCGGTACTGGTTCCTCTAGGAAATCTGCCATTAACTCGGTACTTTGGCACATCGGTAATGATATTCCTTATGTTCCCAACAAACGAGCAGGTGGATATGTTTTAGGTAGTGCGATCGCCCCCATATTTTTCAATACTGCTGAAGATGCTGGTGCTTTCCCCATCCAGTGCGATGTCACTAAGATGGAGACGGGGATGGTGATTACTATCCACCCCTACAAAGGTGAAATCACCACACATGTAGAGACGCGCCATGGCACGTCTGAGGAAGTAATTTCGACATTTAGCCTCAAACCCGATACCATTTTAGATGAAGTACGTGCAGGCGGACGTATTCCTTTATTAATTGGACGCACTCTTACCGATAAAACCAGACTTGCATTAGATTTAGAACCCAGTCCAATCTTCACCCGTCCCCAACAACCTACTGACACAGGTAAAGGCTACACCCTCGCTCAAAAAATGGTCGGTAAAGCCTGCGGTTTACCTGGTGTGCGTCCCGGTACTTACTGTGAACCGATCATGACTACCGTTGGTTCCCAAGATACCACTGGGCCAATGACGCGGGATGAATTGAAAGAACTCGCTTGTCTTGGTTTCAGTGCAGATTTGGTAATGCAAAGTTTTTGTCACACTGCTGCTTATCCTAAACCAGTTGATATCAAAACTCACCACGAATTACCAGACTTTTTCGCTTCTCGTGGTGGTGTGGCTTTGCGTCCCGGTGATGGTATTATTCACTCGTGGTTAAATCGGATGCTATTACCAGATACCGTAGGAACAGGTGGCGACTCTCATACTCGTTTCCCCTTGGGTATTTCCTTTCCTGCTGGTTCCGGGTTAGTAGCATTTGCGGGGGCGTTGGGTGTGATGCCTCTGGATATGCCAGAATCAGTTTTGGTACGTTTCAAAGGACAATTGCAACCGGGTGTAACTTTGCGGGATATTGTTAACGCTATTCCCTACGTTGCGATTCAAAAAGGTTTGCTAACGGTAGAAAAGCAGAACAAGAAAAATGTTTTTGCTGGGCGGATCATGGAAATCGAAGGCTTACCAGATTTGAAAGTTGAGCAAGCTTTTGAATTTACCGACGCTACAGCCGAACGTTCTTGTGCTGGTTCTACAATCAAACTCAGTATAGAGACTGTATCTGAATATCTGCGTTCTAATGTTGCTTTGTTAAAAAACATGGTAGCGCGGGGTTACGGCGATGCAAAAACGATTATGCGCCGTGTTGCCAAAATGGAAGAATGGTTGACGAACCCGGTATTAATGGAAGCAGACCCGGATGCGGAGTATGCGGAAATTCTCGAAATTGATTTGAACGAAATTAAAGAACCAATTGTAGCAGCACCCAATGATCCTGATAATGTGAAATTATTATCAGAAGTTGCAGGCGACAAAGTTGATGAAGTATTCGTTGGTTCTTGTATGACGAATATTGGTCATTATCGTGCTACTGCCAAAGTATTGGAAGGTGCAGGCGCAGTCAAAACCCGCTTATGGATTTGTCCACCCACCCGCATGGATGAACACCAATTAAAAGAAGAAGGTATGTACGGTATTTTTGGTGCTGCGGGTGCGAGGACAGAAATACCCGGTTGTAGTTTATGTATGGGAAACCAAGCACGAGTTGAAGATGGTGCAACGGTGTTTTCCACTTCTACCCGCAACTTTAATAATCGCATGGGTAAGGATGCGCGAGTGTATCTTGGTTCAGCCGAATTATCAGCAGTTTGTGCGTTATTAGGGCGCGTTCCCACACTCCAAGAATATATGGATATTGTGGCGAAGAAAATTCATCCTTTTGCTGGGGATTTGTATCGGTATTTGAACTTTGATCAAATTGCTGGTTTTGAGGATGAAGGTAGGGTGATTGCGTTGGAAGATATGCCTAAGATTGAGGATATTTTGGGAATTCCTGCTGGTACTTTGCGTACTCCATAATTAAAGTTAGGGTGGGCTATGCTCACCCTATTTTGTTAGTGGAAATGCAAGATATAAGCATATTATCAGAGCTAGTGATACTTACCTAACACGACGAATTCATTCTCATATTAATGCCAGCAAAAGATATATACCATAATGCTGTTAAACAAGCTCTAATTAAAGATAGCTGGACAATTACAGCTGATATCAAGTTCGGATAATTAGTTATACTTCCCACAGTCATTGCACCCCACCCCTTAATCCCCTCCCCGCACGCGGGGAGGGGTGGTTTTGGCGTTAGACAAAACCGGGGTGGGGTTCAAAGGGGATTATAAGTAATCAAGCGAACCTGATATGATCCTTATCCAATTAAATATGAAGAAGTTAAACTGTTTGCGGATCTTGCTGGAGAAAAAACCATTGCTGCAAGTAGACAAGGAAAACAAATTGTTATTGAAATTAAAAGTTTTCTGAGTCGTTCTCCTATGCGTGATTTTGAAACTGCATTAGGTCAGTATCTTATTTATAAGGCGTTACTTACTATTGAGCATCCCAAACAGATTTATATTTAGCAATATTTACATTGAAGAAGATTGGACTGAGGAAGGAATAGCAACTGAGTTATTAAGGGAAGGTGTGCCGAAAGAGGATATTGTTTTAGCTTTTTATGATCCAGAAACTCGTAAATTGACTGAATTTCCTGTTGCTTGAATAATTTCTAAACAGGAGCAGGTTTTGTTGGTATGATTTAGGCTAAGGTAGGTTTTGACTTTAGGAAATGATATGATTCCTGTGGAAAAGATACCTAAGCTTGATAAAATTAGGGTTTAGTATAATTATGAGAGTGTTTTTTTTGAGACTCACCTTTAACTTAGCCCCGGTGTAAAATTTTGTCAGATTAGTTTAATATAAATTACTTTAATAATAAAAACTCTAAGTTTCAACATCCACAAAAACAAATTGTAAAATCATGTTGACTCAATTAAAAATCACAGATGAACGCAAAGAAAATGCTGAAATAGAAATTCGTGACAAAACAAAGCGTGTTGACTACAACACTTTAGAATACCCTATAGAAGTAATCATTCAAAAATATTTAGATGGAAGGGATGAAGATGAAAATGAGTTGTTTATTCCAGACTATCAACGAGAAATGTCTTGGGATGAAGATAGACAATCAAAATTTATTGAATCTTTAATTTTAGGTTTACCAATACCTTACATTTTTGTTGCTGATATATCAGGAGCAGAAGATTTAGCACGTTTAGAAATTATAGATGGTACGCAACGTATTCGCACTTTAACTAAATTTATTAACAATGAACTTAAATTAAGAAATCTTGAGAAATTAAAAACTCTAAATGAGTTTACTTTTGCAGATTTACCGCTACCACGCCAAAGACGTTTTAAAAGGACTACTATTAGAATGATTATATTAACAAAGGAAGCAGATGAAGAAATCAGAAGGGATCTTTTTGAAAGAATTAACAGTGGTAGCGTCGAATTAAATGAAATGGAGAAACGCAGGGGAGGTAAACCAGGAAAGTTTTTAAATCTAATTGAAGAATTATCAAAATATCAACTATTTTTAGATTTATGCTCTTTTACTGAAACGGAAATCAATAAAAGAGACCCACAAGAATTTGTTTTACGTTTTTTTGCATTTTTAAATAATTATCAAAACTATTCTGATTCAGATAGAAAAGTCCATAAATTTTTAAATAACTATTTAGAACAAGAAAATCAATCTAATTCATTAAATATTGATGCAATGAAAAGTGAATTTTATTTAGTGTTAGATTTTATAAAAAAGTATTTTCCTGATGCTTTACATATTTATAGAAAAACAAAAAAATGCTATGAACCGACAACTAGAATTAAGTTTGAATCAATTTGTGTAGGTATTGCTCTAGCATTAAGAGAAGATCCAAATCTAAAGCCAAAATCAACTGATTTTTTAGATAGTCAAGAATTTAAAAAAACTACTGCATCTGATACATATAGTTCTCAAAATAAAGTCACTAATCGTATTCATTATGTTCGTGATCAGCTTCTAGGTAATTAATGAAAAGTACATTATTTAAAGATTTTGATGAACGCGCTCAAGAAGTTAGTAGATATTTTTTATTTTTGAAAAATTTAGAACAAGGTTCAATTAAATTAAGCATGGGTAATGCTAAGAATACAAAAACCAAATCAATAAATAATGACTTAGAAAAAACTCTTAAAGCAACAGGATTTTTATTGCTTTATAACCTAGTTGAATCCACAATGCGTAATGCAATTACAACTATTTTTGATGAATTTCAAAATAAAAATATTTCTTTTGATGATGTCACAGATAAAATAAAAAAAATTATTATTAAGAATTTCAAAGATAATAAATCAACTGATACTTTTTTACAAAAAATAAACAATATTTCATGTGATATAATATCTTGCAGTTTTGATAAAGGAAAATTGTTTTCAGGTAATCTTGATGCAAGAAAAATACGAGAAACCTCTGAGATCTATGGTTTTTCATGTAAAACAAATGCTAAGAAAACTAAAGACGGTAGCGATTTGCTAACAGTTAAGACTAATAGAAATGATTTGGCACATGGTTTTAAATCATTTGAGGAAGTTGGTAGAAATGCTACTGCGGACGAATTATTTGAAATTCAAAAAAGAGTTATTTGTTATTTAAAGGCAATATTAGAGAATATAGAGAGTTATCTATCAAATCAAGAATATTTACAATAGTTAGTTTATGATGAATTAGGAGTGCTACCTTTGGTAATTGGTGCGATCGCACTCCCAATTCCTCAATAAATGCTCAACTCTGTTTTTGTTGAAACTGACTCATTAACCAAGTTACAACCTCAGATTGGCTCATTTCCCGACTACACGCAGGTAAAAAGAAGTCCGCCTGCGCGGACTTAGTTTGTGCAGCCCAGACTTCCAGTCTGCGGGGATTTTAAACTGCATCTAATCCCGATCCTCGTCCACTAGTTTTGGCAGAACTATACACCTGCAACGCGACTGCATACGCTTATCCTCCTTTTTCCCCAATCCCCGATTCCCGCACTCTGTGAGAAGCCCTTCACCCTTCGCCAAGTGCTTTATTATGCCGGGGTAGACGCGTAGCGGCTTCTGAAAGTACCCGTCCACGTCCACCGCACTGGCTCACCACTTGCGCGTCTACGCGTAGCGTCTGGTCTGGAGAATCCCCGATCCCCTATGAAACCATGCAATAATCTTGAATACCCTTAACATCCAAGGTTGTGTTTTGCAGAGAACGGATAGCAGCAACGGTGGCTTTGGCACCAGCAATGGTTGTGATAATGGGGATTTTATAAGCTAAGGCTGTACGGCGAATCAGCCTAGCGTCGCTTTGGGCTTCTTCTCCAGAAGGTGTATTAATAATTAGTTGAATTTTGTGATTTTTAATCGCATCCAACACATGGGGGCGTCCTTCGTGGAGTTTTAATACCAACTCAATTTCTAAACCATGTTCATGGAGAACACGCCGTGTACCGTCGGTAGCCATGACGGTAAAGCCCAAATCTATAAATTCTTTGACCACTGGTACTGCTGCTGCTTTGTCGCGATCGTTCATTGAGACAAATACCGTACCACTTAAGGGTAAACGTTCGCCAGCAGCTAATTCTGCCTTGGCAAAGGCGCGTCCAAAGTCACTGTCTATACCCATAACTTCACCAGTAGAACGCATTTCTGGGCCAAGGATAGTGTCAGTACCGGGGAATTTATTAAATGGTAATACAGCCTCCTTCACGGCGATATGGGATGGTATGACTTCCTTTGTAAAGCCAAGTTCTGCCAAAGTCCTACCCGACATAATTAAAGATGCCAGTTTTGCTAAAGGTACACCTGTAGCTTTTGAAACAAATGGCACAGTCCGAGAAGCACGGGGATTAGCTTCTAAAATATATACTTGGGGCGATTCAGTTTGAGAACCGACAACAGCAAATTGGATATTCATCAGCCCGATCACATTTAATGCTTGTGCTAATTGCACCGTCCACTGACGAATCTGATCAAGAACTGTTACTGGTAGGGAAATAGTAGGTAAAGAACACGCCGAGTCTCCGGAGTGGATACCCGCCTGTTCAATGTGTTCCATAATCCCACCAATGACGACTCTACCTGTGCAGTCTGCGATCGCATCTACGTCTACTTCGATCGCATTTTCCAGAAACTTATCGATTAAAATCGGGTGTTCTGGTTCCACTTGCACCGCAAAAGTCATGTAACGCTCTAATTCTGTATCAGAATAGACTATTTCCATAGCTCTACCTCCTAACACATAGCTAGGACGCACTACCACCGGATAGCCAATGCGTTTGGCAACAATCAATGCATCTTCATAAGTACGAGCAATACCATTTGCTGGTTGAGCAATATTTAATTCTTTGAGAATCTTCTCAAACCGTTCCCTGTCTTCGGCCATATCAATCGAATCTGGAGAAGTACCCCAAATTTTAGTGATCGGGGATTGGGGATTAGGAATTGGGGATTGGGCATTTTCCTCATTCCCTGATTCCCGGTCGCCAGTACCCATTCCCTTCAAATATTTCTGTAATGGTACAGCCAACTTCAAAGGTGTTTGTCCACCAAACTGCACAATTACACCCACAGGATTTTCTGCCTCAATGATGTTTAAGACATCTTCTTTTGTCAGTGGTTCAAAATAAAGGCGATCGCTTGTATCATAATCTGTTGACACAGTTTCCGGGTTAGAGTTAACCATGATTGTTTCATAGCCTGCCTTCTTGAGTGCAAAGGCTGCATGACAACAACAGTAGTCAAATTCAATTCCCTGACCAATCCGGTTTGGCCCGCCACCCAAAATCATGACTTTGGGTTTATCCGTAGGCAAAATTTCTGTTTCTTCTTCGTAGGCTGAGTAGTAGTAGGGAGTAAACGCCTCAAACTCAGCCGCGCAGGTATCGACTGTTTTATATACCGGGATGATACCTAATTGTTTGCGGTATGCTCTGACTTCATCTTCTGTGGTTTTGCTCGCATAGGCAATCTGGCGATCGCTAAATCCTTGACGTTTTACCCCATACATCTGCTCTTTTGTCAAGCTCTGTAATGGCGTCCGCTTCAGGAATTTTTCGATTTCCAATAGTTCCTGCATTTTGTCGAGGAACCAAGGGTCAATCCCGGTTAATTCGTAGATTTCTTCAATACTTAGACCTAATTGCATAGCATGGCGCACAGCAAAAATACGATCAGGATTGGGTGTCCGCAGTTGAGCGCGAATTTGTTCACCACTGGGGAGTTTTTCTTTGATGTCGCATCCCCAGCCAGCGCGTCCTGTTTCCAGAGAACGCAAGGCTTTTTGGAACGACTCGTTAAATGTCCGTCCCATAGCCATTGCTTCCCCTACGGACTTCATTTGTGTGGTTAGTACTGGTTCAGAACCGGGGAATTTTTCAAAGGCGAATCGGGGAATTTTGGTGACTACGTAATCTATAGTCGGTTCAAAGGAAGCAGGGGTTTTCTTTGTGATGTCGTTTTTAATTTCATCCAAAGTGTAACCGACAGCTAATTTTGCTGCCATTTTGGCGATGGGGAAACCAGTTGCTTTACTCGCCAAAGCCGAACTACGAGAAACACGGGGGTTCATTTCAATTACAACTACTTCCCCATCCACCGGATTGACGGCAAACTGAATATTAGAACCACCAGTTTCTACGCCAATCTCGCGGATAATTTTAATTGCCATATCCCGCAGCCGTTGATATTCTTTGTCGGTAAGGGTTTGGGCTGGGGCGACGGTAATTGAGTCTCCAGTATGGATACCCATAGGATCTAGGTTTTCAATTGAGCAGATAATCACGACGTTATCTGCTAAATCGCGCATGACTTCCAGTTCGTATTCTTTCCAACCCAGCAGGGATTGGTCGATCAGAATTTGCGATACAGGTGAAGCATCAATTCCTGTCTGGGCCATTTCCGCAAATTCTTCTTCGTTGTAAGCAATCCCACCACCAGTCCCACCCAAGGTAAAAGCAGGACGAATAATTAAAGGATAAGTACCGATGCGGTGGGCGATCGCTTTTGCTTCTTGTGATGATGAAGCTGTTCCACTCGGACACACCCTGACGCCTATTTTGGCCATAGCGTCGTTAAACAGTTTTCTGTCTTCGGCTTTTTCAATTGCTGGTAACTTCGCACCGATTAACTCAACGTTGTACTGTTCCAACACTCCAGTTTTTGCCAAAGTTACAGCAATGTTAAGGGCGGTTTGTCCTCCCATTGTTGGTAATAAGGCGTTGGGGCGTTCTTTGGCGATTACTTTTGCGACTAATTCGGGCGTTAATGGTTCAATGTAGGTGCGATCGGCTGTTTCCGGATCGGTCATAATAGTAGCAGGGTTGGAGTTCACCAACACTACTTCATAACCTTCTTCTCGCAACGCTTTACAAGCTTGGGTTCCAGAGTAGTCAAACTCACAAGCTTGTCCAATTACTATTGGGCCTGACCCTAATAGTAGAATCTTTTTTATGTCATCACGACGGGGCATAGTTCTTGCTTTGGAGTAAAAGAATACAAATCTTGATTATTTTAAGGGTCTTTGCTACCCACTACTAATGCTGTCTATTATCAACTTTTCTAGATTTAATCATAGCCACCAAGTAAGAAAAAGCTACTCTTATTGATTTTTCTGGTATTTCCAGGATTTTATATAATTACTTCCTGTTGATCACAGCAATAAGACAAGGTTATGGAAGTCTCACGAAGAAAAACACAGTTAAATTACTTTTTTCATTTACTTTTTATATTTTTGAACTAATTTTTACTATTTTTCGATACAGAAATTACATGTAGTAATGATGCAATATTTTTCAATTGTTTTGCTGAATGTAATTCTTGTTAGTTATTTTTCTCAATACAAAGACAATGTAATTTTAACTATACATAAAGTTAAGTTTAAAAAGGTTAGATTTTTTGAAACAGAAATGCTTGGGATAGTATTCCTAAATCATTCGTAAACAGCAATATACCTGACTTCTTGTAGAAGTAGGGGTTCTGGTTCTCTTAATTTTCATAACTCCTACAGAGATTGCTATATAAAAATATAAGAATTATTTGCAATAATTCCATTATGTGTTTTTATATACAATAAATAATAAAAAAGCAGAGAATTAAGCTTTTGATCTCTGCTTTTTTTTATATTTTTTTTACAACTAACACTTGCAAATTCTTTACAATTTAACAAAGGTGTTTGAAATTGATTGGAGTGTTAGTTTTGAGCACGTTGAACGAAGCCTAAAGTTAAACTGTCTTTGGCAAGGAAATGAGCTAAATGGTAAGCTCTTTCCTCAGTTTCCAAAAGGATTTTTTCGTAGAGATAACGTGTAGCGCGATCGCCTAAACTCTCTGCTTGAGAAGCTTGACTACGGAGGACTCTAATAATAGATTGTTCTGCTTTGAGGTCATTTTCTACCATATCACGGTTAGAAAATACGCCATCTATTTCTTGTTCAACACAAGATAATTCTGCCAATTTGGCAAAAGTAGCAACTGGTATTCCTCCCAGTCCATTTAAGCGTTCACCAATATCATGGATATGTTCTTGGATTTCTTTATAGCTATCGTTAAAAAACTCGTGCAGAGAGTAATATTCTGCACCTTCAACTACGAAATGATGCTTTTGGTATTGTAAAGCTAGAGCTTGAAAACTAGCTAGGACAACGTTAAATCCTTCACAAACTGGAGTTGTAACACTGCGATCCAGCAAGACAGGATTGTCATAAACTTGACCAAAATTTTGTAATAAAGTTTGCGTTTCAGACATTGTTCTCCTCGCTTTTTAGCAGTTATGCTTTCTAACCGCTTAGGTTTTTACATATTAGCATTTTAAAAATGAAAACCGGGTTGATCAATATGATTAAATTTTAATTTCTCAGTGCATTAAATTTCTGTTTTTATTTATTATTGAAAATACATATCATCAAGTAACTTGATTTTTACTTGCGACCAAAGTCAGATATTCACAATGTCATCAACACAAGTTTATTTCGTCCGTTAGCAGTAAATAGAGTTTGTAGAAAAAGTAAAGATTTGCATTAAGAAGGAGGAAGGAAAAAACATATTGTCTTCCTAATTGATTTTTTTGAGAATAAATAGCAATTATCTTTGATTTTTCGGCTTTAACTGGGTATTTTAATAATTTTTCTCATTATTTCTCGTCTTTTATATTTATAATTCGATATTCCTCTAGTTTGCAGTCCTCATTGAAAATCTTTTTCAAAAACTAATGAGAAAGGTTTGCACTTAGGTTATGCTGGTTTAAGGAGTTCAACTCCTAAAAACATCTATGTCAAGGGAGTCAAGGCGCAGTCTTTGCTGCGAGTTTATAGCACTTTGAGGGCGGCAATCTTGAAGTCTTTTAGTTCAGAAATAGAAGCAAAACACGTTGTAGAGGTAAATTGGTCAGATCGTTGGCAAGTCTATCAACGCTTGCAGGAATTAGATATCCCCTGTTGGTGCGAGACTAACCAACCGTTGACAGTTCAAGTTGAAAATGCTTACACCGCTATTCAAATTTGGAGTGTCCTACGGCAATTTACCGCGTCTCGGCAAGTATTGATTTGGGCTTTAGAAGGGTGTTGGTAGCTTAGTCTCCAAGCTGTCCCAAGTAATATCTCGCTTGATTAGTTGTATGAGTCAACAATTAGGTAACAACCATGAGTCATTTCCACAACACTGAAACAACAGCATTTTGTATGGAGGCTAGATTCCTCGATTTCGTGATCAAAGATGGCTATAAACTTAAAGGACTACTGCTAGCTACGCCCGATGGCGAATGTTATGTAAAATTAGCTAAACATTTACGAGCAGGATTTGACTGGCGTTTACCACGTGGTACTTGGTTGCAAGTTGTGGGTGAAAAAAAATGCGATCGCAAAACTGGTGAAGTCAAATTCAAAGCTGAACGAATTTTAGCAGCGTCTTTTGAGAGTCACAGATACGCAGAAAACCTCACACCACCACCTCAGCAGTCCACCACCTCATCTATCGAACAATCCAAGCCAAAAGTCGCAAAATCAACTATATTGGTATGTCAAAAATCTGATTGCATGAAACGTGGCGGCAAACAGGTGTGTCAGGCTATACAAGCAGCTATGAGCGATCGCGGTTTAGAAGATCAGGTAACGATTAAGGGAACTGGCTGCATGAAAAATTGCAAAGCAGGGCCTAATTTAGTCATGCCAGATAAAACCCGCTATAGTCGGATCAAAGCTGCACAAGTACCTGCACTTATAGATAAGCACTTTAGTGAAGTCACATTGGCGATCGCGAGTAATAACACTTTTTAAAGAAAAAATTTTTTTTAATACAAATATTTTGTTTTAATTTTGATACTCAGTCCTAATTTTTGCAAAAATTAGGACTTATCCAGCTGACTTGAAAAGCGCCTCCCAATCAATTAACTGTGAAATATCAACCACCACTAATTTTGGCTTTGTACCCCAACTTGATCAAAGTTTCTAGGATTTTCTGCTTGTGTTCGCCTTGAATTTCAATTTCGTTATCTTTAACTGTCCCACCTGTACCGCACTGAGTTTTCAGCTGTTTGACTAATGCTTGCAAAGTTTCTGGTTTGGTTTGAAAACCGCTAATGACAGTGACAGTTTTCCCTTTGCGTCCAGCGCGAGTTGCTTGCACTCGTACATTTTGTTTTTCGGGTGGTAGTTCTTGAGTTGGTCTTTCTAATGCTGGCGAGTAGTTGTCACCAAATTCGCGGTAGACAAAGCGATCGCTTGATGATTTATCCTTTGAGGAAGCCATAAACTTTAATAATCAGTTATCAGTTATCAGTTATCAGTTATCAAAAACTGACAACTGTGTTAGTAGTCTTAACTAATCTGTTTTTATCCTAATGCGCTTCAGACTTTTTTATAATGAAGTTCGTCTTGTAGTTCAAAGTTCAGCCTTTAACCGATAATTCCTCACCTGTGCCTCATCAATCGAAAATCTAAAATCCAAAATCGCATGACTACTACTCCCATTTTCCCTAATTCCCCAACTAATCAACACCCCGACCTCCAAGGACGCTTTGGTCGCTTTGGTGGTAAATATGTTCCAGAAACATTAATGCCAGCACTGGCAGAATTAGAAACAGCATACGAGCAATATCGCAATCAACCTGCTTTTGTTGCAGAATTACAAAAATTACTTCGCGATTACGTAGGACGTGCCACTCCTTTATATTTTGCTGAACGCCTCACCGCTCATTATGCCAGACCAGATGGTACAGGGGCGCAAATTTACTTAAAGCGTGAAGATTTAAATCATACAGGCGCTCACAAAATTAACAATGCGATCGCTCAGGTGTTGTTAGCGAAGCGCATGGGCAAAAAGCGGATTATTGCCGAAACTGGTGCTGGTCAACATGGTGTAGCAACAGCGACAGTGTGCGCTCGGTTTGGTTTAGAATGTGTGATTTATATGGGCGTTCACGATATGGAACGTCAAGCTTTAAATGTATTTAGAATGAAGCTGATGGGGGCAGAAGTCCGACCAGTAGCGGCGGGAACAGGTACACTCAAGGATGCCACTTCGCAAGCAATTCGGGATTGGGTGACAAATGTCGAAACCACTCACTATATCTTGGGTTCGGTGGCTGGACCTCATCCTTATCCGATGATGGTACGCGATTTTCATGCAGTGATTGGACAAGAAACCCGCGCTCAAGCAATGGAAAAATGGGGAAGCTTACCTGATATTCTCATGGCTTGTGTCGGTGGTGGTTCTAATGCAATGGGACTTTTTCACGAGTTTGTGAATGAGGCGTCTGTGCGATTAATTGGTGTAGAAGCTGCTGGCGAAGGCGTGGATACAGAAAAACATGCAGCCACCTTGACAAAAGGACGGGTTGGTGTATTGCATGGAGCCATGAGTTACCTGCTACAAGATAACGATGGACAGGTGATAGAGGCCCATTCAATTAGCGCTGGTTTAGACTATCCAGGTGTTGGGCCAGAACATAGCTATTTAAAAGATTGTGGACGTGCTGAATATTATAGTGTTACTGATGCTGAAGCTTTAGCCGCATTCCAAAGACTTTCGCGCTTAGAAGGAATTATACCTGCACTAGAAACCGCCCATGCGATCGCCTACCTCGAAACCCTGTGTCCCCAACTTAGCGGTAGTCCCCGGATTGTGATTAACTGTTCTGGACGTGGCGATAAAGATGTGCAGACAGTGGCTAAATTCCTCAATCAGTAAACTGATAACTGATAATTGTCTCATTGGTGTCTATCTTGAGACTCTGGTTGTAATCAAGACTATAGTGTTACATTTCAAAAAGCCTCACTAATGCAGGGAAACTTGTTTGTAGTAGGCGCTTTAGCGCTTGGTATAAACCATAAGCTACTTGTTAGTAACAAGGAGCATCCCAAATGTTCAAAAAACTCTACTCTAATAGCTGAAAGTCTGCTTAAGCAGACTGCTTGATTTATTGGAGTCGTCTGAAGACGACTTGTGCTATTAGCTAAGGGTTTAAACTCTTAGCAGTACATTGAAAAATTGGGATGCTCCGTTAGTAACATAGATACAAGAGAAACTCGTAGATAGTGATGGCTAATGTCAACACCAAAAATCATATGCTTACCAAAACATCTTTGGCAGAAAAGGAGAGCAAATATTCTCAGCAAAATGTATTAATTGTTGGGGGAGGACCAGCAGGACTTGCAACTGCTTTAATGTTAGCTAAACGCAGTTGGACAAATATTACAGTTCTAGAAAAACGTCCTACTGCGGATTATTATGAACCTGACAAGTCATTTAATTACTTAATTGATGGTCGAGGTCAAAAATTTACTGACTTATTTGAATTAACTCAGCAGTTAGCAACGATTAGTGTACCAACCACAGAGTTTTATTTAACACTTATTAAACCAAATGGCAGTCGCAAAACATCTAAAGTACCTGTTGCAGATCCAAACCGAAAAACTGCCTACTGGATACCACGCAGAGCATTTGTTAATTTGCTTTACCAAGAAATAGAAAATAATTGGTCAGATCACATCACTGTGTTATTTAACACGCAATGTGTGGAAATCAATAAAATAGCTGTGGATAGTGAAGAAGCAGAAAAACTAGAAGTTTTTGCTCACACTAACAATAGCAATAAAACTAAATTTGAGCCTGATTTGATTGTCGGTTGTGATGGGATAAACTCTATTGTTCGGGACACTCTGAAAAAGTGGGATAAATCTACATCAAATAGATTTGAAATGAAGAAATTCCCCTCGCCTAGTTCAGGTTTGAGGTATAAAGTATTGAGTTTCCCGCCAAATTTTCCTCTTGATAACGCTGGCAAAGAACACACTGTCAGCACAATGGCTTATGGTATTCGTGGTGCATTTCGGGGTCGTAAATACTCTGTATCTCTGGGTTTGTTACCTCTGAAAAATCCCGACGAGCCTCGTAGTGCCAATATCGTTACATATCCAGATCATCAAATTTGGGAATTGCAAAGTGGTGAGGAAGTTTACAAGTTTATTCAACAAGCTTTCCCGCAATTACCTATCGATAAAATCTTGTCGCTTCCAGAAGCAGAACGATTTGCAAAAAGTGAAGGTGGTTACTTCCCCAATCCTCAGTATTCTTCTGGATTGTACTTTTTGTTAAAACAACAGACAAACAAAGGGATAGTACTTTTAGGAGATGCTATTCATTGCTTTCCACCTGATATTGGACAAGGTGTAAATTCAGCATTAGAAGATGTGTATATTTTGAATGACGCACTCGAAAGAAGTGAAGATAAACTTTCGGATGCTTTACCTTTATATGAATCTTGGCGTTTAGCAGATACCAAAGCATTAGTACGTCTTGCTCAAATTGCTTATCCGTGGCAGTATAACCAAGCTCCCCTACGCAAGTGGCTGTGGAGTATTAATTTTGTTTTCCGACTTCTACTAAATCGTTTACTGCCATATATATTTAGTCCGCCAGCCTTTTTTAGGATTCAGAATCATCAGTTTTCCTATCAGGAAATCTTGGTTATGGCTCAACGTACTACCCAAAGATTATATTTACTCGTTTTAGCACTTATTTTTGGATTTTTATCAATACCGTATTTTGTCTATTTTAAAGAGATTTTTTAAAGGACAATGACTGAAGAACGTGAGCCTGATTTACCGTCAGCAAATATGCAACACTCAAATGAACCGACTGATGATGTCAACAAAGAGTCGGTAGATGATTCCAAGACAAATCCGATTGCAAGTGTTTGGAATAAGACAACAGGACGATTGATCCAAGCTCTACCCGTAGAAAAAATATCACAGTTGTTTGTGAAGTGGTTTAGTGTCAGCGAAGCTCAAGTTGCAGAGATTTTAGAGCAAGTACGAGCAGAACTACCGACCACAGAAGCCTTATTGATTGGGAAGCCCCAAGCTGGTAAAAGCTCCATTGTCAGGGGATTGACGGGTGTTTCGGCCGATATTGTTGGTCAAGGATTTCGTCCTCATACTCAAAACACTAAGCGCTACGCCTATCCTTCTAATGATCTACCTTTGCTGATTTTTACTGATACTGTTGGGCTAGGTGATGTTAATCAAGATACAGAAATAGTCATTCAAGAACTGATTGGAGATTTACAAAAACAGAGTCGTGGCGCCAAAGTCATGATTCTCACTGTCAAAATTAACGACTTCGCCACCGATACACTACGACAAATTGCTCAGGAGTTACGTCAAAAATATCCAGACATTCCCTGTGTATTGGCAGTTACCTGTTTACATGAGGTTTATCCTCCTGATGTTGCCGATCATCCAGAATATCCACCAGTATACGAAGAACTCAACCGTGCTTTCACTGCCATACAAGAAACTTTTGCTGGACTGTGCGATCGCTCTGTACTCATCGACTTTACCCTCGAAGAAGATGGTTACACACCAGTATTTTACGGCTTAGAAGTGTTGAGAGATACTTTAGCAGATTTACTTCCAGAAGCCGAAGCGCGAGCAATTCACCAGTTATTAGATCAGGAAACTGGTGAGAAGATTGGTAATCTCTACCGAGATGTAGGACGGCGTTACATTTTGGCATTTGCTGTGATCGCTGCAACGATCGCCGCCACACCTTTACCCTTGGCGACAATGCCTGTGTTAATTGCATTGCAAGTATCAATGGTTGGGTTATTAGGTAAATTATATGGACAGACACTTACACCTTCTCAAGCTGGTGGTGTCGTGAGTGCGATCGCAGGTGGTTTTTTTGCAAGAACTGTAGCACGAGAATTAGTTAAATTTATACCTGGTTTCGGTAGTGTGATTGCTGCTTCTTGGTCTGCTGCCTATACTTGGGCATTAGGCGAAGGTGCTTGTGTATACTTCGGGGATTTAATGGGAGGTAAAAAACCCGATCCTCAGAAAATTCAATCTGTGATGCAAGATGCATTTGAGCAAGCAAAAGCACGTTTTCGGAGTATGAAATGATGAAGGAGCAAATTCTAAATACCTCAAAACATTTAACAATTATTTTCCTGTTTTTTCCTTCTACTTAATAGCGATTTATTGAAATTATGTTTCTCACTCAAACAGTTCCCCGTCAACGAGAAATCGTTGAAGTTCTTTTCCGTAATGGCTGGGACTATATGCGAAGATTGCTCACAGGTGGTAAAGCTGATGAGCCTCAATTACCCACACCAGCAGTTTTGAAAAATATCTTGGTTGATTTAGGGCCTGTGTACGTCAAATTGGGTCAACTACTTTCTACCCGTCCAGACTTACTAAGTGGTTCTTATATTGAAGAACTATCAACACTGCAAGATGAAGTACCACCAGTTCCTTGGTCAGAAATAGAAGTTCTAATTCGTCAACAACTCAAACAACCTTTAGAAGAAACTTTCATAAGCATTAATCCTATAGCAGTAGCAGCTGGTTCCATTGCTCAAACACATCAAGCTATCCTCAAAGATGGTCGAGAAGTTGCTTTGAAAGTGCAACGTCCAGGAATTGATATTACTGTTGCTAGAGATATTGCTCTGATTCAAGGTATTGCTGATTTAGTAGCACGTACTGAATTTGGTCAAAGCTACGAAATCAAATCTATCGCTGAAGAGTTTGTCAAAGCCTTGGAAGCAGAGTTAGATTTTACACTAGAAGCTAGTTATACTGACGATTTGCGGCGCAATTTATCCCAGAGTCGCTGGTTTGATCCAACTCAGATCATAGTCGCGCAAATTTACTGGGATTTGACAACGCAAAAATTACTAGTAATGGAATGGTTGGATGGTGTACCGTTGTTGTCGGCAAATTTAACTAGCCAAAATGGTAAAAGCCCGACTTTAGAAAGACAAGAAATTACTACCTTGTTATTTCGTGCTTTTTTCCAACAATTATATATAGATGGATTTTTTCATGCCGATCCCCATCCAGGCAATATTTTTTATCTTAAAGATGGGCGGATTGCTTTAATTGACTGCGGTATGATGGGGCGACTCGATCCGCGTACACAGCAGATTTTAACAGAAATGTTATTAGCAATAGTTGATTTAGATGCTCAACGGTGCGCCCAGTTAACTTTGCAGTTAGCAGATTCAAATCAACCTGTAATTTTGTCTCGTCTCGAAAATGATTATGACCGAATGTTGCGGAAGTACTATAACTTGAACTTGTCGCAAATGAATTTCAGTCAGATCATTTATGAACTGTTACAAGTCGCTCGTAATAATAAAATTCGTTTACCTAGTAATATGGGTTTGTATGCCAAAACCCTAGCTAATTTAGAGGGAGTAGCACGATCATTTAATCCAGATCTGAATTTTATAGATGAAATTCAACCATTGATTACAGATTTATTCCGTCGTCAGTTGTTCGGAGAATCACCTGTGCGATCGCTCCTCAGAACAGCGCTAGATCTTAAAAGTCTCTCTTTACAATCTCCCCGACAAATCGAATTACTACTAGATCGAGTCACATCAGAAACATTACAGTGGAATTTAAATGTACGTGGTTTAGATAGCTTGCGCCGTACCACCGATGATGCTGCCAATCGGCTTTCTTTTAGTATCTTGGTAGGTTCACTGATTATGGGAGCAGCAATTATTTCTAGCAATGCGAGAACTCCACAGTTTTCTCTTCTGAGTAACGTATTATTTGCTACGGCAACTTTTTTAGGTTTGTGGCTGGTTATTAGTATTTTGCGATCAGGACGTTTACGATAGCGACTTCTAGTCGCCAGGTCTTTTTCAGAAATTGAGATGCTCCCGATTTATTGGAGTCGTCTTCAGACGACTTGTGCTATTAGCTAAGGGTTTAAACCCAAGCGCGTTATATTGAAAAAATTGGGATGCTTCCTAAACAAACATTAACCACTAACTACTAACCACTAACTACCATCTACCTTATGCCAATCATTGAAGCTCAAAATCTGAGCAAGATTTATCCTGTCGCGGTAAAAGAACCAGGTATTGCTGGAACAATTAACCACTTTTTTCGCCGCACCTATCGCCAAATCAAAGCAGTTCAAGATGTTTCTTTTGCAATCGCACCTGGTGAAGTAGTTGGGTTTTTAGGGCCGAATGGTGCTGGAAAAACCACCACACTCAAAATGCTGACAGGGTTGATTCATCCTTCTAGCGGTATAGTTAAAGTCGCTGGTTATGTTCCCTTTCGTCGCCAAGAAGCATTTTTGCAGAAAATAACCCTAGTAATGGGACAAAAGCAACAATTAATTTGGGATTTACCAGCAGTAGATTCTTTAAAAATTAACGCTGCTGTTTACAATATTAGCGATCGCGAATTTAAAAAGCGAGTCGGCGAACTCACCGAAATGCTGTCTCTAGAAGGAAAACTTAATCAACCAGTACGCAAGCTGTCTTTAGGTGAGCGGATGAAAGCAGAAATTTTAGCAGCACTTTTACATCGTCCTTCGGTACTGTTTTTAGATGAACCAACTTTGGGACTAGATGTTAATGCTCAAGTAGGAGTGCGCGACTTTTTACGAGAGTATAATCAGCGTTATCAAGCTACAGTACTGTTGACTAGTCATTACATGGCAGATATCACCGCTCTGTGTCAACGGGTATTATTAATTCACCAAGGTAAGTTGATGTATGACGGTAGTCTCGATGGACTATTAGAAAAGTTTGCACCTTATCGAGAAGTACATGTGGAATTAACACAACCTCTGTCAAAACAAAGACTCATGTTTTACGGTGATGTCCAAAAATTAGATGGACGGATGGTGTGTTTTATGGTGCAGCAAGAAGATTTGACACGCACCGTCTCGCGGATTCTCGCAGAGTTAGATGTGATTGATTTAACTGTGAATGAACCACCAGTCGAAGAAGTAATTGGAAGAGTATTTCAAGCAGGGGTAGTTAGTAGTTAAAAATTGTTGTTTGTTCGTTGTTGATGATTGGTGGTTAGTAACTAATGACAAATGACACATAACTCATTATGCAAAGACTAATCAAAACAATATTAACTTTTCTGTCTGTGTATTACGCTTACATGGTGGAGTATCGTGCAGAACTAATTTTATGGGTATTAGCTGGCTCTTTACCAATTATCCTGATGGGAGTTTGGATACAAGCTGCTCAAGGTGGACAATTCGGTTTAACATCTGTGGATTTTGCTCGTTACTTTCTGGCTGTTTTTCTTGTGAGACAGTTCACAGTTGTATGGGTAATTTGGGAAGTGGAAAGGGAAGTAGTAGAAGGTAAACTTTCTAACCGATTGCTACAACCAATTGACCCAGTATGGCATCATGTTGCTGCTCATGTTAGTGAAAGAGTCGCTCGTATCCCGTTCGCAATTGTCTTAGTAGGGTTGTTTTTTCTACTATATCCCCAAGCTTTTTGGATACCGAGTTTAGGAACTTTTTTATTGTTTAGTTTAGTGGTGATATTAGCTTTTATTTTACGCTTTGCAATTCAGTACACTTTTGCTATATTCTCTTTTTGGACAGAAAGAGCAAGCGCTTTAGAAGATTTCTGGTTTTTGTTCTTTTTATTTTTATCTGGTATGATTGCCCCTCTTGAGGTTTTTCCGGAATCAGTCAGGACGGTAGTACTTTTTACTCCTTTTCCTTATTTGATTAATTTTCCTGCCAGTATTTTGGTAGGAATACCTGTAAATTTGACACAGGGATTGGTGTCAATGTTGGGTTGGATTTTGTTGTTTTTTGGTTTGAATCGTTGGTTATGGCGACAAGGATTGAAGCGGTATTCGGGAATGGGAGCATGAATTAATGTCTCATAACAAGCTGTTACGTATCTACACATAATTTTCATACCCATGTCATTAATTATTCATAAATATTCTGGTAGAATTCCTGGTAGCAAACATTAAATATTGCTCCTCACACCACACCGTCGCTCTCTTGTGTGCTAAAGGCAAGAGAGCTTTTTTTATTGGGTATGACAATTAGCTAACCGTCTACCAAAAATTCATACTCAAGGTTGTGATTCTTGCTTTTTGCCAATGAGTATCTTAGGACATAAAGCTAACTGTCCAAATCAAATTACTACTAAGGGAAGCTTTAGCATAGATTAATAACAGAATGCCATTTCACATTTTTTGTTAAATACTCACCAGATTAGGAAATTTGTAGATTAGCACACAATACGCTTCGGTTAAGGATTTTTCGGTATGATTTTGTCATGTAGAGACGCGAAATTTTGCGTCTCTACACAAGATTTTTGGTCTTATCCAAACCCTATTTATAGGGTCAAATATCAAGAATTGCTAATAAAATTCATGTCCAATAGTCCGTTGATTCCTCAGCCAAATTCAAATGATGCACAAGAAGCAGTTTTGACACCGCTAACACAAGCAACGATTCAACGTGCAAAAGAAGGTGTTGCTTATGCACGCGATCGCCATGCTAATGAAATTATCCGCCAAGCGCTACAAGAGGCGGAAGCAATTGCTGAAGGTGGTTCGGAACACAAAGTTAGTGGCCAGATGCGGCGAAAGGTAATACGGAGTCTCATCCATAGTTTATTTTGGGTGAAAGTTGAGTTTTCAGAACGGATTCCTACTCAACCAGTGTTAATTGCAGCTAACCATCTCAATCATATTGATCCATTTTTATTACTATCAGAATTACCCGCACATCCTTATACCTATATTTTTGGCGATGCTCGTACTCTTTATAATCAGTGGTGGAAACGACAATTTCTACATTTGGCTAAGGGAGTCATACCTATAGAACGGATTTGGAAAGAAGAATTAGCAGTAATACAAGCTGCGAAGACTGGAGATGAAGATCTAGCTGAATTAGCAGATGCTATAGAAAAATATGTCCCTACAGGTAACTCTATAGAATTGATGCGACGCTTAGATCGTATTGTTCAAGGCATTTTTGCTCGTGGGGAAAGTATAATTCTATTTCCAGAAGGAAGATTGGGCAATGCCGAAGCTCAGTTATTTGTTCCTCTCAAACGTGGTGTTGCTATTTATGCTTTGCGTTCTGGAGTACCAATATTACCTGTAGTCTTAGTTGGTACACAAGATCTGTACCTCTGCAAACAATTAACTGTTCGATTTGGCAAACTGATTATTTCCTCTCAATCTAGTCGTCCCAAAGCACAAGAAATACAAGTAATTGTAGATCAGTTAGAAGTAGCATTGATGGATTTATTACCGAAAGATTATCAAGAACCGAAAGAACCAAAGTTATTACATCACTTTCTGAATCATATGTTTTGGTGAGTATAGACGCGAAATTTCGCGTCTCTAATATATTTCGCGTCTCTACATAAGGATTGCGAGCTTAACACCAACAGTATTAAGTTGAAATTGAGTTGTGGTTACAAACACTTATTGATCTATAGAAAACATTCAAACGTTTTTTAGAAATGCTTTAACATTTATTATGAACTTAAACTAAATCAAATATACAATCTCACTTCTAGCTCCTCTGTTTCGGAGAATCTCAGCCTGAATGTTCAAAAAACCACCTGCTATTGAAATCGCAGGATAATTCAGTTATTTACCTATTTTTATCCCTAAACTATTCGTGAATAATAAAATCCCCGACAACTTCTGCGAAGTCAGGGAGCTTACTTTTTAAATTAGATTATATGTTTTTATTTATTCTAGATATAATTATATAAAATTACTGCAATTTATAACTTAAATTTAAATATGAAAATTAGAGCAATTACCACAGGTATTTCCTTAGCTTCTCCCCAAGAAAAAGATAAAATTAAGCAAGCTGCGGAGTTTAATCAACAAGCAAAAACTTTTTTTGAACAATTTGGTTATGAAGTTCAAACAACTAGAATAACTACAAATTCATGGGAAGAATATCTACAATATTTATCTCACACAGAGATTATCAGTATTATTAAAAATCTAGAAAAATTTTGTGATGAACTTAATATCAATTTTTTTAATATCGGATATGCCAGCCGTCCCGAAAATATTGCGATTATTCCGGAAATAAAAAAAAGTACATCTTTGATTTTTTCTTCTTCTAAAATTGGCGACAAAGAAACTGGTATTAACTATGAGAGTACTTTAGAATCTGCAAAAGCTATTAAACGTATTTCTCAAGAAACTGAAAATGGTTATGGAAACTTTCGATTTTGTGCTTGGGCAAATTGTAACTCAAGCATACCATTTTTTCCTGCTGCATACCATGAAGGTGATACATCTTTTGCTCTTGGTATAGAGTGCAGCGATTTAGTAATGAAAAGTTTTAGTACAGCCAATAATAATATTCAATTAGCAGAAAGAAACTTACAATTGTTTTTAGCAGATGAATTAAATAAATTAACAGATATAGGCGAAAAGATATCTGCAAACTTTGGTATTAATTATAACGGCATTGATACATCATTAGCACCACCTTTAGAGCGACAAGAAAGTATTGCTTTTGCTTATGAAAAACTGATGAATAGCAAATTTGGCTATCAAGGAACACTAACAGTTTCTGGGATGTTAACTCGTGTTTTAAAAAGTGTACCAGTGAAAATCTGTGGTTATTCTGGTTTGATGCTTCCTGTTTGTGAAGATGTAGGTTTGGCAACCAGAGCAAACGAACAAACTTATAATATTACTAATTTACTATTATACTCGGCAGTTTGTGGTTGTGGACTAGATACAGTTCCCATACCTGGGAATATTTCTACAGAAAAGATTGCAGCAATATTAATGGATATAGCAACTTTAGCCATCAAGCTAGATAAGCCTTTATCAGCAAGATTATTTCCCATTCCAGGAAAAGAAGCTGGGGAAATGACTGCTTTCAATTCCCCATATCTTATTGATTGCAAAATATTTGCTGTTGATTAATTAGTTAAGATAAACAACAACCAATTAATCAGAAAGCAAGCTTGGCGAAGTTAGTACAAAAACATCCCTTGTTCCTACGCCCTCTGCTATAGGTTTAATAGGAGTGGTAAAGTGAAAGAACTGATGGTCATTTATCAGCACTAATTCTCCCGGATAGAGAATTTTATTGAAAACGGGCTTTTCTTTCTTAGCAGTATATAAATGAGTTTCTCCACCTTGAATATTTTTTCTATCAACAGAAAAGATACCGATAAAATCAGTCCCATCTCTATGAATACCTTCAGGTGCAGGATTACCAAAATTATCTGGTGAACAACTAGTTCTGATTTGATGCACTCCGATTTCTGCTTCTGGATGCAGTTTACAAGAATCACTAAATGCGAAAACTAGGTTTTTAAATATATCTAGTTCTATAAGTGCATTATCTAATTCTGCAAACTCTCTTTTAATATCACCTAGTAAGGGATTATAATCTTTACTTTGAAACAGATAACCATGAGGTAATTTGATTAACTTATCTTCAGAAACTATAAAACGTGATAGCCTTCTGGTACGATAGTTTCCTTTAATATAAGGGTCAACAGGTAAGTTATTAAAAAATGCTTGGAAACCTTCTGTAGTTATGGAATTTACCTTTCGTAGGGTAAATAAAAAGGCATATTCCAATTCTGTTGATCCCAGGACTTTTTGCATATGATTTTTCTCCTGGTATATTCATCTTCTTCATATCCTTCCTTGTTTTATACCTTGAGGAAGGCTTATATTTTCTAGTGTATGCTATTTTTTATGAAAATGTCGTTAAGTAGACTACAGAAAATGTCATTCTATGATATGTAGAACTGAAACCTACTGAATATAGAGAGCAAAAAGAATTAAGAATTTTGTCAGTATGGCTGATATGGAGTGAAGCGATGACAAATATCATGTTTTTAGATATCGATCGCCAATACACATTGTTGGACACCTATTAGTTTGGAATGAAGCGATCGCTTTGAGTGCGATCGCTTCTAGAGTATCAGTTGATTTTGGCTTAAATCGGTATACAACAAGGAATCACAATACATCCACTTGCTGCGCGTTGACTTTGCAGAGTTTGAGCTGCTATTTTACAAGCTTTAAATCTTTGGGGAGCCATTTGGATAGCTGTGATCAAATTTTGGTTAATCAGTTGGCGCTTGATGTAGTCAGAACAAGAATCACCCCCATGAAGCAATCGATGGGGACAGGAAAAACCTTTGTGAGGAGAAAGACGCTTTTGATAGGTATTGAGTGATGCGATCGCAACCTGGCTTGCAAAAGCCTCAATAGTACTGACTGACATAAGAAAAATAGTGATCTAAACAACCACTCAATCTTCTATCCAACGTCAGTCTCTATTACTCTATCAACAGGTTTAATTTGCATACTAGTTCTAATCACCTAGTATGAATAAAATTTGACTACAATCAAATATTGCTGAACTCCATTCCCAATTAAGATTATGAGTTTTTACAGCCACAACTCACAAACAAAAAACATCGGCACGTACACTATATTAAGTGCGATCGCATTAGCAACGCTTTTCCCTTTATTTTGGCTCTTAAGTACTGCACTCAAATCTCAAAGCGAAAATATCTTTCAGTCACCACCGCAGTTGTTACCAAGCCAACCAACTTTAGAAAACTTTGTTAACGTTTGGCAATCTAATCCTTTTGGACAATATCTATTCAATAGTACTTTTGTTGCTGTACTGACTGTCGGATTAAATTTACTGTTTTGCGCTTTAGCTGCTTATCCTTTAGCTAGACTGTCATTTGCGGGAAGAGACTGGATTTTTATCGCGATTATTTCCACAATTATGATTCCGTTTCAAATCGTGATGATACCCCTGTATATTTTGACAGTCCAGTTGGGCTTAAGAAATACCTACTTAGGAATGATTTTTCCTAGCCTAGCTTCTGCTTTTGGGATTTTTCTCTTACGACAAGCTTTTATGAGTGTCCCCAAAGAGATGGAAGAAGCAGCACGTATGGATGGCTGTTCAGAATTAGGTATATGGTGGTACGTGATGTTACCAGCAGTTCGTCCTGCATTAGTTACCCTGGCAATTTTCGTTTTTATCGGTTCTTGGAGTGATTTTTTGTGGCCTTTGATTGTTATTCAAGATGAAAGCTTGTATACACTACCTTTAGGTGTAGCGAAACTAGCTGGTACTTTTTCTCTTGATTGGCGGTTAGTAGCTGCTGGCTCAGTAATTTCTATTCTTCCAGTCATGCTGGTGTTTTTATTTTTACAACGCTACATTGTACCCACAGAAACTGGTAGTGGAGTCAAGGGATGAAGGATAAGAATAAAAAATCTAACAGGCTCCATGTTTTTTGACAACTACCCATATCGTCTTGAAAATCAGACTCAAGTCGTACATTACTGACCATTTACTTTGGTAATCTATGTCCATACTGACTATCTTCTCAAAGTCGGTGATGCTGGAACGACCATTTGCTTGCCATTCTCCTGTCATACCTGGTTTGACTCGTAATCTTTGCCAGTGATGTATTTGGTAGTGTATCACTTCATCAGGAGTCGGTGGACGAGTACCGACTAAACTCATTTCTCCTCGCAAAACATTCCAAAATTGAGGAAATTCATCTAGACTAGTTCGACGTAAAAATTTACCTACACGAGTGATGCGTGGATCATCAGTAGATTTAAAAATGTGACCTGTGGCTTCATTTTTTACTAAGTGCTTGAGTTTCTCTGCACCAACAATCATAGAGCGGAACTTCCACATCCGAAAGGTACGCCCGTTCAAACCACAGCGAATTTGGCTGTAGAATAGAGGACCAGGATCGTCAAAAAATGTAGCAATTGCAATGGGAATAGTCAATATTGCTGTGATTGCTAGACCAACAATCGCTCCTAATATATCAATAATTCTTTTAGTAATACTTTTAACAGAAGAGTGTAATTGTTGTGGGAGAAATTGAGTTGAGTTTGAATATCTCAAAAAGAACGAATTATCAGTCTTAGAACATTCTTCATTAGAACTAAAATCAAACACAGCTTTGCTTCGGTTTTTACTTAGTCAGTAGTTTATAAGGTAAATATAAACAACAACCATTTACACCGAGAAGTTAAAAATCAAAAATTTATACAATCTTTGTAATTGAGTATGCAAAATTTGGCGTTGCAGAATAGAAATTTCAGCAACGCCCATTTTCTTCAATTGTCAATCCAACTCAAGTACGGTAATTTCGCCGCCGTCGCCCGAATTTGATCTGCGTGGGCTACTAATTGACCGCAAGCATCCCAAGTACCGGAAACAAACATATTTTTCGCACCTTCTCCAATTGAGATGGGGGCAGAAAAATCACCACATTGCACCTGCATGGTTTCTAAATTTACTGTCACAGCTGCTTGGGGATTGGCAGCGATAATTTCTTGCAATTGTTTCACAGTGCTAGAATCAGCAGTAACGCAGGGAATGCCCATCGCTACACAGTTGCCAAAAAAGATTTCGGCAAAGCTTTCACCTACTAATATTTGAATACCCCATTTTGCGATCGCTTGGGGTGCATGTTCCCGTGAGGAACCACAACCAAAGTTACGATTAACTACTAAAACCTTTGCGCCTTGATAGTGCGGTTGGTCAAAAGCATGTTCTCCTTTGAGTGCGGCGCGATCATCAGCAAATACATATTCGCCCAAACCATCAAAAGTAACACAGCGCAAAAAACGGGCAGGAATGATGCGGTCAGTATCAATGTCATCACCTACCAAAGAAATACCACGTCCAGAAACAGCTTTTACTTCACTTACCATAAAATTCTCGATTAAGGGAAAAGGGATTGGGGATCAGGGATTAGGGATTGGGGATGAATCAGTGATCAGTTTAATTTGATAACTGATCACTGTTAACTGATTGATGCCCGATCCCCTTACAACAACTCGCGCACATCGAAAACTTCGCCTTTTACCGCCGCCGCTACCACCATTGCTGGACTCATCAACAAGGTACGACCAGAGGAAGAACCCTGGCGACCTTTGAAGTTGCGGTTAGAAGAAGAAGCGCTGAGTTGCTGTCCTTGGAGTTTGTCGGGGTTCATGGCTAAACACATTGAACATCCCGGTTCGCGCCATTCAAAACCTGCTGCTTGAAAGATTTTATCTAACCCTTCTGCTTCTGCTTGTTGTTTGACTCGTTCGGAACCAGGGACAACAAAAGCTTTGACTCCTTCGGCAACTTGACGCCCTTTGGCAACTTTAGCTGCTTCTCGCAAATCGCTAATTCTGCCGTTGGTACAGCTACCAATAAAGCAGACATCAACTTTTATACCTTGGATGGGTTGACCAGGAGCTAGATCCATGTATATGTAAGCTTCTTGGGCAATTTGGCGATCTTCTTCTGCTAATTGTTCGGCGGAGGGTACAAACTGGTTAACGCCAATACCTTGACCGGGTGTAATACCCCAAGTCACTGTAGGAGGAATTTCGGCGGCGTCAAATACTACAATGTCATCATACTCAGCATCAATATCACTCTTGATTGATTCCCACCAAGCAACTGCTTTTTCCCAGTCTGCGCTCTTGGGAGCAAAGTCTCTACCCTTGAGATATTCGTAAGTGACTTGATCTGGATTAATGTAACCGCAACGCGCTCCACCTTCAATGGACATATTACAAACGGTCATCCGTTCTTCCATGTTCATTTGCTCAAAGGTAGTACCTGCGTATTCATAGGCATATCCCACGCCACCTTTTACACCAAGGGTACGAATGACATGAAGGATAACATCTTTGGCGTAAACACCTGGTTTGAGAGTGCCGTTAACTTCGATTTTGCGGACTTTGAGTTTAGATAAAGCCAGGGTTTGGGAGGCGAGAACGTCGCGGACTTGGCTAGTACCAATACCAAAAGCGATCGCACCAAATGCACCATGAGTTGAAGTGTGGCTATCTCCACAGGCGATCGTCATTCCTGGCTGGGTAAGTCCCTGTTCTGGTGCAATTACATGTACAATACCCTGATTACCGGAACCAATATTATGGAAGGTAATGCCATTTTCTTGACAGTTTTGCTCTAGCGCCTGCATCATTTCTTCTGCTAACGTATCAGCAAAAGGACGTGCCTGATTGGTTGTCGGTACAATATGATCTACTGTAGCGATCGTTCGTTCTGGAAATAATACCTTTAAACCCCGCTCCCTCAACATAGCAAAGGCTTGGGGACTTGTAACTTCATGAATCAGGTGTAGTCCTATTAATAGTTGTGTCTGTCCTGAAGGAAGTGTACCAACAGTGTGTAAGTCCCAAACTTTGTCAAAAAGTGTACCTTTGCTCATACTTGAACCTGTTTTAAGCCGTCGCATTTTTTAGATGGTATCAAAAATAGTGAATCACTCACCGAGAAGCTAAATGCTTATGGCGAGAGCTTTTTATTACCTGTGTGAATTGAAAGATTACAGTTTGATTACGCGTGTTGCCTTAATCACAACAATAAAGAAGTTAGTTAATAATGTCCAATATCTTTTAGTTGCATAACTAATACATAAATGAAGAACATGTGTAAGGGCGAACGGTCGTTTGCTCTCATACATGTTCTTCACCAAATTGCAATCTGCTCTCAGTCAGATTTTTTAACTCTTACTGTTTCACAAGTGGCGTATTCTTACCATAGCCTGCATCAATCAAGGTTGTTTTTAGTTACACCAAAAAACTTATCCTGCTGCTTTGATTGCTGTCATGTTTTTCAGTTTGCTTAACCAGTCTTTAACAAAACCTTTTAATTTCAGTTCTGTGTGATGTTGCCATTCAAAGAAAGGAGCGAAACCTAAAGACAATGCAAAAATTCGCAGTTGCAAAACAGGCGAATCACCCAACTGTTTTAACAAGGTAACAAGTTCTGCTCTTTCTTTTTGATTAAAAATAGGAAGAAAACAATAGGCTGAGTGTATGATTGCTATCTTGCGTCTCTGTTTATCTAACACTTTTGTGTTCCAGCCTCGCCGTTGAAAAGCAGGGAAAAAACTCTCTTCAAAAATCCGAATATATCCTTTTAGCTGCAAATGTTTCCGTTTGGAACGTGTTTTATTCACATCAGTCCAAACTCGATATTTTGCTAATATTTCATCTGCATAAACATTTCCATAGCCAGCATCGGCGATTCTGACAGATAAATCATAATCTTCAACATATTCAGGCCCATTTTCGTAATATCTTAGTTCTTGGAGTGCCTTGGTTCTAAACATGATAATATTCGCTGCTACTCTATAGCCAGTAACTGCTGCCATTAGCGCGTCATCTGAATTTTGAAACTCTTTTTTTCTGACAACTCGTCCTATGGAATGATTTTTTCCATACTCATCCATTTCCTGGATAGCAGTATGAGCATAACCAGCTTCTGGATATTTTTGTAGCAGAGAAACTAATTTCTCCACGTAATTTGGCATTAAAGCATCATCTGAGTCTAGACGTACGATAAAGTCAGTTTTTGGCTGACTCATTAACCAAGAATTATTACCAGCAATACCCATGTTTTTAGGTTGCTGATAGTAATGCACTTGCGGAAACTGCTGACACAACTTTTCCATCACTTGAGGTGTTTTGTCAGTACTGTGATCGTCTGAAACCCATACTTCCACGTTTGGATAAGTTTGGCGACAAGCACTAGTTACGGACTCAATCAAGTATTGGGCTTGATTATAAGTGGGAATACATATAGCAACTGAGGGAATATTTGGCATTGAAGTCATATCAAGTTTAGTCTTTTGTGTTGTGTTGTGTTACTCTGAAGAGCGGTAACAGAATTAAGCAATTACCAACTACGTTTAATATCCTAATTGCAGAGATAAAATCTGTTATGTCGCGATAATTTTCTGGGTACAAAGTGTTGTTACTTTACCCTTGTGACAAAAACTCAACTATAGTCTAAACCTTCGTTTTTGCAAATAAATTAAGTGACACTTATCCAAAGCGACTTTGAATGTTACTCCAGTCACTCTTACTGAATAAATGTTTCAAAGAATTATACAAAGTAAGGCTTTACCCTTAATATTTGGCAAACTCTTGATTTTATTATTCAGTAATATATATATGGATAAAGTGTTAACACACCTATTCATCCAGATTAACTAAACTATTGGCGAAAAATTCATGGTCAACCTAGTACATTTGCAGTACTGAAAGGTAAACATAGAATAAACTTCTATGTTGTCGTGTAGAATCTCTCTCCAGCAAGATTAAGAGAATAGAATCCTTATCACTTTTTACAACTACAGACAGAAGCATTTAAATCAATCTACTCAGGGTGGAGTTAAACCACCAGGAATCCTCACAGCATAGACACTCTGAAGCACTAGATCATATTCGATGAAAAGACTACCCCCTAGCAATACTTGCTGGATGTGAGCCAGGAAGATTGAATTTGTTGAACCTAGCTTAAACATAAGAGCGTCCTCTGACTTTTTATTTCAGAGTTGTGCTAGCGTCTGCACATACCCACTGCTTCACATTTTATATTCTTTAGTGAAGCATTAATTAAAGATGTTAAAGCAATCAAATCTAAAACAACACTAGAAATCAAGCAAGTTCACAAACAATTCACGTTTTTACATAAAATTTTTATCAAAAAATCATGAAGCACAAAATAAAAAAACTAAAAATGTGAATAATTTGCTTGAAAAAATAAAAAGGCTGGATTTCCAGCCGTCTTCTTTATGATTATTTCGGAACCAGTTGTATTTAATAACGGGATTTTTTTGGTTTTGATTTTTGCTTTTTGCGTCGTCGCTCAGAAGTTGCAACTGCACCTTCTACAGGGTAGCCGACAACAGGTATGACTTGATACTTACGTTCTTCTTCCAAACGTTTTATTTCGGTGTAATCAATCCAATGGATACAATCAACTGGACAAGTATCTATTGCCTCTTGAATTATTTCCTCGGAATCACCATCTTGACGCATGACACGCGATCGCCCATAATCTGGTTCTATATAGAAAGTGTTACGGGCAACAAAAGCGCAGTGCTTACAGCCAATACAAGTGATTTCATCAACATACACACCCTTTTGACGTAGCATACCCCCTAACTCCGGCTCTAAACCAGAGCGTTCTGGGGCGTCCCGCAAAAAGCCGCCTAATTCTGGTTCGAGTCCAGATCGGTTATCTTCCTGTTCTTCCAGCGACGGCAAAAAATCAGACATTACGCACTCCAGCGTTGCACTACCAGACGAATTGAACCATCTTCATTTTTTTGTTGTTCAGCAACTTGAAAGCCTGCCTTTACTGTCTCTTTCATGACTGTTTGATAAGCATAGCGCTGCGTTACCTGGCGCAAGAATCCTTCCACAGATAAGTTTTGTTGCCAATATTGCAAATCAGCTACCAGTTCGTATTCTTTGCCATTCCATTTGAAACCAACATCGTAGCCATTTTCTTGCTCGATAGTAATCTCAGCACTGTGAGTTTGACCACGATAGCCACGCACTTGACGCGGCCCTTGCTTCCAGTCTAAACCCAAGTCAGAGAGAGCATCTTGCAAAGACTCAAGGTTACGGATTTGGGTTTTAATTTGGCTAAAGTGTGACATGGTGGTTATGAATCGACTAAACTAAATGTTTGTGTTTGTGTAAATTTACCAACCGCTATGAGTGGTTTGTGTGTTCACCACTCCAGATTGCTGCACCTTGGCGGCAAAGAATTCTGATGTTGGCTCATGACTAAGCACTTGTCCCAGCTGTGCTTCTATAGCCGCAGTCACTTCGGCGCAGGAATTACCTACAATACCTGTGACTTTCTCCTGTACCCGACCATCTGGATAAATGATGAATTCTAATGTCTCCATGCTTTTGGTCTAACCACAAATAGTACGCTTGGCTTGTACTGCTCTAGCAAATGGCTAAAAATGTAGCTCTAGGGAACAGCATTTTTCCTTAGCCACAAAATTAGCTATTTGTTAACTAATGTTCCATCTCTCAAAATATATATCTCAGAAAATTTACAAAAGTTATTAATCTTATTAGTTAACACATCTATTACATGTAAGTTTCTCTTAACCTAATCGAGAAGTCAAGCTCAAAATTTAACTCTCAAGAAATTTGTTAAAAACGGCGAAACCATAACTATGGTTAGGTTAGACAGTAATATCTGTTAAAAAACAATGATTTTTATTGAAAAACTCTATCATTATGATGAATTTTGCAAGATGAGAAGCGATTCTCCAAAGGAGACGCTACGCGAACGCACTTAAATTTGTACTGAAAAAATTCCTGCACCGAAAACCACTGATTCCGCACTAGGTACTACGATGCTTTGCTTTGGAGTTCTTTGTGGAGAAAATCTGTATCTAAAAATAAAAAATCGATCTGCCAAGCCAACAACCCAGCATAATAAATCAAGATAAAATTTCTCGCGACTAGCCAAAAGCTACAGTCATAAGACTTAGAACTAAAGCTAAATGCGAAAGCTAATTATTTAACTGAGCTAATTAACCATGCATACAGAACAAATAATAGGTTCTACCAATTTTGCTCAAGCGATACGTATCGGAGTACTGGGTTTTGGCGGATTGGGACAAGCTGCGGCGAAAGTCCTAGCCCAGAAACAAGAAATGATATTAGTAGCAGCAGCAGATAACAAAGGTTATGCTTATGCTACCGAGGGTTTAAATGCCGAAAAGTGCATCACTACATATCAATCTCAAGGTTCGCTTGGTTATTTAGAACCATTTGGTACATTAACCAATCAAAGTATTCAAGATTTAATCGAAAGTAATCAGCCTGTAGATGGTTATTTTTTGGCTTTACCAAACTTACCTAATGACTTTATCGCCACTGTCACCAAGCAATTTATTGATTCTGGTTGGCGTGGGGTATTAGTAGATGCGATTAAACGCACCAGTGCAGTAGAACAGTTATTAACCTTAAAAGAGGAACTACAAACCGCAGGTATTACCTACATGACAGGATGCGGCGCGACACCGGGACTATTAACAGCAGCAGCAGCGATCGCAGCTCAAAGTTATGCAGAAATTCATCGAGTCGAAATTACTTTTGGGGTGGGGATTGCTAATTGGGAAGCTTACCGTGCCACTATCCGCGAAGATATTGCCCATATGCCTGGTTACAATGTAGAAACAGCTAGGGCGATGACAGATGCAGAAGTAGAAGCACTTTTAGATAAAACTAATGGTGTGTTGACATTAGAAAATATGGAACACGCCGACGATGTGATGTTAGAGTTAGCAGGAATTTGTGCGCGCGATCGCGTCACTGTTGGCGGTGTTGTCGATACCAGAAATCCCAAAAAGCCCCTCAGCACCAACGTCAAAATCACAGGGCGGACTTTTGAAGGTAAGATTTCCACCCATACCTTCACATTAGGAGATGAAACCAGCATGGCTGCAAACGTGTGTGGTCCAGCTTTCGGCTATCTCAAAGCAGGAATAAACCTACACCAACGCGGTATCCACGGAATATTCACCGCCGCCGAAATTATGCCCCAATTTGTGAGATAAGTTTGTAGTAAGCACTTCAGTGCTTAAATTTAGAGGGCTAAAGCCCTCACTACAAACCTTCAGATTTATTTAATTTATTGAAGATGCTAGATGATTTCGATTTTGACCATTATAATGATTTTTTGGCTAGCTCATCACTACGAAATTGTAAACGGAATAGTACTTTACGATCAGCAGGGTTATCACGAGTTTTATCGGCTTCAATTTCTCCTCTTCCTGCGGCTAAAATTTTCTGACTTAAAGATGCTTTAGTCGAAAAAATCAAATCATAAAATATGAACTTATATACAGATGAAGCTCTCAGGACACTCAATTCCATATTCGTTTTATCATCTCCTTCAGAACTAGTGTGACCTTCGATCACAACACGAGAAATTTCGTTTTCTATTTCTGGTTTGGAGAAAATAACTCGACTATACACAGGAATAAATCTACGAAGGAAATCTTTTCCTTTTGGTTTAAGTTCTGTACTCCCTTGAGCAAAGAGAATTGATTCCTCAATACTAATATCTCCAGTTTCAGGATTAACCTGAACGTTAATATTATTGTTTTTCATTTCTCCAATCACATTACCAATCACTACTCGTTTAGGCTCATCAATTTGAGCTAACGCAGTGATAAAAAGCAGTACAAAGAACATTAGTAATCCAGACATTAAATCACCGATAGAAAGATATATACTTGCATCATCATTTTCGGTATTTTCTGGTTCGTAATCCCATGTAAAATTTTGCATTTTAATGGTTTCCGTTGAAGTGATTACGGTTATCGGTAGCTTTGACGAGAACATCAGCAGAATTATATAAGTTTTGACAAACTTGAGTTATTGCAGTATCTGCTTCATTGAAAAAATGAGTTTGTGTCTGTTCAAAATGATTTTTCCAAGCGTTTAATGAACTTTCAAAAGTGTGAGATAATGCCCGATACTCACGTTGTATATCTCTAAGTTGAGTCCCAAGATCACGAGCAATTTCTTGTAATTGTATTAGCCTATCACTTGAATTTAGTCCCATAGCATTTACCAGTTCGCCCACTTCTCTACTGGTACGACTGACTAAAATCATATCTTTTTGAACTTGCTCAGATAATTCTCTTCTACGCTGATATTCTTCTTGAAAAATATTATTGAGGTGGTTTACCACTCCTGATAAACCATCTCTGTGTTCTCCTAGTGTTTCCTCTAGAAGATTATTTTGCTGTTCAAAAAAATTATGCAAATTTGCGTGATATTCTTCACGAAATGCTGTTAAAGCTTCCTCAATCGTATGATGACAAGCCATAAGTTTATGATCAATATTTCCCAAAGTATTAAGTAAGTTATCTTTGGCTCTATTCATCAGAGAAGATGCTTCATTTCCAGTAGTTTGTAATTCTTCTTTAAAAGACGTATGAGCTTGAGAAAGAATATTAATCATTCCAGTACGAGTTTCTTGTAACATTTCTTTTTCGATCTTTGCTCGTTGTTGCAAAGCTTGTTCCAATTCTTCTCTAATCCCTCTAAACGTTGCGGCTGCATTTTCAGCACTTTCTTGAAATGCGGTTCTTTGTGCAGTCATTCCTTCAATACTTTGATTAACCGCACGATTTATTTCTACTGCTGTTTGTTCTAAAACACCTTTTGTATCTGTTTGAAATTGGCTGAGAGTGTGACTTAAGTCGTTAGCAAATCCTTGGAGTTGCGTCAATGTTTGTTGCTGAAAATGCTGAATTGTTGTGATAGATGTTCCCAAATCTCGGTGAAGAGTCAGGACTGCTTCAGATGCTTGCTCTGTTAATTCAGCACTTCTATCAAGTCTATCTGCTATCGGTTCTAATATCTGAATTCGTAAATCTTGAATTAGGTTCTCTAAAACTCTCTGTCCTTGATTTTCCTGTAATTCTCTTGTCTGATGCTGCTCTTGATGTATAGCTTTCAGTCCCGGTAAAAGAATTGTTCGTATTTGCTGACCAATTGCTTCTCCAATCAATTCTCCAATCAATTCTGCATTTGGTGGTTGTAGCCAAGATAAATTTTTAGCAACACGATTTAAATTATTAACAATCTGTTGAAGACTATTTGCTTCTTGAACTGCTGCTATTTCTTGAGTAGCTATCTCATCTAATTTTTCACGTAGACCGTCACGTTGATTTTGTTTGATAGAATCAGTGGTGAATAAAACTAAGGTAAAAACACTACCAGAGCCGAGTCCCATTAATGATGTTGAAAAAGCTGTTTTCATACCTGCAATTAATTGTTTAATAGCAGGCATTAATTGCTCAATATTTCTGGTATCTAAATTGACATTTTGCAATCCTTGTTGAATACCATAAAAAGTTCCCAAAACACCAATAGCAGTACAAAGAGTTGTGACAAAACGAAGAGAACTACGCGGTACAGAACGAGATAAAATAGCTGGATATTTAATCAGTAGATATTTATGATTTATGCGTTGAATTCTATGCTGTTCATCAGTTCCTAAATGTTCATTCAACCAACTACGAACTTCAACACTTCGATGATTTAAATTTTGACCCTTGAACCATTTAGTCAAAAGATTAATAGCAGTTTGAGTTGTACGAAACTTCAAGCAATAACAAAACATGCTATATAACTCAACACAAATTGCCAATATTAATAATATGGCTGTTGCGTAGTGAAAAGGAGTATTATCCCAAATAATGTCCCAAATTTTGAGCATATCCATATAGCTCTCCTTTTAATTTATATTTATTGATTGTTTAGTAAATTTATGTAATTCTTGCTCTGTGAGAAATTCTTTCGCTACTCTCACAGGGAGGTGTTCTGCATACAAGCGATCGCCTATCTTTTCCCGTAGTTGCAAGCTGTAAATTTCCTCACCTACTTGATTAGATTCAACTGAATCCTTAACTAGATAAACTTGATCAGGAGCATGTTCTCTTAGTAACCGTACCTGCAAGCACGTTTTTAAATCTCGTGTTGAAGTAGAGAGAGGAGAATCATCACCAAATAATTTTCGTGCAGCTTTCCAAGCATGATTAACTGCAACAATCTCTCTTACCAACTGTTCAACAGATGCTTGGAAAAGATGTTCAATTTTATCCATCGATATGTAATATTAATGCTTTGTTTCCGATGGTTTTATTGTTCCCGTAAAAGTATTGAATATAGCTTTAAATTTAAATAAAAAAATCTAAAATTTTTATTAATCCACATCGGTGATAATACTTTCGTCTGCACGACGTAGACTAGGAATCATTTCTAAGTATGGACGATATTGCTTGAGTAAAGCGATCGCACCAATATAATTACTGTACTCAGCTGAACTGTTTTCATAATATGATTCTTTGATAAACATGATTAAAATTATGAATTATAAATTATTATTTTTTTTAATTAAGGATGAAAAAAATAATTTTATCTTTCATCCTTTATCCTTAATTTTTCGACTAACCCAGCTTTTCAAACACCTTAAATAAAGGCAAATACATCGACATCAAAATAGTACCAACCATTCCTCCTAAAACGACAATCATAATAGGTTCCAAAACACTGGTAAGTGCTTTGACTGCTTGCTCTACTTCATCTTCGTAAAAATCAGCTATTTTCATTAACATGCCATCTAATTCACCAGTTTCTTCACCAATGCTAATCATTTGAATCGCCATAGGCGGAAAAACTTGCTCTTTTTGTAAGGCGATGCTAATCATTCCTCCTTGTTGAATTTCTGCCCTTGCTCCATCAATAGCATTTGAAACAACTTGATTACCAGAAGTATCTCGCACAATTTCTAAAGAAGTCAGAATTGGTACACCTGAACGAGTCAAAGCACCAAAAGTACGACTAAAACGAGCAACAGATGACTTTTGAATTAAGTCACCAAACAACGGCATTTTTAAGGAAAGACGATCAATTGTTTCCTTCCCAATACGGGTTTTATAGTACTGTTTATAAGCAATTCCTGATCCTATCAAAGAAACAATAACAACCAAAATTCGCCAACTCCGCAAAGTTTCGCTACAAAACATCATAAATTGAGTCAAGGGAGGTAATTCTGTTCCTAACTCTTGGAAAATTTTGGCAAAAATTGGAATTAGAAATACTGTCATCCCCACAAAAATAGAAACCGCAATAATACTAACCGCAACAGGATAAGCAAGCGCTGATTTAATTTGGTTTTGTAAACGAGCTACATCTTCTAATAATTTGGCTAATCGATTTAGTACTTCGTCTAGCACACCGCCAACTTCACCAGCCTGAATCATGCTGACATATAAACCATCGAAACAATCAGGATGCTTACGCATTGCATCCGAAAGATTTATCCCATTTTGGACATCATTACTAATATCCACAAGAGATTGTTTAAGTTTAGGATTACTACATTGCTCAGACAGTACTCCCAAACTTCTAACAATAGCTACTCCTGCATTCACCAAAGCCGCAAATTGACGAGAAAAAACAGCTTTATCCTTAACTGAAACCTTGACTAATGAAGTCTGAAATTTTTTCAGATCAAAATTTCCCAAACCTTCAGATTTTTTTAATTCTTGGACAACAAATCCTTGCTGTCTAAGTCTTGTACGTGCTTCTACCAAATTTTTCGCAAATAATTTTTCTGTTTTTGATTTCCCTTGCGAATCCCGAACACGAGCAACGAATGCAGGCATAAAATTCCTCTATCCGCATGAAATTAATAATAAATTGTTGCTTGTTATTTGTTGATTTTTGAGAAATACTTAAACAACAAAATTTTTAATGTGCTTTTACAGTTCCAGCAGTACCTACTTTTCCAGCAGCAGGTGATGCAGCAGGACCAATTAGACGTTGCACTTCATCTGACTTAGAAGTTTTAGACATTGCTGCTTCAAAAGAGATAATTCCTGATTTATACAAATCAGCTAAAACTTTCTCCAGAGTTTGCATACCCAATTTGCCACCCGTTTGAATAGCGGAGTAAATTTGTGCTGTTTTGCCTTCGCGAATTAAGTTAGAAATAGCCGGAGTAACTATCATTATTTCCTGTGCCATCACCCGACCAAATTCACCAGGTTTGGGATTTTTTTTAGAAACTAAAGTTTGGCTAAATACTGCTACTAGAGAGTTAGATAACTGTACCCTAACTTGGGTTTGTTTTTCATGAGGGAAAACGTCAATAATTCTGTCAACAGTCTGTGCTGCTGAACTTGTGTGTAAAGTACCAAATACTAAATGCCCAGTTTCAGCAGCAGAGATTGCTAAAGAAATAGTTTCTAAATCCCGCATTTCTCCCACAAGAATAATATCTGGATCTTCCCGCAAAGCAGCTTTTAAAGCATTGGCAAAACTTTTTGTATCCTCACCCAATTGTCTTTGATGAACAAGACTTTTGATTGGTTCGTAAACAAACTCTATCGGATCTTCAACTGTCAAAATATGTTCTGCTCGTGTGCGGTTAATTAAATCAACCATTGCCGCTAGAGTAGTTGTTTTTCCAGAACCAGTGGGACCTGTAACTAAAATTAATCCTCTAGGTTTTTCCGACATTTCTCTTACTACATCGGGCAAACCTAATTTATCAAAGTTAGGTATTTTAGAACTTAATGCTCGCAAACAAGCTGCATAAGAACCGCGTTCTTTATAGACATTGACGCGGAAACGTGCTAACCCCTTTACGCCATAAGAACAATCTAACTCCCAGTTCTGTTCTAATGTTTTTCGTTGGGAGTTATTGAGCATACTAAAAATTAATCTTTGGCATTGATCGCCAGATAGTGGCTCTTCTCCGATGGGCGTCAGTTTACCACTGATACGAAAATATGGTGGCAAACCAGCAGATAAATGCAGATCCGAACCACCCATTTCAATCATTTGCTCCATTAAATCTTCAATCATCATTTCCATAGTTTTTTCCCTTTGTTATTAGTTGGTTGTTGGTTGTTATTCAAATGACCAGTAACAAATGACTATTGACTAATCCTGAAAACGAGGTGTAAGACAATATGGACAATCCAACCATTCAGGCTGCAATCCAGCATTACAAGTCCTACAGGTAAGACTAGTTTTGCGTTTGGCTTTCAATTCTGCTTCTAGTCCTGTGTCAGTAAAGGTGACTCGTTCTACTTCTTCTAGAGTGGTTGAACCTTGACGTACTAAATCCAAGCTGTACGACAGTAGAGTTTTCATACCCTCTTCTACTGCAACTTCTTTGATGCGTTCTGTTGGTGCTTCTTCGTTAACGAGGGTTTGCAAATTTTCGCTGATTCGCATCACCTCATAAACGCCACAACGTCCTTTGTAGCCCACGCCATTACAGCTTGGACATAAATGACCTTGGGTTTTGGCTTCTTGAATTTGGTCTAGGGTCAGAGTATTAGCTTTATAAAAGGTTATTCCTACTTCCTGGGAAGCTGACAAACCATAGCGTGCAAGTTCTTCTACTGTGGGTGTGTAAGGAATGCGACACTCAGAACAAACACGCCGTACCAAACGCTGTGCTAAAACACCGATCAGCGAACTGGAAATCATAAAAGGCTCAATACCCATTTCTCCTAAACGAGCGATCGCACCAGGGGCGTCATTAGTATGTAAAGTAGTCAATACCAAGTGACCAGTTAATGCTGCTTCAATCGCTGTTTTTGCTGTTTCCTTATCCCTTGTTTCACCCACCAGCAGCACATCTGGATCTTGCCGCAAAAATGCTCGTAATGCAGTCGCAAAATCTAATCCTTTTTCTCTAATCACTTGTACTTGAGTAATTCCCGCCAAGCTATACTCAATTGGATCTTCTACAGTACTGATATTGATTCCCGGCTCATTTCTTTCTGCTAGTGCCGAATATAGCGAAGTTGTTTTACCAGAACCTGTTGGCCCAGTTACTAAAATTAACCCAAAAGGACGGCTCACCATTTCCTGGACAATATGTAATGTCTCTGGATCAGTAATTAACTTATCCAAACCTAGTTGAGTTGCAGAGTTATCTAAAATTCGCAGTACAACTTTTTCCCCGTAGCGACTGGGTAAGGTATTAACACGGAAGTCCACTTTACGTCCCTCGAACAATCGCCTAATCCGTCCATCTTGGGGTAAGCGTCGTTCTGCAATATCTAAACTGGCGATAATCTTAAACCGTGCAGTCACAGCAGGAATAATTTTTTTGGGCAAAGGGTCGAAAGCTTCCCGTAACACCCCGTCTTTACGAAAGCGAATCCGGAGGTTTTCTTCTTGAGGTTCTATGTGAATATCAGATACTTTCTCATGTAATGCTTTTGCCAAAATTCTGTTAACCAGATTGATTACAGGAGCATCCTCAGCACCTTTCATCGCTGCTCCCAAATCAGCCTCGGATTCCTCTGGAGCGTCGTCTAGGTTGAGGTTGTCTAGATTTTCTAAATCTTGATTAATATCTGTATATTTTTCTTGTTCTAAGTGCTTTTGCCGAACAGCTAAATCATCCAGGTATACATTGATCAACAATTGGTAGTCTTCTTGGGTAATTACCATGCGCTGCAAGGTCAACCCTTGGGGACGCAAAACCCGATTTAAGTCATCCGAAGCTTCTAGATTATCTGGATCGACCATCGCCACTAAAACAGAGGGTGGGTTTTGCTCCTCGTTTTTCGACAGTGGTACCAAGCGGTGACGACGACAAATATCAATTGAAATGAGACTATCAATCAGATGGGCTACTGTTGTGTTGCCTACTGAACTAATTTCCGGATCGAGGGATTCTACGCCGTAAAGTATTTTAAGTTCAAATAGCTGTTGTTTTTTATACTGCCTAAGTAATTCTGGTGATAATTGCCGTCCCGATATTGATTCGAGTACTTCTGTTAAAGGAATACCAGACTTACGGCTTTCAATCAGCCCTTGTCTCATCTGTTCGCTGTTGACAAAGCCAGATTGTACAAGTTTGTTGCCGAAGGGCGAAAATTCGACTCTGGTAGACAGAGCTGTACTACGCCGTTGTGGTGACGAGTTAGTCATAAATCAGCTATAAATAGCAGGAATCTCTCAATAGAGTATTCCCAAGCTGTGAACAAGAATTTACATACCATTTAATATAAATTGAAAATTGACAGACTACTAGCATCAGTATCTGCACATAATATGTCCAGCATTTGTCAAAATAGATGACGGTGATATCAATTCCAGGAGATATCGGCAACAAAATGCGCCTACTGTTGCAATCTCTAGCAAGAGACTACTTCTTGCGCTCTTGTATAGCAAGGTTAAAGACTCAAAGGCAGAGGTTTTCTCATTTTTTAACCTTTACTTTAGTCCTTAATTTTTTCTCAATTTCTACAAGAAGTTTAATGTATGACTGCAAAGATGGCGATAAATTGTCGTATCAAGCATCTGGGATAAGTACATAATGATGGACGAATATAAAAACAACACAAATCAGCAAGTGGGTGAACCAACAGAGGTCAAGCAAACAATGAATAGTGACTCCTCAGTTCCAATGAATGACAACGAACCTGGCACCGAGGTGACAGACGAAGTGACAACCGAAACTAACCTACCCGAAAACACAGTTACACCCAGCCAAGAAAATGGGGTTGCTGCTAGTCAGACAACAACAGTTGATACGGCTGCATCACCACAGATGAATCAACAAATCGAATCTCTCAAAGCTCAGTTAGAAGAACGTAGCAGCCAGTATATGCGAATTGCGGCAGATTTTGAGAATTACCGCAAACGCACAATCAAAGAAAAAGAGGATCTAGAAGTGCAAGCAAAGCGGAATGCAATTAATGAATTGCTACCAGTAGTCGATAATTTCGAGCGGGCGCGATCGCAAATCAAACCCCAAGACGATGGGGAAATGGGAATTCACAAAAGTTATCAAGGAGTTTACAAATTACTAGTAGATAGCCTGAAGCGCTTAGGTGTATCACCCATGCGTCCTGAAGGACAACCATTTGACCCCAACCTACACGAAGCAGTAATGCGCGAACCTACGGATGAATATCCTGAAGGAACAGTGTTAGAAGAGTTAGTACGCGGATATTACTTGGGCGATCGCGTGCTACGCCATGCAATGGTTAAGGTGGCTGCTCCTAAAGAAGATACGCCATCTTCAGAGGAAAATCAGTCTCCTCCTGTAACATAGTTAAATTGTTGTTTGTCATTTGTCAATAGACTAATAACCAATGACTAACTAGGCGCTCATTGCGTATAAAAACGCATAAAAGGTAGTCCGCGAAATATAACGCCCGAAGTTTTGTCGCCTTCCTCAGTGGAAATGCTTACGGAGAGACAGTTATCAATGGACAAATACCACTGAAATAACTGTCCTCCAAAAGCTGTTGCTTATACTTCGATAAATAAATACCCAGTAAAAATACTGCTATATATATGGGAAAAGTTATTGGGATCGACTTAGGCACTACCAACAGTTGCATCGCAGTTTTAGAAGGTGGTCAACCAATTGTTATTGCTAATTTAGAAGGCGGACGAACTACTCCTAGTATTGTGGGCTTTGGCAAAGGGGGTGAACGCTTGGTCGGTTCACTGGCAAAGCGCCAAGCTGTAACAAATGCGGAAAATACAATCTACAGTATAAAACGGTTCATTGGTCGTCGCTGGGATGACACAGATGCAGAACGCGATCGCGTACCTTACAACTGTGTCAAAGGTCGAGATGATACTGTTGATGTTCAAATTCGTGGACGTAACTACACACCACAAGAAATTTCCGCCATGATCCTACAAAAACTTAAACAGGATGCGGAAAACTTTTTGGGTGAACCAGTAACAAAAGCAGTAATTACCGTACCTGCTTATTTTACAGATGCTCAAAGACAAGCAACAAAAGATTCTGGTACGATCGCTGGACTTGAAGTACTGCGGATCATCAACGAGCCAACCGCAGCCGCTTTAGCTTTTGGTTTAGATAAGCAAGACCAAGAACAATTAATTTTAGTTTTTGATTTGGGAGGTGGTACTTTCGATGTATCCATCTTGCAATTAGGGGATGGTGTGTTTGAAGTTAAAGCAACGAGTGGTAATAATCACTTGGGTGGAGACGATTTTGATAACTGTATCGTCCGTTGGATGATAAATACATTTTTACAACAAGAAAAAATCGATCTTTCCCAAGATAAAATGGCCTTGCAACGCTTGCGGGAAGCAGCAGAAAAGGCAAAAATTGAACTCTCAAGCATGATGAGTACTTCAATTAACTTGCCGTTTATCACTGCGGATGAAACAGGCCCGAAGCATTTAGAAATGGAACTCGCCCGTGCTAAATTTGAAGAATTGACAGGTCATTTTATAGAAGACATCATCAAACCGATGGTGCAAGCACTCAAAGATGCAGACCTCAAACCACAAGATATTGATCGAATTATTTTGGTAGGGGGTTCTACTCGTATTCCTGCTGTCCAAAATGCCTTAATTAAATTTTTTAACGGCAAAACACCAGATCGCTCTATTAACCCAGACGAAGCAGTAGCACTCGGAGCCGCTATCCAAGCTGGGGTTTTGGGTGGCGAAGTTGATAATCTGCTTTTATTGGATGTTACACCTCTATCACTAGGAATTGAAACTTTAGGAGAAGTATTCACAAAAATCATTGAACGTAACACCACAATTCCTACCAGTAAATCCCAAATTTTTTCCACAGCTGTTGATGGACAAACCTCTGTAGAAATACACGTCCTTCAAGGTGAACGGGCGATGGCAAAAGATAACAAAGGCTTGGGTAAATTTCTACTCACAGGAATTCCTCCAGCACCCCGTGGTGTACCGCAAATCGAAGTTAGTTTTGAAATCGACGTCAACGGTATCATGAAAGTCTCTGCCCAAGACAAAGGTACAGGTAGAGAGCAGAGTATTCGGATTACCAACACAGGTGGCTTAAGCAGCAACGAAGTTGAACGGATGCGACAAGAGGCTGAAGTGTTTGCTGAAGAAGACAAAAAACGTATAGAAATAGCAGCATTGAAAAACCAAGCAGACAATTTGTTGTATAGTTACGAATCAACACTCAAAGATAATGGCAACTTAATCAGCAAACAGATGAAAAGTTTGGCAGATGAAAAACTTGCCCATCTCCAAGCAGCGATTTATGAATCAAGCATTTCTGTTGCAGAATTCAAACAGCGCTTAGAAGATTTTCAGCAAACTCTATTTAGCATTGGAGCTGAAGTCTACAACCGTGTTAACGATGGTCAAACAGATGATGTCATTTCATATACAGATAGTTCTTCTAGTCCTGAACAATCTGAACCATTGCATAGCACGCTGACACCGCAATTGAACTTTAATTTTGAAGATGAAAATACTCTACATGCTGATTATGAAGCCATAGAGTAGTGTTTAGTGTTAGTAGTTAGTTGTTGCTGGTTGTTTGGAACAAACAACAAAACTAACCACTATCCTTTTTTGCTAGATTATAGAAATGATTTGCTTTGTCATCAGACTCATGGGGGGTTTTCCACACCTATAAGTGCGGCTAGCCCCTCTAATTGATGGGCAGAGTTTTGCTCTCATACGTAGCACAATTGTAAAAGAGACAGCTTCAGGCTAAAGCTTTTGTCGTTTTTCACGGCATCGCGACAACGGAACCCCCGGTGCAACAAGAGCGGTACGCCGCCCAATGCACTGGCTAAGAAACCTCTAAGGGCGCAGTGGCTCCGCAATTGGCGCTGCTTCACGAAAAAAGTACCTGTTGCTGGCAACTTGCTGGTGATTTATATAAAAGGTAAAAGGTAAAATTATATTATTAAGAAAATTTAACTGTTGCCTTCTGCCTTCTGTTTGCCCAAACTTCTTGAGGCGATATTCGTCTCATGATTTTTAGAGGAAGTTGCAACTCAATAGAGTTGACGCCTTAAGTCTTGTGCGTCTACGAAGTTATACCTGCATAGCTGCTTTCTACCTTTTAACTTTCACCTTTGCTATATGGCCCGCGACTACTACGAAATTCTGGGTGTCTCTCGTGACACCGATAAAGAAGAAATCAAACATGCCTATCGCCGTCTAGCCCGGAAGTATCACCCAGATGTGAACAAGGAACCGGGAGCCGAAGAACGCTTTAAGGAAATTAACCGTGCCTATGAGATTCTCTCAGAACCCGAAACTCGTGCTCGTTATGACCGCTTTGGTGAAGCTGGAGTTTCTGCTGGTGCTGGTGTAGGCTACCAAGATGTTGATATGGGCGGTTTTGCCGATATCTTTGAAAGCATCTTCAGTGGCTTTGCTGGTGGTATGGGTACTCAAACCCAAAGACGACGCAGTGGTCCAGTTAGGGGTGATGACTTACGGCTAGACCTGAAGTTAGACTTTCGAGAAGCAGTATTTGGTGGTGAAAAGGAAATTCGCATTTCGCATTTAGAGACTTGTGAAGCTTGTAACGGCTCTGGTGCTAAACCCGGAACTCGCCCTCGTACTTGTTCTACTTGTAGCGGTTCGGGTCAAGTACGCCGTGTCACAAGGACGCCATTTGGTAGTTTTACTCAAGTATCGACTTGTCCCACTTGTAATGGCACAGGTTCGGTTATAGAAGACAAATGCGATGCTTGTGACGGTAAGGGTGCAAATCAAGTTACCAAAAAACTCAAAATTACTATTCCTGCTGGGGTAGATAACGGTACACGCTTACGGATATCTCAAGAAGGAGACGCAGGTCAACGTGGAGGTCCACCCGGAGACTTGTACGTCTACTTGTTCGTCAATGAAGACCAAGAATTCCAGCGAGAAGGCATTAATGTTCTTTCGGAAATAAAAATTAGCTATCTCCAAGCGATTTTAGGTTCTCGTTTTGAAGTAAATACGGTAGATGGGCCTGTGGAACTAATTATTCCACCTGGCACTCAACCAAATACGGTAATGAAATTAGAAAATCGTGGTGTGCCACGTTTGGGGAACCCAGTGAGTCGGGGCGACCACATGCTCACAGTATTGATTGATATTCCGAACAAGATAACTCCAGAGGAACGAGAATTGTTAGAAAAGCTAGCTAAAATTAGAGGAGACCGCACTGGTAAAAGTGGTATAGAAGGTTTTCTGGGCAATTTCTTTCATCAAAGATGAGTCTATTTTCTGTTTCAACTCCTGATGCTCAACTGGACTTGCGCGGCACCCCTTGCCCGATTAATTTTGTACGCACAAAACTTCGTTTAGAACAAATGCAACCCGGATATTTATTAGAAGTTTGGCTAGATCCGGGTGAGCCAATTGAGCAAGTTCCTGATAGTTTGATAATGGCAGGTTATCAGGTAGAACAAATTACAGATTGTGCGGGCTATTTTTCTTTATTAGTACGCCGTCCCATTAGTACCTCATGACGGAAGTATTACAAAATTCCTTCACGTTGTTGGGTACGGTATTAGCCGTGCAAGCTAATTTTTATCGAGTACAGCTAGATCTAGCAAGTGAGGAAAAAGATAAAGAGGACAAGGAAGACAAAAAGCTATTTTCTTCCTTATCTGTCCCTTCTTCTTTGTCTTGTGCATCCCTCCATCCCCCACTCCTCCTTTGTACTCGTAGAACGCGCTTAAAAAAAATTGGGCAGCAGGTAATGGTAGGCGATCGCGTCCTAGTAGAAGAACCAGATTGGGCTGGTCAACGAGGCGCGATCGCTGATGTTTTACCCAGAAAAAATCAATTGGATCGTCCAGCGATCGCGAATGTCAATCAAATTCTTTTAGTTTTTGCTGTCGCCGATCCCCCTCTAGAACCATATCAACTCAGTCGCTTTTTAGTAAAAGCTGAGTCTACAGATTTAGATGTCGTTTTATGTCTAAATAAAAGTGACTTAATTACAACTCAACAGCAAGATCAAATTAATGAACACCTGATCAACTGGGGTTATCAGCCAAGTTTCATCAGCGTATATAAAAGTATAAATATTGACAAATTATCAATCCAGCTCAAAGATAAAATTACCGTTGTTGCTGGTCCTTCTGGTGTTGGAAAGTCTAGTTTAATCAATGCTTTGATTCCTAGCATCAATCTGCGAGTAGGGGAAATTTCTGGGAAACTTGCTCGTGGTCGTCACACTACCCGCCACGTAGAATTGTTTGATTTACCTAGTGGTGGTTTGTTAGCAGATACGCCCGGTTTTAATCAGCCTGATTTGGATTGTTCACCAGAAGAATTAGCTGTTTATTTCCCAGAAGCGAGACAGAAATTAGCAGTTGCGAGGTGTCGATTTAATGACTGTCTACATCGAGATGAACCTGATTGTGCAGTCCGAGGGAATTGGGAACGTTATCAGCATTATTTAGAGTTTTTAGAAGAAGCGATCGCACGTCAATCTCAACTCAATCAGCAAGCTGATCCAGAATCTACTATTAAGGTCAAAACAAAAGGTAAAGGTAAGCAAAAGTATGAACCGAAATTAGAAAGCAAAAAATATCGTCAGAAATCTCGGCGGACACAATTACAAGAGTTGCAAGAGTTGTATCGAGAGAGTGAAGAATAGGGAGCGGGGATTGGGGATTGGGGATTGGGGATTGGGGAAGGTGAGGTTCCCTTTGCTTTTTTCGAGTGTAGAGTTCAAGCATCATAAAAGAATTGGTTAAAGCCTGTTACGATCCCCAGAAAGTCTTAAAATATTGTTAACTTCTGCCAAATCCCCAACCTTCGATATATTAATACCACCCCGAAATCATTATGGCTATCGGCTACGTTGCGCTAGTACTTCATGCACATCTGCCCTTTGTCCGGCATCCAGAAAGTGACTATGTACTGGAAGAAGAATGGCTTTATGAAGCTATTACAGAAACTTATATTCCCTTACTGCGAGTTTTTGAAGGTTTAAAGCAAGACGGCATAGACTTTAAAATCACTATGAGTATGACACCACCTTTGGTGTCGATGCTGCGTGATCCGTTGCTACAAGAACGCTACGACGAACACTTAGCAAAGTTGGAAGAACTTGTAGAACGAGAAATTGAGTATAATGCTCACAACGGTCATATTAAATATTTAGCCGAACATTACGCCAGTGAATTTAGCTCTACACGAAAAATCTGGGAGCAATATAAAGGTGACTTAGTAACAGCTTTTAAGCAGTTTCAAGATACAAATAATCTTGAAATCATCACATGTGGTGCTACCCACGGTTATCTACCACTGATGAAAATGTATCCACAAGCTGTGTGGGCGCAGTTACAGGTAGCCTGTGAACACTATGAGGAAAATTTTGGATGTCCGCCCAGAGGAATTTGGCTACCTGAATGTGCCTACTATGAAGGCTTAGAGCGAATGCTGGCAGATGTTGGGTTGCGCTATTTTCTGATTGATGGACATGGTATCCTCTACGCCCGTCCTCGTCCCCGCTTTGGCACCTATGCCCCTATTTTTACAGAAACTGGTGTGGCTGCTTTTGGACGTGATCATGAATCCTCCCAACAGGTATGGTCTTCTGAGGTAGGTTATCCTGGTGCGCCGGAATACCGAGAGTTTTACAAAGACTTGGGTTGGGAAGCTGAATACGAATATATCAAGCCCTACATTATGCCCAATGGTCAGCGAAAAAACACGGGCATCAAATATCATAAAATCACTGGTAGAGGTCTTGGTTTAGCAGATAAAGCCCTCTACGATCCCTATTGGGCAAGGGAAAAATCTGCCGAACATGCTGCTAATTTTATGTATAACCGTGAGCAGCAAGTAGGGCATCTCTATGGTATAATGCAGCGTCCGCCAATTGTGGTTTCCCCCTATGACGCGGAATTATTTGGACATTGGTGGTATGAAGGGCCCTGGTTCATTGATTATTTGTTCCGCAAGTCATGGTATGACCAACAAACATATCAAATGACTCACTTAGCTGATTATTTGCGCGCTCATCCGAATCAGCAAGTTTGCCGTCCATCTCAATCAAGCTGGGGGTTTAAAGGTTTCCACGAGTATTGGCTGAATGAAACAAATGCGTGGATATACCCACACTTACATAAAGCTGCTGAACGTATGATTGAGTTATCTAAAAGAGAAGCAGCAGATGAACTGGAATGGAAAGCACTTAACCAAGCAGCAAGAGAGTTGCTTTTAGCACAATCTTCCGACTGGGCATTTATTATGCGGACAGGGACAATGGTTCCCTATGCTGTGAGAAGGACGCGATCGCATCTGATGCGATTTAACAAACTCTACGAAGATATAAATATCGGCAAAATCGATAGCGGTTGGTTAGAAAAAGTTGAGTTTATGGATAACATATTTCCTAGTATCAATTATCGCGTCTACCGTCCGTTGTAATTTAAAAATACGACCACAGATGCACACAGATAGATAACTAGTGTGCATTTTCTCTGTTTAATAGTGTGAAACGCCATATTAGATGATTAACTTCTGGTATCTTTGTAGCTCAACATATATTTTCCATGCCATTGGTGCCATTGCTCGATATGATATTTTTCTGCAAGCTTAAACACTCATTCAATTAAAATTAAAACTAACTATGGCACAGAAATACCGCATTACCTTACTTCCTGGCGATGGCATCGGCCCTGAAATTATGGCTGTGGCGGTAGATGTGCTTAAAGTCGTGGAAAAAAAATTTGATCTTCAGTTTGAATTCCAAGAAGCAATGATCGGTGGTGCAGCAATTGAGGCCACAGGGGAACCTCTACCAGCAGCTACTTTAGATGTATGCCGCAACAGCGATGCAGTATTATTAGCGGCGATTGGTGGTTACAAGTGGGATTCCCTGCCATCTCATTTACGTCCAGAAGCAGGTTTACTTGGACTACGTGCAGGTTTGGAATTATTTGCTAATTTGCGTCCAGCAAAAATAATACCCCAATTAATTGATGCTTCGACTTTGAAACGGGAAATTGTGGAAGGCGTTGATATTATGGTGGTGCGCGAACTCACTGGTGGAATTTACTTTGGCAAACCCAAGGGAATTTTTGAAATGGAAACTGGTGAAAAGCGTGGTGTCAACACAATGGCGTACACCGAGTCTGAAATTGATCGCATTGGTAGAGTCGCATTTGAAACAGCACGCAAACGCCAAAGCAAACTCTGTTCAGTAGATAAAGCCAATGTTTTAGAAGTATCGCAACTGTGGCGCGATCGCATGACAAAGTTAGCAGTGCAATATCCGGATGTGGAACTCACTCATCTGTATGTAGATAATGCTGCTATGCAGTTAGTGCGCGCTCCTAAACAGTTCGATACTATTGTCACAGGGAACCTGTTTGGCGATATCCTTTCAGATGCTGCTGCTATGCTCACTGGTAGCATTGGCATGTTGCCTTCTGCTAGTTTAGGTGCTTCCGGTTTAGGAGTGTTTGAACCTGTTCATGGTTCTGCACCTGATATTGCCGGACTTGATAAAGCTAATCCCCTAGCCCAAGTTTTGAGTACAGCCATGATGCTGCGCTATGGTTTAAACCAAGCCGCCGCCGCAGACTACGTGGAACAAGGTGTGTTGCAAGTTTTAGCAAACGGCGCTCGAACTGGAGATATCATGTCTTCTGGGATGCAACTATTGGGTTGTCGTGCCATGAGTGAGGCTTTAATTCAAGTTTTGGAAGAATAATCTGCCCTAGTAGCAAACGAAAATTTTAGCAATCATTGCTGAAACTTTCGTATACACTATTAACACAAAACCTCATAACTATACTCAATAAGTTGTGTACGCTTTACGACAAGAACAAGTAAACTATACCAACCCTAAGAACCAGCCACCTTTGATTGATCCTGCCCTTATCAGAGCGGCTGGTAAAATTTACTACACTTACTGTGAAGTACACCCTGAAATGGCTGGACAAGCATTTGGTGTAGCAATTAACCGCGATACTCATAGGGGTAAGGTGATTTTTAATGGTCAACCAGCTCTGTTACCCGCAGAATGTTTTGTACCTTTGAATCAAATTGAATCGCATATGTATTAGTCATTGGTCATTGGTCATTTGTCATTGGTGTTGTACAAATGACATAGACGCGCAAGCGGTAAGACAAATGACAAAACACTGATTATGGATACTTTGATGCTTATCCTGGCAAGTTTAATTGTATTTGCCTTGGGTATTTCTATTGGCAGTTTTATTAATGTTGTGGTTTATCGGCTTCCTGCTGGTTTATCCCTGCTTTTTCCTCCTTCTCGCTGTCCCCATTGCTTAACCAAACTTAAGCCATACGATAATGTACCAGTATTAGGTTGGCTATGGTTAAAAGGCTGTTGTCGTTATTGCCAAGGTAAAATTGCTCTGCGTTATCCAGTCATAGAAGCGGTTACAGGATTGTTATTTTTACTAATTTTCTGGGTTTTCAATGTATCGTTGTTAACGATTGGCTACTGGGTATTTTGTAGTTGGTTACTAGCACTGTCACTGATTGATTTAGATACAATGACTTTACCAAACCGACTGACTAAATCAGGATTAGTTATCGGGATAGCATTTCAAACAGTAGTTGGTTTTTTACCTGATGCTAGCTGGGCAAGAGTAGCTAGTAACTTGATGACAGCGAGCCTGGGAATAGTACTAGGATTGTGGCTGTTTGATGCGATCGCTACAGTTGGTTCAATTATTTTTGGTAAAACTGTAATGGGTGGAGGTGATGCCAAACTAGCAGCCATGATGGGAGCCTGGTTAGGTTGGAAGTATTTACTCTTGGCTGCTTTTGTTGCTTGTTTGTTGGGAGTATCCGTCGGTGGCAGTATGATTATCTTATCGCGACGAAGATACGGATACAAAATGCCTTTCGGCCCATTTCTAGCTCTTGGATCTGTAGTGACTTTGTTTGGTGGCGAGACAATTTTGTCTAGCTACTTACGGTTGTTTGTAAATGGAACGTAAAAGGGAATAGGGACTTGCATGGAACATTTGCACATATATTCTTTGCAAAAAGCCAAAACAAAACCTTAGAAGGAGATGGAGAGAAAAAATACCCCATTTCAGGACACCCCCGCTTATCAACTTTCAACTGTAAACTTCATTACCCTTAATAGTATTAAACTTCTGTTAAGATTAATCCTGTAATGATGGATAACCTTCTTTACAAAATTAACAGTGTAAAAACTAAACTAATGCAGCAAAATAAAGCTGTTTGCTATATATCAACAGTTTATTATTGGACTGGGGGTGAAATTCTATCTCAGGGATAGTATATCCATAACTTTACAAGTCACTTTTGGATATGAAAGATTAAAACAAACCAATATTTCCCCTGACACGACTCTGAAATTTACCATGTCCAATAACCAACTTTATATTTTTCATACCTGAAAAGTTATAAACTTCTTGGCATCTCGAACAACACACTTGAACTAGTTTACTTATTTTCGTTAAGCTGACAAGCACAGATGCTCCCACCAGATCTGAAATATTGCTTATAAGACAAAGTTTGTTGTGTAGTCATTAGTGATTGAATCATTAGGACAAACTAAACATAAGTGACAATGACTTCACCAAAGAAATTAACCTGTTTTTGACATACTCTACTGGCATAAGAAAAAAATGGCAAACAACGAAGAATCACGTGGTTTAAAATCTCTGTTTGATTGGTTTGCAAACCGACGGAAATCAGGCCCTATCAGTCTAGAACGCCAAGAACGTGAAATCGCAGATGGACTATGGAACAAGTGTCCTAAATGTGGTGTATTAAGTTATGCCAAAGATTTAAAAGCAAATTTAATGGTATGCACCGAATGTGGACATCATAATCGGGTAGATAGTGATGAGCGCATCCGCCAGTTGATAGATTCTAATACCTGGAGACCACTTGATGAACAATTGCGTCCTGACGATCCCTTGGGATTTCGCGATCGCAAAGCCTATAGCGATCGCCTGCGGGAAACACAAGAAAAACTCGGCTTGATAGATGCTGTCAAAACAGGTTTGGGTGAAATCAACGGCTTACCAATCGCCCTTGGGGTAATGGACTTTCGCTTCATGGGTGGGAGCATGGGTTCAGTCGTAGGCGAAAAACTCACCCGTTTAATTGAACAAGCTACTCAAAGGCAATATGCTGTAGTCATCATCTGCACATCTGGTGGAGCAAGAATGCAAGAAGGAATGCTCTCACTTATGCAGATGGCAAAAATTTCCGCAGCTTTAGAACGGCATAAAGAAGCACGCTTGTTGTATGTGCCGATATTAACTAACCCCACTACAGGTGGAGTTACAGCTAGCTTTGCAATGTTAGGTGATATCATCATAGCAGAACCCAAAGCAACCATTGGTTTTGCAGGTCGGCGAGTGATTGAGCAAACCCTACGGGAAAAACTGCCTGATGATTTCCAAACTGCCGAAGATTTACTCAAACACGGCTTTGTTGATGAAATTGTACCGCGTACCCAGTTAAAAAGTACTTTAACTCAGTTAATCGCTTTACATCAGCCCTCCGCTACAACCAACACTCATAATGTAGTGCTGTGGGAGAAAACTATGAGTTTAAGTTCCACACTTGCAGAATAGGTGAAGGTTAAGGATCAATGTGTCTTTGTGGTGAAAAAATAAATCTTAATTTAACCACCAAGACACCAAGTTGAATCGCAAAGAATCAACCGATGAAAGCAGGTTTTAAGCCATCTTTCCCCACCTATCTAACCTCTAAGCCTTAGCCTAAATGGCTGAAAAAGTTGAAAGGCTTGGATAAAAGACTGTCGTCCACGTGACTCTTGCACAAAAATGAGTGGTAAGAGTGCAACAAGCCTAAAGATTGTGGAGAAAACGAATAATCCTAATAAGCCTCCACAAAAGTTAATTTGTACGAGAAAACCACCAATAATTGTACCGAAAGCACCACACAAGCCAGCGACCGCAGCTATAGTTGCAAAATATATCGACTGATTTTTCAGTGGTGCAACTTCTAGCTGCATATTATTACCGCACAAATCAATAGCCGCTCCACTTCCTCCCAAGAAAATGTGTAACATTGGCAACCATAACCACATATCTAGGGAAGTGTAGCCAATACCCAACCACAACAAAGGTGCGATCGCTACCAAAATTCCCATAAAAAATAGAACAGAACGATTACCGATTTTGTCTGCTAATCTCCCCCAAAGAATTAACATTAACATATTTGCTCCTGCTTGCAGGCTGCTGTAAAGAGTTACCCAAGTGACATCTAAGTCGAGGGTATCTAGCATGTAAAGATTGAAAAAGGGATTACAAAGGTTAACAGCAAACATCCATACACTGAAGTAGAGCAAAAACATTAAAAAATTAGTATCTTTACGGATACTCTGCCAAAATTTTGGTTGAGAGATCAAGTTAACATCTGCTATTTGCCTGTTCGTTGTGACATCTAAATTTTTTGCATCTGTAACTACAGCATTTTGTGCTTGAGGATTGATATCCAGCTTAAAGTATTGACAGCCCAAACTCATAACCCCAAACAAAATACCTATCAACAGTGCTACTCCGTAACCTTGGAGAGTACCACCATACCAATGAGATACAGCCAATCCTGCTACAGGTACGCAAATCAAATTAGTCAAGCTAGCAACACTGTTGCGTATGCCAAAATATCGCCCCCGCAAACGTCGATGCACTAATGTTGCTATCCACGAAAGCCAAGATGCACTACCTAACCCACCCCAAAGATGACTTACTAAGACAATCAAGAGTGTGAGTGTAACTAACTGTTGAGAATCAATTAGTTTCTGACTAAAGGCTGCTATACCAATTACTAAAATCAACCAAATTAGTCGAGAAGGTGCATAAATTAATAGAGAATACTGACAGCGACTGTGAAAACGTTCTGATATATAAGCACCCAAAGGCTGAATTAAATTCACTAGCATCGGGATAGAAGCAAGTAGACCAAATGTCATTGGACTTGCACCCAATTCTACTAAAAAATTACTCAATAAAATACCGCCAGTCGTAATGCCAAAAATGCCTGCAAATATACCATCTACAGTTGAAGCTTTAAGGCTAGTACGAATAGCATCTTTGGTAAATTTGTCTTTAGATTTTGATATAATATCAGAAGAAATTGTTGTCTTTACAATTTCAATTTCAGAAGTTTCTGATATCAAAGAGGAAGAAGTTTCAACCTGAGCATTATTCATGAACTGAGTAAATTGTTAATGCTTAATCGTTAGTTTTTGATTGCTATAAGTTATTAGCCATTAGCTTTTTCTCTTTGATACACAAAAAAACTACTTTGTGTTTTTCTTTGCAATTCTATGATTTAGAGAAAGTAAGATATGTCAAATTTTCGAGACATATGTTTTTTACTCAGTATTAATGCCAATTATTAGTTATTCTACCGTGTATTTATAAATAAAGTTTTAATTTTCCCAAAATTCATTCTAGAGTAAGAGAAGCAATCTAAAGAATGTTTGTGATGGGGTGATTAAAAGAATTTTTGGAACTTTTGTGGCATTAATGGTAGCGATCGCTCTTTGCATGATTGGTTGCCAGGATTCGCCCTTGCCCCATACCACCACAGCTACTACTCCAGTTATACTAAAACTTAGTGGCTGGGGTGCAGATCCAACTGAGCAAAAATTATTGAAACAGGTACTCAAAGATTTTGAGGCACAGCATCCAAGTATCAGGGTAAAGAATGAGGTCATTGCTGACCAATATATGGATGTGATTAAAACGCGCTTGATTGGTGAAGCAGCGCCTGATGTTTTCTATTTGGATGCTTTTGAGGCTCCTTTCTTAATGAGCCAAAACGTTTTAGAGCCATTAGACGCTTATATTAACCCGGAATTTGACCTAGCTGATTTTGAGGAGACAATACTTAACAGCTTTAAGTACGACAATCATATATATGGTTTACCCAAAGACTACTCTACTTTGACTCTTTTTTATAACAAGCAAGCTTTTGTTACCGCAGGTTTAACAAGTCCTCCCACAACATGGGATGAATTGCGTACCTACTCCAAAAAGTTGACAGTAGATCAAAACCAAGACAGTAAAATTGACCAATACGGCTATGGCGTCGTTCCAGAGTTAGCGCGCCAAGCTTACAAAATCAAAGCCTTTGGTGGACAGATCGTAGATGCAAATGGTTATGCAACTTTTGCTTCGGAAGCTGGGATCAAAGGATTACAGTTGGTAATAGACCAGTATCAAAAAGATCATACTGCCGCTCAGAAATCGGACGTTGGGACAAACTCAGGCAGTGAAATGTTTGGTCAAGGTAAAGTCGCAATGGTGATTGAAGGCAACTGGGCTATTACCTACTTGAAGGAAACTTTTCCTCAACTTGATTTTGCTACCGCAGAAATACCAATTGTAAATGACAAAAAAGTTACTATGGTATTTACTGTTGCTTACGTCATGAACAAACAAACACAACACAAAACCGAAGCTTGGGAGTTGATTTCCTACCTCACAGGTAAGGAAGGTATGGAAAAGTGGACAGCAACAGGCTTTACTTTGCCGACACGTAAATCAGTCGCTGAAAAATTGGGTTATGACAAAGATCCGTTGCGATCGCCCTTTGTCGCCGGAGTTAGCTATGCTATGCCTTGGCAAGCAGGTAAATACCCCGCCGCCATTATGAACAACTTTGATAACCAATTCATCAGTGCTTTGCTAGGACAACAACCGCTAGAACAAGCAATGGAACGGGCGCAAACACAAGCAAATAAATTAATTCGAGCGATGGAATAAAATAAGATCATTCCACAAATATGCAAGATCCACACTTAACCATTAACACAACTAATCCCTAGACGGTTGCTGTTATCTTCACGATTTGTTACAAAAATACAAAGAACTTCTAGAGACATCAACCCAAATGTTCGGCGGACTTACTGGTTTAACAAATCCAAAAGGCACAGACTGGGGTGAACAGATGCTCAACACTGTTGCTACCCAAACAATTCGCCACCTGTTCACCAAAAGCGAGTCAGTAGAAGTCTTTGTCCGTTGTCACCCTTCCAGCAAGCTATTGCAAGGCAGCATCGATAGCTTCACAATGAAAGGTCGTGGCTTGGTTATCCGTAAAGATTTTGCTGCTGAAGAAATTTTTATCGAAACCGATGCGGTTGCTATTGACTTTAGCTCTGTTTTAAGTGGGAAACTAAGTCTAAAACAACCCACCCAGGCGATCGCTCAAGTTGTATTGACACAAGCAGGTATTAACCGGGCCTTTAAAGCAGAACTGGTGACAAAGCGACTGTTAAATCAATCTGTACCTGCTTTGACTGCATTATCTGGTGGAAAGCCAGTCTCCTTTATTGACGTTCAAGTAGAACTATTGACAGAAAATCGGCTGCGAATTTTGGCAAAAGCGGATTTAGACAACGGTGAACTTGTGCCAATCAGTATGACTGTAGCTGTGAGTATTGAACGGCGACGGCGTATTTCTTTTACCAATCAAGGAATTGATCTCGAACAAGTACCAGAAGCACAGCGAGAACTTTCGCAAAACTTGAGTCTGGCGTTGGTAGAAATTCTGGATAACATGGTTGATTTGGATCGCTTTGACTTAGATGGAGTCAAAATGCGCCTGAATCGCTTAGAAACCGAGGGAAAACGATTAATTTTCAGTGGATATGCGGAGATTGAGCGTATACCGCGTAGTGGGTGATATGATTCAATATTTTGGATTGGAAAACTTTTTATTGATTGAGCGTAAAACCCCATGACTTTATGGATGGGGCGTTTGACTTTAAATAGCTAGTCTTTTTCTAAGCTCTACCTCTAATTGTTCATCAGTACTGACCACTACACGCCCTGGCTTGGCTCTGATGATGCTGAGGAAATGCTGAAATGCTTCTTCATCTTGAGGATTGGCTTTGACATATTCCCGCAGTTCTTTCTCTGACAAATTTAAATAGTCGGTCATCCTATTATTTCCTCTCCGTTATTAAGAATTTCTACTTGGATGGTTTCCCCAATTAAAACTACGATTCTGCCTGTTCTTTCATCAAATCTAACTAATTCTATATTCCGTAGCAGGTTGCTAGTACAATAAGGCAAAAGTAAAAAGGCAAAAGTAAAAAGAAAGAATGCTTATTTTATAAGCTTTTCGACTATTTTAAATGGTTGCTTTATTTACGCCGTGCTGTACTAGTGCGAACGCATAATCGGAAAAAGGCTTTGAGTTGGTCGATGGTCGGTTCCATTATTTCCTAAAAACCTATGTTTTTGATGTTTTAGCTAATTCGGACAGAAGCCCCACACTTACCACAAAGTGGAAGTGTTGGGATGAATAACTGTAGTTAGAAACTTAAGAATCACCCTAGCTTTAGCCTGGTGAGTGTCAATTGGATATAATATTGACTCGATTCTTTGTTTTTTGAGTGGAGAGGCTAATGGGTCGCGCCAAAAAGGTTGTCCTGGCATATTCTGGGGGAGTAGATACATCGGTGTGCATTCCCTACCTCAAGCATGAGTGGGGTGTAGAAGAAGTAATTGCCCTAGCAGCAGACTTGGGACAGGGAGATGAATTAGAACCAGTCCGAGAAAAAGCCCTGAAATCAGGTGCAAGTGAGTCATTAGTGGCAGATGTTCAAGAGACGTTTGTAAAAGATTATGCATTTCCTGCCATTCAAGCCAATGCCCTTTACGAAAATCGTTATCCTCTAGCAACAGCCTTAGCTCGTCCGTTGATTGCTAAGGTTTTAGTAGAAACAGCAGAAATCTACGGTGCTGATGCGATCGCTCACGGTTGTACTGGTAAAGGTAACGATCAGGTGCGTTTTGATGTATCTATTGCAGCCCTCAACCCCAACCTCAAAATTCTCGCACCCGCACGGGAATGGGGTATGAGTCGTGAGCAAACTATTGCTTACGGAGAAAACTTTGGCATTCCTGCACCCGTGAAAAAGTCTTCTCCTTACAGTATTGACCGCAATATGCTAGGTCGGAGTATCGAAGCTGGAATTCTCGAAGATCCCACAGTGGAACCACCAGAAGAAATTTATTTATTGACAAAGGCGATCACTGACACCCCCAACGAACCAGAATATATTGACATTGGTTTTATTAGAGGTATTCCTACTAGCCTCAACGGTGAAACAAAAAGATCGATTGAATTAATCGAACAACTCAACCAAGTTGCAGGAAATCACGGTGTTGGGCGCATTGATATGATTGAAAATCGCTTGGTAGGGATTAAATCGCGAGAAATCTACGAATCTCCCGCAATGATGGTGTTAATTCAAGCCCATCGCGATTTAGAAAGTCTAACTCTCACGGCAGATATTACCCATTACAAACGGGGTATAGAAGAAACTTACAGCCAAATGATTTACAACGGCTTGTGGTATAGTCCCCTAAAAGCAGCCTTAGATGCTTTTATTCAAAAAACACAAGAGCAAGTATCTGGAACAATTAGAGTAAAACTATTTAAAGGTAACGCTACCATCGTTGGGCGTCATTCCGAAAACTCTTTGTATACTCCTGACTTGGCAACCTACGGAGCCGATGACCAATTTGATCATAAGGCAGCCGAAGGTTTCATTTATGTTTGGGGTTTGCCAACTCGGATTTGGGCGCAGAAAGGTAGGGGATAGGGTATCGGGGATCAGGGATCGGGGAAGGTAGGAGTCCCCTGGAGGGGATTGGGGATTGGAAAGAAACTTGTTAAATAATTCTCCCTTATCTTTCTTGTCTCCCTTGTCCCCAATCCCTATTCCCCAGTCCCTATCCTTTGTTGCCTGGCTTCTAGCCAGAGGGGAATAATGATAAAAGCTGCAAGAATTAATAGGGCAGCGATCGCAAATTTACTAACCCAAGCAACCAACTGTTCTAGGGAAACAACAGTACCAGCAAAAAATGCCAGTGTCACCATCACCCCACCCCACGCAGTCGCCCCGATGATGTTATAAAAACAGAATTTTCCAAAAGGCATTCCAGCTATACCAGCCATAGGTGCAGCAAAAATTCTCAATAAGGCTAAGAAACGCCCAAAGAAAACTGCTTTTGCTGCATTTTCACTAAATTGCTCTTTTATACTCAACAATCGGGCTTCTGAAAATCTAAACAGGCTGCCGAGTCGCACTAGCATTGGCCAGCCGCCAGTTCTGCCAACCCAATAACCGCAAATACCACCAACCGCAGCTCCCGCAATAGCATCACCTAAAACTAGCCAGTAATTTAATTCATGACTACCAGCTAGGAACCCACCGACGAGAGTTACGGTTTCACCAGGAATGGGAATGCCCAAGTTCTCTAACAATATTCCGAAAAAAATTGCCCAATATCCATAATCATGGGCAATTCTTTGGATATTTTCTAACGAGATAAATTCCAAAGACATTCAGCACCGCAGCCTTTACAAATGTTTACTTTTACTATATTTTGTCTCGTCTTCTAGTGATGTGTCAATCGAGTCTGTGAACTACCGTCAAAGATACAATAGTCCATCCCCACCCTATAGAGGTATGGAGGAATTCCGCGATTTCGTTAAATTCCATTTAGGCCTCTATCAGTAATAAAATGCACAGTCCTCGCGTTTCCCCCAAAGGGCAAAACGCTGATCAGTCCTTGGCTTAGGCCAATATATATTTGATAGGGCTGGGCATTTTTTTTTGAACACTCTTAGAGGATGCTTTTACTCACTATTTTAGTGGGATTGCGGGGAAAATATATTTTTATTGATACTATACTTGGTATCAGGTTTGACGAATAGCCACTATTTCTGTACATTAAGTTTTACCACATCAGTACATGTACAGAAGTAAAGCAAAATTTTTTTATGAAAAATTTATAAACATCCCAGTTATTTATAAAAATTTTGTAAAAAGTACATGTAGTACTAAAATTCTTAGAGGCTTATGCCTATATTGGGGAAAGATTAAAATAAATTATACGGCATGAATACTGAAATTATTCGTCTCAACCGTACTACTACAAGGCTACCAAATTTTTAGGTAAAGCAGTATTATTACGGTTGCAAACAAAGCAGTTTTTGTGCCTGCTTTTTTGTTTTTTGATTGATACAATTACCCAGCAAAGATTTATGACTCTCACATCAGAACGCCAAATCATCTTGTTCAAGCCCCAAGGACGCATGGATTTAGAGGGTAGTGTGGCTTTCAATGAAAAGGTGACTGAATTATTACCCCAGCGTGATCAACTCTGGGTGATTGATTTAGCTGAAGTGGATTTTATGGATAGTTCCGGATTAGTTGCCTTGGTTAATGGGTTGAAAGCTGCACGACAAAATGGTTGTCGTCTGGTACTGTGCAACGTACAAACACCTGTAAGATTAGTTTTAGAACTGACTCAACTAGATTCAGTATTTGAAGTTGTTCACAATCAAGAAGAAATATTGGGTTTTGTAAACAAAAGTAATTTGTTACTAGTACGTTAAAAATGCCACTCCATACTTGAAAACTAATGGTTAGGTCAAGCAGTGGCTTTGCAGTACTAGCTTTTTCGCTTTCTAGGCTGCTCAAAGTAGCTAGGGTGGGAACAAATTTTTTGATAAACTTTTTGGCTAAAGCTGTTGATTCTCTAAATAATTTGGTGTTTTGGCTAGTAAGCACTACTGAATCACCAAAAGCAACCATAATCTATTATCAGTTGTAACTGCCATGCCACATGCTGACATAGCCAAAATAAGTTTAAGCATTTTGCACAGTAGAAATATTACCTACCTCAGATGCCATGGGTGGAAAATTTGGTAAATCAATAGCGCTGTGAGAAGTGGTACGAGTTTTCTGGGCCAGGCGATAACTCACACTTTGCAGTTCTGCTTGTAACTGACGGTTTTCTCGTTGTAGCATTGCAATTTTTTCTCTAACTGGAGTCATCCGTTCCTCAAATTTACGGCGATAAATTTGTGGTAGTTCCTGTACTACTTGCTCTAACATCCGACTGCGATCGCTAAGTTCTTGCACCGACTGACGCAACTGATAGATTTCAGTATCTCGATTGGAAATTTGTTCTTGATAAAAAGCTACTTGTTGTTCAACTGCTTGTAGTTGTTCTCGCAAAGCTTGAAGCTGACTTTGATAACGCTCAGACATTTCTGGCTGGGGCATAAAATTAGCATTACCCTTCACCAGTCGGAACAGTTCTTGAGACAGCTGTTGCACTAATTGATCGCGAAGTTGCAATTCTTGACGCAACTTCGATACTTCTGTAGAGAGAGCTTGAATATTGGAGTTATCAGTTTGGCTCACAGTGGCAACTAGCTCCGGTGAATAATCTTTCCCCTTATTAGGTATAAACGCGGTCGTACTGCTTTTGGCTAATACTTCCAAGTACTAGTTAATTTAGCATTCCCGGAGAATTCGGCAAGTAGAAAAACGAATTTTTTTTTACTTTCTCAAAATATAAACTAAGTAAGTAGGCGGAAATAAACATCACTATGTTAAGAAAAATAAAATCTTTGAAACCCTTAACAATGACAAAGGACAAATGATAGATGCCAAATGACCAAAAAAAGAAGGATACAAGCCCCCAGATTTATCCGTGGGGTGATTAATTTTGAATTTTGTAGACGCAAAACAGCTACTTACAGAAGTCGCTTACGCGCCTACCGAAGGTATTTTGAATTTTAAATTCTCCCGAAGGGGGTTGACGATCCTCACGAGTTAGCTTTATTTGTGCCGACCTACTTATTAGTTGCTAGTGGTTAGCGGGTTTTAGCAAACAAATAATAACCACTAACCACTGTACGAGTGTACGAGCGTAGATGCGCTTTGTGAGGTTTCAAGGCAGAGTACGGCCGTTCAACCGTACTATCCACTAACTATCTATGCTGCCTCTGTAGAAGCTTTTGGCTCTTCTACCTTTTGGTTGAGTGTTAGGTAACGAATTACTTCCTCGCTCAGGCGCATAGCGCGTTCCAACACAGCAATCATTTTGCCTGGACCAGTGTAATTCAGTTGAATATATATGCCATCTCTTTGCCTTTGAATTTCATAAGCTAAACGACGCTTGCCTCGATTTTGACTTTGAATTGTGTCAGCACCTTGTTCCCGTAGCAAGTTCTCATACTTAGCAATAATTTGCTCTACTTGCTCATCACCCAAGTCAGGACGCAAGATGTACATTGTTTCGTAAACTGTTTGCATGGTTTTAATCTCCTTTTGGACTATATGGCTGCTTATGTCAATAGGTAGTAACAATTATTTTTATAAAAATTAACTAGCTATACATACAGCAACAAGGAATTACGATCTTACAAGAAATTTGTCAAAGTGTGAAATCCTAATTTGTGATATTTAGGAGTTTTACACAATTTCTGAGCGTAGCGTTTTTTAAGAGTGAAATTAAAATATGATCCAACAAGGAGGTAAATGATAATAATTTTAGATTTTGCGAAAAGTTTGTAGAGCCGCCTTCTTCGGCTTCCCGCAAGGGTGCGCCAGTTTCCGGCAGTTAGTCATCAGTTTATAGACTTTGGACTGTAGGCAATTGACTTTAGAAACGATTTGATTACAAACAGAGGTACTTATCAAAGTTATGGCGCAGCGCTTTGTGCGAGTTCAAAATCCAGAAGGGCAGATTTATTATGGTTTGCTACAACTTTCCATGAAAGTGCAGGTGCTGGATGCTCCCCCCTGGTTACAAGGTCAACCTACGGATTTAATATTAGAACCAGATCACTATGAAATTTTGGCTCCCTGTGCGCCTTCAAAGATCGTGGCTGTTGGCAAAAATTATGCGGAACATGCGGCGGAGATGGGAACTGATGTCCCTGCTGAACCACTGATTTTTTTCAAACCGCCGACATCTGTAATTGCTTCACTAGCAAAAATTCAGTATCCACCCCAATCACAACGAGTAGACTATGAAGGAGAATTAGCATTAGTCATTGGCGATCGCGCTTTTAATTGCACACCTCAAGAAGCCCAAATGAAAATTTGGGGCTATACAATCGCTAATGACGTGACAGCGCGAGACTTACAAAGAAAAGATAATCAATGGACGCGAGCAAAAGGCTTTGATACGTTTTGTCCCCTTGGGCCGTGGATTGTCCGCGAATTAAGCCCAGGAGCCAGACTACAGACTTTCTTGAATGAAGAGTCTGCTCCTGTACAATCTGCAACTATCGACCAAATGGTTTTTACCCCAGATTACCTTGTATCTTACATCAGTCAGGTAATGACACTATTACCGGGAGATATTGTGCTGACAGGTACGCCTGTGGGAGTTGGACCTCTGAAAATAGGCGATCGCGTCCGTATAGAGATTGAAGGTATTGGTCGTCTGGAAAACACGGTAGTAGGTGGTTGAATGCTAGCGTGGCAGTTGCATGTATACTGCATTAGAAATAGCAGGAATTTCTGCATAACGCCCTAATAGCGACTGGATTATAGAATACACAGATGCTGCCACTATTCCGAGAAAAATTGTAGTATACAAGGTTTGGATCGCAAAACCTCCAGATGGAAGCAATCCCACAATATCAGTTAAGATGCCAAATAAGAAAATTACTATGTCCAAAAGAATCGCCTGCATAGTGTTGAAACGAATAAAATGACTGATTTTTTCGTTTCGGACTACAAATATAAATAAAGCAAAGAAAATAATCAACCCGGCATAACGGACACCGTAGTAAATTTGCAATAATGGCAGCAAAGGCAAAAACAACACTCGCACAGGTGGAAACTGTGTCAGAAAAAATTGGCCATAATTAAAAACTTCAATAATAGGAAGCAAATAAGGCAAGAAAGCAAAAATCCTGTCTTTAACGGTTGTAGACCCACGCCAACTCATACTACGCTCTCCTAAGATTAAAATTTAATAGTCATATGACCCTAGAATAACGCAGTTAAGTTATTTATTATTTCTCACAGATTTGCTTCATTCTATGTTGGCAATACGGAAACCCATCATACACTCGTACTGATCTGCTTGACGCTCAGTGATTTTGCTGATCATATGACCGCAGCGTAGTTTACCTTGACGCCAACGGGGTTGACCACTACTATCAGCGAGTAGACAAGATTGACAAACTTGCTGAGGGGCAAGGATCTGATCCTCCATTAAAATTACTAGCATCCAATCCCTCCTGTAACTCCTCAATAGTTTCTTGTATTTCCCCTTAAGCTGGTATTTTGGATTGTAGATTGTAATTTAATAGCAGATGTATTTAATAATGTATTTAGTCTGCTTGACAGATAAACTATCTGTTCATTAATTAAACATCTATGAGTTCTCGCTTTCCAAAGTCAGTTTGGAAATATGCAGTTGATAACAAACCAAAAAAAATGAGTCTAATTGGGCTTTAATTTTATTGTATGTTGGGTCAGATTTTTTGTAGTTAAAACGAATACATAAATTCATGAGAACCAACAAACGCGAGCAATGATTCATACTTGATATGTAGGTTAGGCTAAATAAACATATCACTTGTGGTGGTTGGTTGTTGATTGTTGTTTGGAACAACCACTATAGGGACGCAAGGACTTGCGCCTTTACTAACAACTAACAACTAACAATTAACGATCCACTTGCATACAAATTTCCATTCAAGGATAGCTAAAAGTGACTCTGACCAATTCAGATTTTTTGACCTCCTGCGATCCCGCAGTTGCGAGTTTAATTAACAAAGAACTACAGCGTCAACGTGATCATTTAGAGTTGATTGCCAGTGAAAACTTTACCTCGGCGGCTGTACTTGCTGCACAGGGTTCAGTACTCACAAATAAATACGCTGAGGGTTTGCCTGGTAAGCGTTATTATGGCGGTTGTGAATTTATAGATGAAATAGAGCAAATCGCCATTGATCGTGCAAAACAATTGTTTGATGCGGCTCATGCAAACGTACAACCCCACTCTGGCGCTCAAGCGAATTTTGCTGTTTTTCTAACGCTCCTAGAACCAGGAGACAAGATCATGGGAATGGATTTATCTCATGGCGGACACCTCACTCATGGTTCACCTGTAAATGTGTCGGGAAAATGGTTTAAGGTTGTTCATTATGGTGTCAATCAGGAAACAGAACAACTAGACTATGACCAAGTTCGAGAGCTGGCGCTAAGGGAGCGTCCTAAGCTCTTGATTTGTGGTTATTCTGCCTATCCCCGAATCATCGATTTTGAAAAATTCCGTAGCATTGCTGATGAAATTGGTGCATATTTGCTCGCAGATATTGCCCACATTGCTGGTTTGGTGGTTAGCGGATTACATCCCAACCCCATTCCTTATTGTGACGTCGTGACAACAACTACCCATAAAACCCTACGAGGGCCTAGAGGTGGTTTAATTATCACTCGTGACCCAGAATTGGGTAAAAAACTCGATAAAGCTGTTTTCCCTGGTACTCAGGGTGGTCCATTAGAACACGTAATTGCAGGTAAAGCAGTGGCTTTGGGAGAAGCTTTGAAGCCCGAATTTAAAACTTATTCCGCCCAAGTCATTGAAAATGCTCGTGTTTTGGCTGCACAACTCCAAAACCGTGGGTTTAAGCTAGTGTCTAATGGGACTGATAATCATGTTTTGCTCGTAGACTTACGGAGTATAGGCATGACTGGAAAACAAGCAGAACAGTATTTAAGTGTTGTAAATGTTACTACTAACAAAAATACAGTTCCTTTCGATCCAGAATCACCCTTTGTAACTAGTGGCCTGAGATTGGGTTCGCCCGCGATGACAACACGGGGTATGGAATTAGCAGAGTTTACAGAGATTGGTAATATTATTGCCGATCGCCTGTTAAATGCAGATTCCGAAAGTGTTGCTGCTGATTGTCGGCGACGGGTAGCAGCACTGTGCGATCGCTTCCCCTTGTACCCTCAGTTGGTAATTCCTGTACCAGCTTTAGTATAGGGGGATAGGGGTGTAAGAGGAAGAAAAACAATTAAATATTTACTCTTACACCCCACCTTTACCCCTTAAACTAATATCGTAAAAAACCTACACCTATGTGTCGATCTGCATTTCAAAATCTAAAATGGTATGGACTCCTTTACATGCAAAAACACATCGCACGATCCGATCGCGTCACCTATTTGAACGTAACCAGCATTTACTAGTAGCAGTTTCCGGTGGTCAAGATTCTCTGTGTTTAATTAAATTACTGTTAGATTTACAACAAAAATGGGGTTGGTACTTAGGTATTGCTCATTGTGATCATCGTTGGCGTCCTGACTCACAAACTAATGCTCAACATATAGAAAATTTGGCTAAAAATTGGGGTATATCATTTTACTTAGAAACTGTAGAAACATCAGAGCGAGAGGCTGTACAAACAGAAGCTGCTGCACGTGAATGGCGGTATAAAGTTTTGAGTGCGATCGCCCAGCAGCACAACTATCAATATGTGATTACAGGCCACACAGCAAGCGATCGGGCAGAAACCCTAATTTACAACTTAATTCGTGGTACTGGGGCTGATGGTTTACAAGCTTTAACTTGGCAACGTCCGCTTGTTGATGGCATCATGCTAGTACGCCCACTTTTGGAAATTACGCGCACAGAAACCGGGCAATTTTGTGAGGATTTTCAACTACCGATCTGGGAAGATTCTACAAATCAAGATTTAAAGTACGCCCGTAACCGTATTCGCCAAGAATTATTACCATATTTGTGCGAAAATTTTAACCCGAAAGTAGAATCAGCTTTAGCCCAAACAGCAGAACTACTGCAAGCAGAAGTGGAATACTTAGAAAAAGCTGCTCAGGAGTTGCGAGAAGAAGCAATGAGAACAGAAGGAAAAGACGCGGTGAATCTATCAACAATAATCTCTGTGTCCCCGTGTCAGAATATTCCCGTGTCCTCTTCTTCTTTTCCTTTTAAGCTCAATCGTCATGTATTACAAAAAGCCCCTCTTGCTCTGCAAAGACGAGTAATGCGGCAAGTGTTACAACAGATACTTCCTGCAAGTCCTAGTTTTGAGCAAATAGAAAAACTTACAGCCTTAATTACAGCACCAAATAAATCGCAAACCGATCCATTTCCCGGTGGTGCAATAGCGAGAGTAGAGAGTGATTGGATCTGGATTATAAACTAGAGGCTAGAGCTAATTTAAGTTCAGAGCTATTTCATTCTTGCTATTATCCGCCCAGAAATAAATTTCCGGACTAACAGCAAAACTCCACTAAAAAAAAGTGGACTAAAAGACTTTGGAGTTGTCTAAAGACACTTAAGCTATCAGCCAAGAATTAAAATTATTGGCCGAATAGACGAGAATTAAATAACCCTGATTAATAGACTTATATATCTGATTTTCATCTACTCCATATTAAGTGTATAGCTATATTTACTTAAGTTATATTTTGTACTTTTTATGTTACATTCAGCAGCTTGTGATATTGATTTTTTTATAATAGGCAGAAGTATATTTAAACAAATCAACTATCTATGGTAAGATTTAAGTACAAAAAATATTTATTTTTCTTTCATAAGTTAATTGTCATAGCGGTAATGTTATTTATACTCATTACCACTATGACAGTTAGTTACTCTCAAGAAAAAAATCCTACTGTTAATCAGACTCCAGAAGCTGTTAATAAGATAGATGGTACTCCTGTAATTTTGGGAGACAAAACATTATTTATTATTAAAAAAAATGTCGGTTCTTTCTCTCCGCAAGAGCGATCGCAAGCAATTACAAATAGAATCGAAACCATAGCTAATGAGCCATCTATTCGTCTTGATGGTTTAAAAGTTTTAGACCAGCAAGACACTACAAATATTGTCTTAGGAGAAAAACTAATATTTACTCTTACCAATAGTGATGCAAAAGCGGCAGGTAAAAGTAGACAGGAACTGGCTCAAGAATATGTGCAAATAATCGGTGATTCTATTGCTCAGTATAGAGAAGATCGTAGCTTAAATAATATTTTAAAAGGTCTCCTTTACAGTTTTATTTCTACTCTGGGTTTATTCATATTTTTGAAAATTTTTAATCATATTTTCCCAAAAATTATTACTAGAGTACAGAATTGGCGAGCAATTAGGATTCCTGCTATCAGAATTCAAGATATCGAACTTTTACCTGCATCTAGAGTCAGTAATATTGTAACTAGGGTAGTAAAGATCCTCCGCCTGATTCTAATGCTAGGGATTTTATATATCTATGTTTCTTTAGTGTTGGGCTTTTTTCCTTGGACGAGACAGCTTAGTTCCAGACTTGTGAGTTATTTTCTAGAAACTCTCTATCAGGGTTGGTTAGCATTTGCATCTTATTTCCCTAATCTGTTCGCTTTGGGATTAATTTTCTTTGTCACCTACTATGTTTTGAAAATTATTAGACCAATATTTACAGAATTACGTAATGGAAGTATATCTGCTCCCGGTTTTTATCCCGAATGGGCAGAACCCACATATAAACTAGTATTCTTTTTAATCATCGCCTTAGCATTTGTGCTGGCTTTTCCCTATCTACCAGGATTTGGTTCACCAGCTTTTCAGGGAATATCTGTGTTTTTAGGTATTCTATTTTCTTTAGGTTCCACAGCAGTGGTAGCAAACGTTGTTGCTGGAATTATTTTAATTTATACCCGTGCTTTTCAGATTGGCGATCGCATTAAAATTGGTGATGCGATCGGCGATATTTTGGAAAAAACTCTGTTAGTAACGCGAGTTCGTACTATCAAAAATGTGATAATTACTATTCCTAACGGCACTGTACTAACAAGCCAAATTATTAACTACAGCGCTCTTGCTCAAGACCCTAACTATCACTTAATTTTACATACTACGGTAACACTTGGCTATGATTTACCGTGGCGCAAAGTTCATCAAGTTTTGATTGATGCTGCGCTAGCAACGAAAGAAATTTTAGCAGAACCTGCTCCTTTTGTATTGCAAACTAGTTTAGATGATTTTTATGTAAGCTATGAATTAAACGCCTATACTAATAAGCCAATGCTGATGGCGAGTATTTATTCACAACTGCATCAAAATCTTCAAGATAAATGCAACGAAGCAGGAATTGAAATTCTCTCTCCTCATTATTCGGCTATTCGGGATGGGAACCAAATTACCATACCAGAAAATTATCTTTCTCAAGATTATCAAGCACCAGGATTTCGTCTATCTCCTCTGGATAACTTATTTAAGCAGTTCAACGGGAAAAATACACCAGAGTCGAGTGAATAATCTCAGTTTGACAAGTGAGGGTAAATAACAATCAATGATACGAATTCTCACAATTTTAGCCTTATTTATTGCCATCGCCGCCGTAATTTTTGCACTCCAAAATTCTACTCCTGTTTTGGTGCAATTTTTAGCTTGGCAAACTCAAGAATCAATGGCGCTAGTGCTATTGCTGACTTTTACATTCGGTGTGTTGTTTGGTTTACTCGTCTCTCTACCAGCAGTGATTAAAAATATCAGAAAATTATCCCATCTCAGACGAAAAATTGAAGAACAAAACTATGAAATAGAAAATTTGCATAACAATCTTATGGAAGCAACAAATCAAATTAAGGCGCTGCAAGAAACACAAACACATTCTCAAACAGAAATCAAATATTTGAATTATTCAGAAGACATGCCTATTAATGACAAGACAAATTAATTTTTTCATGAACTTATCAAATAAGGATTAACCTGTGGTAAATGCTTTGAGTACCATCCAACGCTTACTTGCCGATCCTATGGCAATCAAGTTGATTGAAGTGGTTGTAGGTATTGCGATAGTAGCATTGATTTTCCGGCTTCTAGCTCAGACTTTACCACGACAAGTTCAAGACACAGATTTGCGCTATCGCATCCGCAAGGCAATTAGCTTTGTTGGGTATGCGATCATGTCGTTGTTAATTGTATTAGCGTTTAGCGATAGCCTGGGAAAATTAACAGTCATCTTTGGGGTTATCGGTGCTGGTGTGGCTTTTGCACTACAAGAGGTCATAGCCAGTTTTGCTGGTTGGGCGGCTATCTCGCTGGGACAATTTTACAAGCCGGGAGATCGGGTATTACTCGGTGGGATTATGGGCGATGTCATAGATATTAGTATCCTGCGTACCACTTTGATGGAGTGTGGCGACTGGGTGAAAGCTGATCTCTACAACGGACGAATTGTGAGAATTGCTAATAGTTTTGTGTTTAAAGAACCAGTATATAATTATTCTGCCGATTTCCCCTTTGTTTGGGATGAAATTACTGTGCCAGTGAAATACGGAAGCGATCGCCATTTAACTAGAGAAATTCTCCAAAAAGTAGCTGATGAAGTTATAGGTGAATATGTGCTTCAGGCAAAGGCACAATGGGAACACATGGTACACAAGTATTTAATTGAAGATGCCAGAATTGAACCAGCAGTCACTTTGATTGCTAATGATAACTGGATGGAATTTACGCTGCGGTATATAGTGGACTATAAAAAACGTCGAGGCAAAAAAGATTTAATTTTCAGCCGTATTCTCGATGAGTTTGACAATTCCGAGGGTCGGGTGAGTGTTGCTTCTACAACTATTCACATAGTTGAAACACCTGCATTTAATGTGAAACTTGTAGATAGCAGAAATGGAATCTCAAAAAAAACTGAAATGGATTTATCCAAAGAAACTATGCAATAATTTAGGCTGTAATTTTGACTAAATTCCCACTGTTAGTTACTTAATTTTTTTCTGTTCATCAATCCAAATAGCTATTACCTCGTTTTTTAGATATAACGATTTTGAAAACACGCTTTAGTATAAAAATAGTTTTTCTAAATATTTAATCCCTAACCCCCAGTCCCTGCTATCTATGTTCCCGCTAATTCTGGTTGAGAAATGAAATTGAGGATGAGTTGACGTATTTGGGTAATGGCGTCGAGTTGAGAATCACCAATTTGTTGAACTTCAGCCAAAGAATCAGAAAGGCTTTGTAGTTTATGTCGCAACCCATCCAAGGTATCCTGAATTGGTTGTAATGCTTGTTGATATAAATTTAGCTGACCTTCGGATTTGGCTGTTGTCATTCGTAAAGACAGCAAGTTCTGCTCCATTGTTTGCAGTTCCTCACGTTTCATCGCCTGTTGTTGAGTTTGCTGCTCAATGTTTTCTTGCATTTGATGAATGCTATCTTTTATCTGTTTAATCTCTGTTACTAAATTTTGTAGTATTTCTGACTGTTGTTGTCGTTGTTTTTGGATTTGTTCGAGTATGGGATTTAAATCTAATTTTTCATTTTCCTGAATATTTGTGAGGTTTTGTCCTTGTCGCCGCATAAGTATTATTTTGTGCTGCTTGAGAAGTCCTTGACGTTCAATTAAATGACGGCGTTGTCCCACCAAAGTCTCATTCAGCATTTGGTAATGGTCTTTTTCATCAGCTAATTCAGTTTCTAATTGACTTTGTTCAGTTACTGATGCTTGATTTATTTTTTGTTGTATCTCTTCTATAGTTTCTTGTTTATATTTCAGTTCTTGTTCTTGATCGTTAACAAAACTAGAGTCTATATTTAACTTGTCTTGTAAGTCCTGCACTATTTTTTGCAGTTCTTCTAAAGACATTTTTTCTAAACTTTCAATATCAATCTCACCAGAGAAAATTACATCGCCAGAAGTTGCAGATAAAGCAGAAATTTGTTGGTATAACTGTTCCTGATATTGCAGTTGCTCTTCCAGTATCTGAAGATACTCTTGTTTACTATTAAAAGTAGCTGTATTTGTTTGCAAATGGACTGTTTGTTGTTCTAGAGAATTTTGAGCTTGCTGCCATTCATTTTGATGTTCAAAAAAAATTTGCGACAAATGCTCAATTTCAGACTGTTGTTCCTCAGCTAATTTTTTTTGTTGTTCTAGTTGTTCCCAGTGGGGATTAAGTAGAGCTTGCTGTTGTTCCACCATTTCAAATGCTAGATGTAGATTTTCCCGCACTATTTCTGTCGGAGCAACACTACTAGAAAGGCGATCAAGCAACTCTTTTAAGGTGCGACTTTGTTCTTCATCCACCACAGTTTCTTGCTGCAAGTGTGCTTGATGTTCCTCTAAGCGACGCTGCTCACCCCGTAAATGCTCCCAAGCTCCTTCCAATTCCTGGCGGTTACGCTCAATTTCTTGTTGCAATTTTTCGATCTCAGTACGAGAAGTTTCTACTTCCTGTTTTTCTGTATCTAAGCGTTGAAAATCATCTTCCATCTGTTGGAGTTGTTCTAAGCGCATTTCCATTTCTATTTCACGGCGGTTCAGTTCCTGCGCTTGAAATGTCAGTGACTCTTTCCATTGATCAATTTCTTCTTCCTTCAGCTTAAATTTTTCTAGCTGACGGGAAAAATTCTGCAAAATATTTACTAGCGGCCGTCCCGCCTCTTGAATTCGCTGCACTTGACGCTGAGGATTCAATTCTACGAGTATGAGCGCGCCATCATTTAATTTACTAGCTTCTTCAGCTGTAATAATTTCTTCTGATCCAGCACTCCAATTTTGGTCTGTCCGTTGACAAGCCAGAAGTTTTAGCTCGGTTTTGCTACCACCACCAAGTAAACCACCTTTTTGTTTTTGTACTTCTGCTAAATAAAGCACTCCTTTAATCCTTTTGATGCAATTAATAATTGTGTTTTTGCTTATACATTAGATAATCGCGTTAACCTGTCTTGTATAACCCAATTTTTAGGTAAACAAGACAGGCAAAATATATGTACAGACAGGAAAGTTCATGTCTGGATCTTCATACAACCAACTCGTTGTTTATCCAATATTTTCTACTGTTGTGAGTTATGATGACTACCGTGTGATCACTAGCTCGTTCTCAGTATGTTAAAGAATATTAAATTTGATTTGTTAGTGGTTGCTCAAGGGTCAAGAGTCATTAAGAGTACTCCCATCTTCCGTGTTCCCCACGTCTTTGTTGATCCGTCTTCCCAATTTTTAATTTTTAATTTTTAATTGTTTTGTCCCCCTTCCCAATCCCCAGTTCCCAAAAAAGGAGCATCTTTTCACTAAATGCAGGGAAATTTATATGAAATAGATATCCGCAGTATCCTGCAATTAATAGAATTGGGGCAGCGTACTGGACTATTATTTGTAGAAGCTCATAGCTTTCACAAGTATCCCCAAACTGGGAGAAATCAAGATCACAAAAATCTGTCTTGGTTTATCTTTTTTGTAAACGGTCAGATTATTTATGCAGTCAATGGCGATCGCACTTTATCTCGCTTGAGCGATTATTTGCGTCATTATCAAGTCAAGCTACAGTTTGATGATGAACAACGAGCTTGCTTAAAAACATTGAATGCACCAGAATATGCCTATTTATGGACACTATTAGAGCAGAATATTATTAATCCAACTCAGGCTCGGAATATTATTTCTAGCCTAGTGCATGAAACTCTGTTTGACCTAGTGAATTTACAGCAAGGTAGTTTTGTTTTTGAAGTGGGTTCTGCACTGACACCACAATTAACGACCCTAGAAATTGCTCCTTTACTTACCAAAATCGTTAAGCAGGTACAACAGTGGAAGCAATTTTACCCTCATATTCAGTCGCCAGATCAATTTTCCATGCTTACTGACGTAGTAAAGCTACGCTCGTCACTACCAGAAGTAACTGTTAATAAGCTACAGCATTGGGCAGATGGTAAAACATCTTTACGCCAATTAGCTCGTCATCTCAACCGCAATCTTATAACTGTTGCTCAAGCAATATACCCGTATGTACAACAGGGTTGGATACACTTAGTATATTCAAATACAGAGTTTTTATTGACAAATCCACAAGACAATGCATTTTCTCTACAACAAAACCACAAGCAACGCATATTATGTATTGATGATGCACTCAGTATCTGTACCAATATAGAGACTGTTTTGAAAACGCAAGGTTATGAAGCGATCGCCATCACAAACCCTCTAGAAGCACTCGGTCTTATTTTTCAATTCCAACCCAATTTAATTTTTTGTGACATTGTTATGCCACAGTTGAATGGATACGAGATTTGTGCAATGCTGCGACACTCTCAATCGTTTCGGAATATACCTATTATTATGCTCACTGCCAAAGAAGGATTTTTTGATCGAATCAAAGCCACAATGGCAGGAGCTACAGATTATTTAACCAAACCATTTGGGGATACTGAATTAGTAATTCTTGTGGAGAAATATTTAAACTAGAGTGGATATTAAGGTAATAAAACAAACATAGCACTTGTTGATCTGGTAAAAGATAGAGTAAAAAATAATATCCACAGAACCAGCCAGCCTAAGGAACCTCATTATCTAGTGAAAAATAAAATTATTTTATACAGTAAATGCTTACGGGGAAAGCAGGACATGTTCCAAGTAGGGACGTCTACATCAGGAGGTAGATAGGGGCGTTTATGAGTATAGTTCTGATCGTGGAAGACAGTATCGCACAAAGGGAGATGATCACAGACCTCCTGAAAGCGAGTGGCTTAACAGTAACTCATGCCAGTGATGGAGTAGAAGCTTTAGAAGCAATTCAAACAGCTGCTCCTGATTTAGTGGTATTAGATATTGTCATGCCCCGAATGAATGGCTACGAAGTTTGTCGCCGCTTAAAGTCCGATCCCAAAACCCAAAATGTCCCTGTGGTGATGTGTTCTTCCAAAGGGGAAGAATTTGATCGTTATTGGGGGATGAAACAAGGTGCAGACGCCTACATAGCCAAACCATTTCAACCAACTGAGTTGGTGGGAACAGTCAAACAACTATTGCGAGGATAAGGATCAGCAGAACATGGTTAATAAACCGGACTTTTTAGGAGGTGATGGACAAGATCACTTTCGTCCTGAATTACAAGTAGAAAGTCCTGAAGGTGAGTTACATTTGCGGTTTCTTATTCCTTCGCATCAGGAGTTTGCACTACCAGCAACTGGTATTCGGGAAGTCATCGAACTGAGTCCTGATCGAATCACCCCAATCCCTAATGCTTCTCCTTTACTTTTGGGTACTCTAAATTTACGAGGTCGAGTTATCTGGGTGGCTGATTTGGGTCAATTTCTAGGGGAAGCAACAGTATTAAATACGGATCGCGCCGAAATTCCGGTGATTGCCATAGAAGAACAAGACACAATTGTAGGTTTAGCAGTAGAAGAAATTGGCGGTATGGATTGGTTAGATGTACAGCATCTTTTGACACCAACAAATGTACCGGATATAATGATTCCCTTTTTGCGAGGAGAGTGGTTATTAGATACTCAAAACAAACAGTGTTTGCGACTACTAGATCAAACGGCAATTTTACACAGTGCGCGTTGGGCAGGATGAAACAGGGAGATTAAGAAATGGCAGCGAGTATAGATGATAACGCGCAGATATACCAACAGGCTTTAACAGCCTACGCGCAACAAGACTACCAACAAGCAGCCATCCTCATCGACGAGGTGGTGCAAAATCTACCAAATGACCCTAATACCCATTTGTTACGGGGTCACATCTACTATGTTTTACAGCAGTATGATGTGGCAAAAGTAGAATATCAAAAAGTGTTGGAACTAACTGAAGACCCAGAAGTAACTGTTTTTGCGGAAACAGGACTGGAGCATATCAATCAATATCAACAGGCATTAGATAATTTCACTGATGATGATAACAAATTCCAGCAATCTGCACAAGATGCTTCTGTGTTTGACAAAGAAAAGCCAGCAGAACAAGAGTTAGAAATATTAGAAGACTTAGAAAATTTAGAAAATTTAGAGGGTTTAAATAGTAATTGCTTTGAGTTGAATGCGATCGCTAATCATGAGAAGACAGCAGAAGAGATACAAGAGCTTTCCTTGGCGGAAAATCCATTTCATACACCTATCGATATTAGTGAACCTGCTCCAAAAACAGATTACTCAGAAACTCTCAACGATAATCCATTTACCTCATCTCAACAAGAATTAGAGCTAACTTCACAAGCGAATATCTGGGAAAAAGCAGAATTAGAATTACCTGATTTTTTACAGGATGACCTTTCATCGTCTACAGAAAAAACCGAAATTAATAGCTACTTAGAAACAAATAATCCAATTACTGATCATCATAATTTGGTGGTAAATAAGCCAAATATTAGTGGTTCAGAGTTGGCAAAAATTACTTTCACTCCTAGTCCAAATAATCCAAATTTTGATAGTCAAGAACACGATTCTGCGGAGCAAATCTCACCAAAAACTAGTGATGATAGTTTGCAGAACATGAAAAAAGTTTATTCCGAGGATGAAACTTTACTGGTTAAAAAACTAGAAACGGACATTGAAACAACAGAAATTAATCGTGTGGAATATAGCAGTAAATACTTAAAAAGTAATTTGACTATTGAAGACAACCAACTAAACTCCAATTCCCAGACGAAGCAAAATCACAACTTTGATGATGACAGTTTTGATTTAGAGGCCTTTGAATCAGCTTTTGGTTCCGAATCATTTTCTGAAAATGAACAAGAACAGCTCAACAGTCAACTAAATAGCAAGATTTCTCAAGGTAGCAACATTGAGTTTTTAGATGACTTTGGTGAATTTGATGATTTGGGAAATATTCAGGCAGAGTTTGATTTTGTCACTAATTATGGTTTCGGTGACTCGCAACTAAATTCTGGTTCACTCACATCAAACAGCAAGAGTTTCAGTCAACCTGTGGAAAATTCTGGGAGTACTGAACAAGGAAATGAAAATGTGGATAACTCCACAGAAGGCGATCGCGATGATGAATTGTTTAGTATCACCGGTTCCCAAGAAGCAGTCCCAGTCTTTTCTCAAACAGACGTTAACAACATCAAAGCTCAAGTCAGCGTTGAACAAGGAATTCTCGCACCTCTAGAAAATGCCACACTAGGCAAAAAGCAATGGATTGTTGCTAGCTGTGTCGGTGTAACTTCAGCAGTAGTTGTAGCTTTAGTTAGTTTCACTGCTACGACAGTTTCTCCGCCCCAACAACGGGAGTCTGTACGTAATACTGGCTGGGCAATGGCATTAGCAGCAGGAATTGTAAGTTTTGCTATCACTGGTATTATGGGCAATCTCACTCTCAGGCAAATCCGGCGCACGACCAAAGATTTGCAAAACCAATTTGATGCAGTGCAAAAAGGCAATCTCAATGCCCAAGCCACAGTCTACTCAGAAGATGAGTTAGGCAAGTTAGCTGCTGGCTTCAATGAAATGATACGGGTAATTTTTATTACCAATAATGAAGCCACACGCAAAGCCCAAGAACAGGAAGAAGCCAAAGAAAACTTGCAACGGCAAGTAATTCGTCTATTAGACGACGTAGAAGGAGCCGCGAGGGGAGATTTGACTGTCCAAGCCGAAGTGACAGCTGACGTATTGGGAGCAGTTGCTGATGCTTTTAACTTAACAATTCAAAACCTACGAGATATTGTCCAACAGGTGAAAGTCGCAGCACGGGAAGTAACCAAAGGTGCAACTAACTCGGAAACATTTGCCAGAGCCTTATCTAGCGATGCTTTACGCCAAGCTGAAGAGTTAGCAGTCACACTCAATTCCGTGCAAGTAATGACTGATTCTATCCAACGCGTAGCAGAAGCAGCACGGGAAGCAGAAACAGTTGCTCGTGAAGCCAGTGCGATCGCTCTCAAAGGAGGGGAAGCAGTAGAAAATACCGTAGCAGGGATTTTAGAAATTCGCGAAACCGTCGCTGAAACCACCCGCAAAGTCAAGCGACTAGCAGAATCATCACAAGAAATTTCCAAAATTGTGGCGTTGATTTCTCAAATTGCTTCCAGAACCAATTTACTAGCTCTTAACGCCAGTATTGAAGCAGCAAGAGCAGGGGAATCGGGACGTGGTTTTGCGATCGTTGCGGATGAGGTACGCCAATTAGCTGATAAATCAGCCAAATCTCTCAAAGAAATTGAACAAATAGTCATGCAAATCCAGAGTGAAACAGGTTCAGTGATGACAGCGATGGAAGAAGGTACTCAGCAGGTAATTCAAGGTACAAAATTAGCAGAAGAAGCCAAGCGATCGCTAGAAAATATTATTCAAGTAGCAAATCGTATTGATATTCTTGTGCGCTCAATTACTTCCGACACTGTCGAACAGACAGAAACTTCCCGCGCTGTAGCTCAGGTGATGCAATCAGTCGAACTCACAGCCCAAGAAACATCACAAGAAGCTCAGCGAGTTTCCGGCGCACTACAAAACTTAGTAGGCGTCTCCGGTGACTTAATCGCCTCCGTAGAAAGGTTCCGGGTAGAAACCTCAGAAACGAGATAATTAGTTCATAGTCCATAGTTCATAGTCCATAGTTCATAGTCCATAATCCAAAAGTTTTTAGCCATTGACTCTTGACCCTTGACCGTTGACTCTTGACCATTGACCCTTAACCCTTGAACCTTGACTATGCTTCCAGAACAACAACAGCGCATTCTCGGTTACTTTATTGAAGAAGCCAAAGAACACCTGACCACAATTGAGCAGGGGTTGCTGAATCTGCAAAGTACTATTAAAGACCCAGAAATGCTGAATGAAGTTTTTCGGGCGGCTCACTCGATCAAAGGAGGGGCGGCGATGCTTGGTCTGAGTAGTATTCAGCATACTGCTCACCGCCTAGAAGACTGTTTTAAAGTCTTAAAAGAATGTCCTGTTAAGGTTGATCAAAAGCTTGAATCTTTATTTTTGGGTGTATCTGATACCCTCAAAGCACTCTTAGAGAATTTAACCGGGCCGTTTGGTCTGACAGAAGAAATTGCCGACCATATCATGTCAGAAGCGGAACCTGTGTTTGGGTGGTTAAATGAACATCTGGATTTGCTGGTCAAACAAGGAGCTACAGGATTACCACTTGCCGATACAGATCGCTGGCAACAACGCCAAAACCTGGTATTGCAAAATCTCCGGGAAATGTTGCAGCTATTTAAGCAACCAGCAACACCTGAAACGCGCCAAAGTTTGCAAGAATGCTGTAGGCAATTAGTCGAACTTGGTAAACAATTAGATTGTGCATCTTGGTGCAATTTGTGTCAAGCCGCTAGTCAAGCGATCGCCAATCAAGAAAATAGCTATTTAACATTAGCAAAAATCGTTATTACAGAGATCAAGCAAGCTCTAGAATTAGTTCTTGCAGGTAGAGAAGCTGAAATCACTATTAGTCAGCAACTAGAAGCATTACTTCCACCTCAAATAGAACTATTAGACATCACAAATGATGTTACTAAGGAAGAAGCTGACATAGAAGTAGCGCCATCAACAGCATTAGAGGAAACTTTACTCACTATACCTGTTGAGAACACAACTGCTGATAATAATACATCAAGTATAAATAATATTACTGAATTAATCACTCCATCAGATTCAATCGAATTTGCACAAGCAGATAGAATCACCAATCTTTTAGATTTATCTGAACAATTGGATAGTAATATAAATAATTTAGTTGAATTAACAACACAAACAGAATTAATAGAATTTGCACAAGCAGATAGAATCACCAACCTTTCAGATTTATCTGAGCAACTTCATGGACATACAGATAATGTTGCTGACCTGATAAATCAATATCAATCCCAGGAATTAGAATTAGAAAACACTATTATTAGTTTATCTGGAGTCTCTAATCAATTTCATCTAGATGATGAAAACGAAGATTTAGAGCTTCAAAATTTAGAAATTAACGGCCCAGAAGTCGGATTAGCAGAGTTAAATACTCTTGCTCAATTATTTGAAAGTGACACCTCTGACTTTAACGAAACATGGGATATTGAAGAAGAAATTAGTGAACAAGATAGCACAAAGAATCAAATTGAGGTTGAGATCAGCGATCCAAGAGATACTATCAACGATTTAGCAGAGTTATTGTCTGTAGAAGGCAATATCGGTATTCCAGATAGACAAATAATTAATTTTAAAGAAGAGTTAACTCTTGTACAACTTTTTGGTGATGAGTTTTTAGAAGAAGAGAGTTTAGACTCGTCATTAAAATCTCCAATAAATGAAAAGATAAAATCTCAACAATTACAATCTAAGAACGAGACAGATGAAATAAAAACATATCAGCAATTACAAAGTAATTCTGATGATTTATTTGCAGAATCTGAGAATCCAACTTCAATACAGGAAATTACTCAGTTAATAGAAGAAAATTCGACGATAGATAGTCTGTTTGATGAAGAACAGCAAGATCATAGTCCGACTATTGGCATTAATGGATCAGAATATGATGATTTATTTGATCAGCTTAGTGTCACAAACACAGAGTTTTCATCTACTACAGATGATTTAGTTTCATCGACACAGACAGAAATATCGGGACTAGGAGAATTAGAATTTTCTGCGGAAGAAGATGCTGCTAAAGCATTAGAAGAAATTTTGTTTGCTGCTGCTGCTGATGATGATATTTTTAGCGATCGCCAACAGCAAAAATCAGAGTCAGTTAAAGATTTTGAGTTAGAAGATTTAGATTTAAGTTTTCCCCAAGACTTAATCCTCTCTACGGATACTAACGATGATTTCTTTGCTGAATTAACAGGACATGACTCTACAATTACATCTCCTGTTGATGAAGCATTGTCTCCTCGAAATCTTCGTAATATTTCACAACAACCAGAAGCTCTAGAATTCACTCCCGAATTTACTCATTTTTCCACAGAAATACAAGCTTTCGATTTACATCAACCAATCACTGAACAAGAACTTAACTGGTTAGATGCGCTCAGAATAGAAGAAAATAGCAACGAAACTCTAGAAGTTTTATTTAATGATTTGCCAGTACCAGACTCTCATGAGTTGCAAGTTGATAGTAAAAATAATCCTTTTGCTTTTCAACCTAACTCTGATGATGATGCATTATTTACAACAGATGTAGCAGATATAAATTTTGCAGATATGATTGCATCTCAAACACAGGCAGATTCAGAAATTGATTTTCTAGATAAACTAATTGCTGGGAATCAAGAGGTAATAGCAGAATATTTTAACCTAGATTGGAGTGAAAATATATTACTGTCAAATTTGCAAAAAGAAGAATTACAGCCGGAATATGAACAACATAATTTCCAATTGGAAATAACAGATACTGAATTAAATTTACAAGATTCAAGCTACGAGAATGAGATAAAAATTGCGAATTTGATTGAGGAAACCTCAGAAATTGTAGAAACAGAACTAGAAAGTGATGCTTTTGCAGAAAATGCATTTACAGAGTTAGGTGAATTACTCAACGAAGAAGCACCACTAAAGGCTTATACTTCCGCAATTCCAGATCTTGAATTTGCTGCCTTAGAAGAAATTCTGACTTTGGAGGAAAATGAAGATGCGGTAGTAGCAGAGCAATCTACGCCACGATTTTCTAAAAAAGATGCAAGCAACCCGATTTTATCCCCAGAAATTGAGAATGAATTTAAAGAATTAGAAGGGATGGTAGGGGGAGCGGGAACACTTAGTACAGTCAATTTAACAGGTGGACGTAACTCTGGTTGGAATACTACTTCCAGATTTGAGCAATTAATGAAAGTACCTGTTAAACATCTGGATGATTTGAGTAATTTAGTTGGGGAGTTGGTAGTCAACCGTAATACTCTAGAGCAGGATCAGGAACGTTTACGCCAGTCATTAGATAACCTACTGCATCAGGTACAGTATCTCTCGGATGTGGGAACAAGAATGCAGGAATTGTATGAGCGATCGCTACTAGAAGCATCTTTGTTAGCTAGTCGCAAAAATAGCAATTTCGGCACATCAGATACAGATAGGGGTTTTAGTGAACTGGAAATGGATCGCTTCACACCCTTCCATACTTTGTCCCAAGAAATGATTGAACTGATCGTGCGGGTGCGTGAGTCTGCAAGTGACATTGATTTTGTCACCGAAGAAAGCGAACGTGTAGCACGACAATTCCGACAAGTTACAGGCCAACTGCAAGAAGGACTGACAAGAGCGCGAATGGAGCCTTTTTCCCAGGCTACCGATTTATTACCGCGAGGTGTGCGCGACAACTCTATTAAGTATGGCAAGCAAGTAGAGTTGGTGATTCAAGGTCGAGATACCTTGATTGACAAAATGATTTTGGAACATCTCAAAACACCACTGACACATTTGCTTAACAATGCGATCGCTCACGGTATCGAAACGCCAGAACAAAGACGCTCTCAAGGAAAATCTCCTGTGGGAACCATTACTGTTTGTGCTTTCCATCAAGGTAATCAAACCATAATTTCTGTCAGTGATGACGGTGCTGGAATTAACTCGGATGCGGTAAAAGCAAAAGCAATCAAAGTTGGTTTGATTACTCCCACCCAAGCCAAAACTATGCCCCCGATAGAGGTTTATGATCTACTGTTCCGACCAGGTTTTAGTACCAAAGACCAAGCTGATGACTTAGCAGGTCGTGGTGTCGGTTTAGACGTAGTTTATACAAAAATAAGTGAAATCCGAGGGGGAGTTTCTGTTGATTCTGCTATTGGCAAAGGTACCAGCTTTACGATTCGTTTACCATTAACACTCAGTATTTGCAAAGCGCTTTTCTGTGTTTCTGATAAAGCTAGAATAGCTTTTCCGATGGATGGCGTAGAAGATACCCTAGACGTACCTGTAAAAAATATCCAAGCGGGCGGCGCAGGTGAAAAACTCATTCCTTGGCGGGATAGAATGCTGCCATTCAAACCTTTAAAAGAACTTTTAACTTTCAATCGGCTACTTAGTCGAGGTAACGTCTACGGCGGGAACCGAGACGATGATATGATTTCCGTGGTTGTAGTGCGATCGGCAAATACACTAGTTGCCTTACAGGTTGACCAAGTGCTGAGTGAACAAGAAATTGTGATTAAGCAATTTGAAGGACCCGCCCCCAAACCAGTTGGCGTAGCTGGTGCTACTGTCTTAGGTGATGGTCGAATTATGCCGATCGCTGATGTACTAGAAATTATTGATATCTTCCAGGGACGGGCTTCTAAACAAAGCACAGTTGGTATTTTGAGTCAAAAATCAACTCAAAATCAGCCAGATACGTCTGTAACTAAAATTGATCCAACAGTGCTGATTGTCGATGACTCAATTACAGTTAGAGAGTTGCTTTCTTTAACCTTTAACAAAGCGGGTTATCGGGTAGAACAAGCACGTGATGGACAAGAAGCCTGGGATAAATTGCGTTCCGGTTTACCTTGCGATCTCGTGTTCTGTGACATTGAAATGCCTCGCTGCGATGGTCTAGAATTACTTTCTCGCATTCAAAAAGACTCAAATCTTAATCATTTACCCATAGCTATGCTCACCTCACGGGGTGCAGACAAGCATCGACAAATGGCTATTAGCTTGGGAGCAAGTGGTTATTTCACCAAACCTTATCTGGAAGAAGCCTTATTAGAAGCAGCATCGCGGATGCTCAAAGGTGAGAAACTACTGTCTAGCTAAGGGTGTTGACTTTGTACCTTTTTAGAGGGTCAAAATTTATGCAAAATATGTGGTATTTATTTGGGCAAAAGCCTATGTAACATAGCTTTTGCGATCGCAGGGACACAAAAATTACATGAACAAAAAATGAGGAAATTCCATCAAAGTCAACACCCTAGGAACAACGGGGGAAACGGGGGAAGGAGTTGAATAATTTATTTTTTGGAGTTCCCTAAGTTAGCCATCACAGGAATTTCCCATACTCCCAATCCCTTAGCAATACAAAGGTTTAATCCTCCGCTTGCTACTGACTTCTGCCAAAATGCCAAATGATGCTCAACTACTCCTGTTAATCTGACTGCTTTTTGTAGAAGGAATTAACAGATAATTCGAGGGCATCTTATGAAGTTTGAAAATGACGATCGCGGTAGCGGTAGATAAATATAAGAAAATAGATTTTGCAAAAAGTCTATAGTTATTTCTGTTAATTCTGTTAATTAAAAATAGATTTTCATAGACAGATATTTTGAATAAAATATCAATAATCACTTGATTAACTCTGACGCTTTTGAAGCCTATTACCTGTCAATCAAGCTTGTAGTAAGGACTAGCCTGCGGGAATGCTGCGCTTACAGTCCTTTTTTTAAGCACGCGCATTGCTTACTACGAAACTTAATTCAAACATAAAAAAGCGCCTACTTTAAGTAAGCGCTTTTTTATTTTCGTAGAGGCCCGATTTACCACACCTCAGTTATTTAATGATTAACCGTTGATCGCAGGAGCGCTGATTGCAACGGTCGCAGATTCAGCAGCAGCCAAGTCGAGAGGGAAGTTGTGAGCGTTGCGCTCGTGCATGACTTCCATACCCAAGTTAGCGCGGTTGATGATGTCTGCCCAAGTATTGATGACGCGACCTTGTGAGTCAATCACTGATTGGTTGAAGTTGAAACCATTCAGGTTGAACGCCATGGTGCTGATTCCCAGTGCGGTGAACCAGATTCCCACTACAGGCCAAGCAGCTAAGAAGAAGTGCAAACTGCGAGAGTTGTTGAAGGAAGCGTATTGGAAGATCAAACGACCGAAGTAACCGTGGGCTGCAACGATGTTGTAGGTTTCTTCTTCTTGACCGAATTTGTAACCGTAGTTCTGAGATTCGGTTTCGGTTGTTTCACGAACCAACGAAGAAGTTACTAGAGAACCGTGCATTGCACTGAATAAACTTCCACCGAATACACCTGCTACACCTAATTGGTGGAAGGGGTGCATCAAGATGTTGTGTTCTGCTTGGAACACAATCATGAAGTTGAATGTTCCGCTTATACCTAAAGGCATACCATCAGAGAAGGAACCTTGACCCAAGGGGTAGATCAAGAATACTGCTGTAGCAGATGCCAAAGGAGCAGAGTAAGCTACGCAGATCCAAGGACGCATACCCAAGCGGTAGGACAATTCCCACTGACGGCCCATGTAGCAGAAGCAGCCGATCAGGAAGTGGAAAATTACCAATTGGTAAGGACCACCGTTGTACAACCACTCATCTAAGGAAGCTGCTTCCCAGATGGGGTAGAAGTGCAAACCGATCGCATTAGAAGAAGGTACTACTGCACCAGAGATGATGTTGTTGCCGTAAATTAAGGAACCTGCTACAGGCTCACGGATACCATCGATGTCTACTGGAGGTGCAGCGATGAAAGCGATGATAAAGCAGGTGGTTGCAGCCAACAGAGTTGGGATCATCAACACACCAAACCAACCTACATAAAGGCGGTTTTCGGTGCTTGTTACCCACTCACAGAAACGCTCCCACGCGTTGCCGCTTGTGCGTCTTTGTAATGTTGTAGTCATTTGCTCTTATAAGTGCGATGAATGAATTTTTGGAAGAATGTATTCAGACAAACATTAACGTTGCCTGTATTAATAAACTTTACACAAAAATTTATTTATTACAAGCGTTTATACACTCATTTTTGTTAATTTTTATATCTTTACACTGCGTAATATTTAGTTTATTAAATTCATGTATTTATGTAAACTTAAAGTTCAACAAATAACTCTAACGGGTAAAAAGCAATAGTAAAGTGTACTGGGTTTTTCAAAAATCAAATAGAAATTTGATATTAAAAATCAAAGTAAATATATGGCAAACTTCCTTCTGGAGCAAGTATCCAGACAGCGTAGAAACAAGGAAGCACGAACAAGAGTTTGACAGGCCAATTGAACTGTAATTTTAATTGACGATTGAAGAAATAAACTACTGTCATACAGCTAGCAATCACGCCCAAAATTATTGCTAATTGATACTGACTAATATTGAGGGCTTCTACATAGACTTTTTGAGTAAATTGAGTATCAGCAGGATAACCCCAAAGGTGTTTAAAGACAAAAGAAGAATCTTGGAGATTTGGTAGGCGAAACCAAATCCAAGAAGTAAAAACCATAAATTGTGTGAATAGCCAAGCTATCAGCGTACCCAAAGGATTGTGCCAAAAATGTTCCAAATATTCAAAGTGATCGCTAAGGGTATCAGTGAGTCTGTGTATAACTAAAGCTAATCCATGAAATGCACCCCAAATTACAAAGCCTAATGCTGCACCATGCCAAATACCTGCAATTAACATTACAATCATTAAATTTAAGCAGGTGCGATTTAAACTCCGACGAGAACCACCTAAAGGAAAATAAATATAATTACGTAACCAATCTCCCAGTGTTATGTGCCAGCGCCGCCAAAAATCAGCAATACTAGTGCTGAAATAGGGAAAGTCAAAATTTTCTGGTATAACCAAACCAAATAGTAAAGCAGTCCCACGGGCAATATCTACATAACCACTAAAATCTAAATACAACTGAAAACCGTAGGCAAATATTGCTAACCATAAATCATTACTACCAGCCCGTTGCAAATTACCGAAACATAAATCTACATAAATTCCCAAATGATCAGCCAGAATAGCTTTTTTGAATGTTCCTTGAGCAATTAACCAAACACCTTCTGTCAGAATATTGCTGGAAGGAAAGTGTAATTGATGAAATTGATGGGCGACGTGATGGAAGCGAGTAATAGGGCCAGAAATTAATTTTGCAAAGAATAATTTGTATGATGCAAATTGAATAAATTCTTTACTAGCAGGCGCTCCACGGTAAACATCAACTAAATAGGAAATACACTCAAATGTGAAAAATGAAATTCCTAAAGGTGCAATGAATTTCAAAGATTCAATTCTTAAACTTGTGGCAGGATGATAAATAAAATTATATAAAGGTGGAATATATTTAAAACCCAAAAGTAATAAAATATTTATACTTATACCCAATACTAATAGTTTTAAACGTTGACTATTCCAATCAGCCTGAGACAACTGCAACTCTTCATTAAACTCTTGAACATTGGAAGAATTGGGATTAGATGAATTATACGGATCTAGTGCTATTCCTATACGGAAATTACAATAAGTTAGTGCTAGTAAAAGCGGGATATATTGAATTTGCAAAGATGCATAAAAAGCAAGACTCGCAATCAATAGCACCCATATCCTTAATTTCTGTTGTGCTAATAACCAATAAATCAAAAGCACACTTAGTAGAAATATTGCGTATAAAATTGATATAAAGTTCATTTAATCTCCAATGCAACCACTAACCACTAACCATTAACCAAATAAACTATTTTGTCGGCCAAGGAATCATGGGATCAATCGCAAGTTTTCTGGAGACTTTTTCTGCACCATAAAGATTCAGATGGCTGGGGTCAGAAAAATTTTCATTGGCTTCAGGCCAGATTAAACTCAAATCCCGATAAATTAAATTGGAATTTTCAGCTAAATGTAACATGTATTGCTGAAATTCTTGTTCATAATTTTTGCGTACTGAATCAAGATATTCTGCACTCAAAGGCATATTAACAAACACTATTATAATTTTTTTTGATGCACAAAATTTCAATATTTCTTGTAGTGCGGCGTCTTGCTCACCCACTAATTGGAAAGATTTATAGTCATTGTCATAGCTCCCACTGACTTTGGGGTGTTTTTGATAGTATATAGCTGGGTCAAAACGGATAGGTACTGATAAAAATCCATCAAAATCAACAGCTTGCTCAAAAGCATCCTGTTCTGGTTCTGTTGATGTTTTTGAATGAATTGCAGAATTATCTTTCACTAAGGATAAAGACTTCAGTGTTTTATTCAATAAACTCTTGAGTTGACCACGCTGGTGATAGGTTGTAGAAATATTTGCTAGAGCTTGGTTTAACAATTCATCTAATGCTTGATAATTATTATCTGTATGAGTTGTGGTTTTAAAGCTTTGCTCCGGTTTGACAGATCCAGGAGTCATTGGTGAATTGTTTGAATCTTTGTTTGCTGAGGCTTTTTGCAATACTTGTTGATAACCGGGGGATGCTGCGATCGCATTAAAGGTAAGATCCTCTCTACCATTATTAAAAGCACGCGCACCATCAGCCCAAATGATCATTTTTGGCAGTTCTGATCCTTTTAGCACTCGACGCAGGGTAAAATCTACAACTTGAGCTGTCGCTCCATTAATCCCAAAATTAAACACATCGATATTTGAGTAACCCTGAGTTGCCAAAGTTTTAGAAAGTGTGGTGGGATCTACTCCCCTTAAAGCACGAGAGGAACCAATAATCAATACATCTGGTGGTTTACCATTTTTAGCAACACGCTGTTTGTAGAGTGCTAGTTGTTCATCTAATTGGCGAACGTTGAAACTTGGCATTTGCGATCGCGCTGCCAATAAAATAGCAGTTGCAGTTGCTTTTCCCCTAGTAATAGATTCATGTTCTTGTTGAGTGAATCCAGAAGCGTTAAATACTTCATTTCCAGAAGCAGACGATGTACTAGTAAAAAAGACTGTTCTTTGCAACTTCTGAGTTTCATCTTCAGCAGAAGATAACTTGGGTGGAGTACTAGCAATTTTTGGTGTTTCGAGAATTAAACGAGAAGTGATGTAACCTAAAACCCAGTCTGATTGGAGAGTTAGCAAAAACCCAAGCAAACCCCAAACTAAAGCTACTCGCCAGCCATTGTCTTCTGCTTGTTGCTCTTGCGATTGTTCTTTTTCAGCAAATAGCTGTGTTGCTAAAAGCCACCTTTTAATTCTTGCACCCCAGTCTTGAGACACTTCTGCAAAAAGACTTTGTATATCTTGGCTGGTTAAATCGGGACGTAGCAAAGACTCGTTAGCCTCACTTGTTAAAAGCTCACCAACATAAGCAGCAGTAGCAGCAAATTCTGGAGTAGCCTCTGGTACTAAGCGTTCACGATTTGTAAAATCGACGCCGTAGTTCCAGAAAGGTTCCTTGTTACCAGATCGACGGCCATATACTCGTACACCTGCAATTCCTACTATATTTAACTGCTTAACAAAATCAGTAACCTTATTTGCTACTCGTTTACGTGATGGACACACAAGTGCTTCGCACATAATGTGTAATAAATCGCCTTTACGTAACAACAGGACACGAGTTCCACCTGTTTTGAGGCGAATATCTAAGTCAGGGTTGAGCAAACGCTCAAGTAAAAAAATAATAGCAGGTTCATCGCCAGCTGAAGCTAATTCTAACCCGGATACTGCTAAATCTGGGTGTTCTGTTGCAGGTAAAGATTGCCAATCAATCCAAGCGGGTTCGTGATCAGTTGTTTTGTGTCCATAAACTGTAGCGGCGAGAATTCCTTGGGGCGCAAGGGCTTGAAGTTGAGTCAGAATTGCATCTAAGCACTGAGATTTATCTGGAATTTGGTTAGTTGCCTTGGAGTTAGCAGGACTGCAAAATAGATGTAGCGTCGATTCTTTGAGATTTGCTGTGACTTTGATTGTCAGATCAGACAGCTTTTCATTTAAAATCCAGGCGATCGCCTGGACATCTCCCCAACGCGCCCATTCTTTCAACATGATTTCTGGAGGCGTCAAATCTACTCGCAGCATCCAGTCAAAATCTATTTCACCATCAACTTGTGTGGCGATCACAGCATCTTGATAACCAGATAGTTTGAGACTACGTAACTTCTGAGCTACTGGTTCCGCAATTAATGAAGGATCGGGAGTATAGCTAGACTGACAGTAAATCAGTAATCGGTTTTGATTGATGGGATTTTCGAGAGTAACTTGTTGCTTTCTAGCTTTGACTTCTACCCCAATCCCAAAACTACTGAGAGTTTCGCTCAAATAGCGAGCGATCGCCTCTGGGTTGCCTTGACGTGCCAAACTTTCATTAGAAAGAATTAGCGCCTCACCCGTGCGATTGGATTTTTTCGTATCTGCAATTAAGGCTTGTTCTACCTCTTTTAAGTGTCGATCCAACTGATTTAAGAAAACCTGATGACACCACTGCGGTTGGTTTTCCCCCTTCTTCCGACCGTAGACGAAAACTTGGTATATTGAGGGTTGGTCATTTTTAGTTAGAGCATCCAAGTCTGTATGTTGGAGTGCGTGCAGCAAATCCAAAAGAGTACGCCAACGTTGAGGACATTCTGGACTTTCACAAAGAATGTGTAAGTCATTTCCCCGCAACCGGACTTTCACGCCCAAAGAACTGATTCCTGTTGCTTGGCTTACCCACTGTATTAAGGACTTTTGACTAACTGGTAACGCTATTTTCATGGAAAAGGGGAAAGGTGATTGGGGAAAGGTGATTGGGGAAAGGTGATTGGGGAAAGGTGATTGGGGAAAGGTGATTGGGGAAAGGTGATTGGGGAAAGGTGATTGGGGAAAGGTGATTGGGGAAAGGTGATTGGGGAAAGGTGATTG